>ENA-UOUE01000113-UOUE01000113.1-compost-metagenome-genome-assembly--contig:-NODE-113-length-61401-cov-10.773694_pt1 | contig 61401 bp, 28 predicted proteins | sample MGYA00238146_ERZ747223 | MGnify/ENA primary metagenome ERZ747223 (study PRJEB28781, sample SAMN06268865) | compost metagenome | isolation source: single cell | place: USA: California, Emeryville, Joint... | reverse complement strand
AGCACTTTGAACGGCTCTCTCTGAGGAGTTCATGCTTGATGACTAAAAGATAACTATTTTTTTTAATTGTGATTTGACTATTTTTGCACTCTCAACACGAAGGCTTATATGCCCGGTATTCAAACTCATCAGAATTTGTCAGCTATGTTAAAAATTACTTTGTTTAACTTAATTAACTTGCATCGGGAAGAAAATGAAAAGAAAAATATAAATCATTGGTCAATATCCGTGATTAACAGCGTTTATCAGTTTCGCAATGCTATTAGGAAATTGAAACAGAACCAAAACGCTCCAAAAGTCCCCTTTAAATTTCAGAGGTTTTCACTCTGGAACCTCATTCGTCTCACCATGAATCAGAATAATTACTAATACTACGCAGTATTTCTCTCAATTAGCAGTTTTGGCGTTAATATTACAATCAAAACTCTGGATTCAGGGACCAGTTGGGAGTATAAATGCTTTCATATTTATCGATTGCGCTCTGATAGTCACTAACTGACTGTTTTTAGTAGTTTAGAAGGAGATATTAGGATTTCTATTGTTAGGAATTCACCTAAGATTGTACAAACTTATCTACTACGCAATAACTGTTCGTTTCGTACCACTATTATAACAAACTCCTCACTTTCCTCTTTCTTTCCTAAGAGTTGTTTCTTATTTTTCGACGTGCTTATCTCAATTGAGAATAAGATAATTTGATTAAAAAGATTCCTAAAATGGGAGCACCAGCAGTTCTCTTTTTTTTTTTAATAATTTTTTTTTCAAACTGAAATAGAAAAACTTAGTCCGATTTGTTTGTTTTTCAAGAAAGAGAAACTAGGAGAGAAATCAGCGTTGTGTTATTTCCTCTTGGTTTTAGTGACTCATACTTGAATTTTTTTGAATAACTGTTATACAAATTTCAAACTTATACTAATCAGAAGGAATTGTATATCGGGTTCTTAAATTGAAACTTTTATGAAATATTTCTCTCTAATGGACTCTAGCGAATAAGTTAAATTTCTACATTTCAATTTGGTTTTGATGAGTTAGCATCAGCCCATTGATTTAGAATGTGGAGAAGAATTACCCAGATCACGATCTGGCAATGCCTGGAGATATTCTCACAATAAGAAAAGGCTGTCTAGCATATGAATTACCCGCCTAGGATAAATCCATAAGACGGTCTCTCTTAACTGTCTCCTCGAATTCCAACATAAATTAAGTAATCTTTAACAAAGTGATTATTGGAAAATTTCAGAAGATTTTTGTCTGTTTAATAGTATTGAATCTGGTGTCAGATGAACATTTGATCCGAATGAACAATTTCGAAAAAAATTTACATAATGTTTTATAAATTTAGATATCCATAAACAGAAATGGCAAATGTAAGAATCAATGCTAACATTCCGTCTACATAAACTAAGACCTAAACTTTCTATCGAATGAATTTATCCTAAATATTGCCATTTATGGAAAATAGAGGGCTCTTCAGAGATAGACTGCGGGAAAATTCATCACTGTTCGTGGTTTGCGGTGAGGTTCCGCTCGGGATATTATGATTGAAAAACGAAAGTGGTGGAATTGGATTAGCTGGGAATTTATTTGATCATGTAAATCATATATTGCAATGAAATATATTTTTCGAGTTTAACTCGAAATCATTTGGTAATAATTGACTTCTTCTGTTCTGAGTTTATTTCATTCATAACCAGGCTCTTTTTTGGGAGTGTTTCTCTCATACTTATATAATAATGGATTGGCATTGTTCAAGTTAAGAATTAATAACTCACCATGCAAAATAAAAATCAAGCAATGAGAATTAAGGCTTCTGATAACTATATATAACACTCATTATCTGAACAAATTATGCAAGCAGACTGAGGACCGATAAGGCTATTATTGTCATACTCAAGCCTATTCTTAACCCGTCAAGGCTATTATTCCGTTCATTCTGCTCTCTACCGGTACTTGTAGCGTTTGAGGTAGTTCCGTTCTCATTTGCTGGAAAAGCATTAGAAAATCCTTGGGTATTGTTCGGATCTGAGACCTTCTTCGCAGTAGCATTGGTTTGGGCTGGAAGTGCTGTTTCAGTTGTTTTATCACCTGCGATAGGGGTCGCACTTGGTGATTCCTCAGTTGAATTCGTCGTGTTGATGATGGTAGTATTCGTTACATTGGTTTCAGTATCCTGCAGGGCTCGTTTTGGCTGTTCGGTGTTATTTGTTGCATTGGCAGTAGTTCCATTTTCGTTTGCAGGGAAAGCGTTTGAAAATCCTTGGGTGTTGTTCGGGTTTGAAACATCCTTCACTGTTGAGTTGATTTGAGCTGGGAGCACTGAGCTCTTAGAATCCGAGCTAGTGCTAGATGATTTATCAGTTGATTCAGGCGTATTGATAACAGTGGTGTTTTTTATCGTGGTATTATTAGCATCATCAGTTTGTAAAACTCGTCTAAAAGAACCAAAAGACGGGACAAATAGAGCGAAAGCGACTATAATGAAAACTGAAAAGGAAAGGAAGGCTTTCATGCTGTTTTTTTTTTTGTGACTAATGAGAAATTATGTTTGATATTCGAATGGTTTTTAGTATTTAAGATGACACTGCTACTGGACGCCAACGACAAATCTCGAATCGAAAAATCATTTTATCTGCTGAATGGGCATCAAATCTAAGATGCTTTAGGAGAAAATCAAGAGGAAGATCTTGAATAAAAGGAATATATCCAACAAGCAAGGTCATCAATCTGGGTTCAGCTGAATTGTTAAGCGTTGGTACTAAACGATGATGGTAGAAAACGAAAAAATACTGAGTTTTGCCAAGAAGATCTTCAATGGAATAATTAATCGAATCTTTTTTGATTTCTTAGCCTTCCAAGTACAACGAAAATTCTTAAATTTGTCTAAGATGATATCAATTTATATTATTTTACGAACAATTGGGAATATAGCGAAGCTATCGAATCTTCTAAACAGGCGAGTTTGCGTTGTGGATGGAGTGAGTTGGAGAGACACTATCCAGTCAGTTTGGAACTTTATTATTAGATCCGAATATTTTATTGAGCTTTTGCCCATTAAGCGATGATTAATAAGCCTTGAGTCGTCTTGCAGAAGCTTATGATCCTTTTTAACAGACTCTCGAAAAACCAGTTCATTAATCGACTGCTATTCCATTCAATGATAATTTGATTGTGTAATATTAAAGGCAATTTTGTAATAAATATAAGGTCCTCCATTTTGGCACCTAGTATTGTCACAGAGAATCCGCTTAGGAAGATTAGTCTAATGCATTGAGTTCTATTATTAAGCTGCCCTCAATTGGAGAGAACCCTAATAATAAAATATAAAAAAATGATCGAATTCTTAAAATCAACATTCGCCTTCACCGTTGTTGAGGACTTATCAATTTCTAAACCTTTTTCCAAGCCAAAAGTTGTTTAATCCTACTTGGTTATCTCTACGCTGAAACTTTCCCAACTTTCCTTCACGCATATTTTTTTTCGCAAATCATCAAGAGCGATCTTCGGGTTGTACAAAAGGATTGGGTTTTCATTTAAAGTTGAATTCTCTCTTCTCAAGAGTTGTTAATTTATCGGATCCAGGATATTCTGCTCCAAAAATTTAAAAGCAGATCGATAGGCACGTTAATTAATTGAGAATAAGCCAGTTTCGGACTCATAGAAACACCTATTCCTCTCCCACCGAGCCTATTATTTCTAACTTCCTATGAAGCCTTTAGTTTGCCAAATCCATCGATGCCTCCCAATATTTCACAACTGCGAACGAATATGTCACTATTCCAAAACTTACATCAACATCATCAGCGATGAGAAAATTTCTTGCTCATTATTCTCAAAAGGAGTAAGAAGCACTTAACTGCCTACGTAAACGGTATTTCATGCCGTTGTTCCTCATTTCTTGAATATTTCGACACTCATATGGAAAGCTTTTTTAGCGTTATGCATTGAGTTTTAGATGCTACACTCCAGAATTTTATTTACGCTGGTAAATATTCCAAACATAGCAATGTTTTTCTCCACTAAAGTGAATTGCATTAGACCGTGCAGAGCTTTATACATTCTTTCACCTCATACATAATCTTAATTTGTTCAGTGGAATTTCGAGATCCTTAAATCTCTCTTCATTCATTGTATTATTTAATGATACACAATAAATTCATTGAACCTGAGTGTGTTCTTATTGTAGTCTCACGAGCGAAAATCCTCAATTCCCTCATTATCCGACGCAGTAATCAGAGTTGAGCAATATCATTATGACGAAAAGTACAAAACATCAGACAATTGAAGGGCCGAAGGCTTCAATTAGCAAAACTCGAACGGTTCACACTGAAAACATATCACATTTATTGGACATCAGCTGCGATAATGCTCGGATATTTTCCTTTTTTTGGTCGGAAGAAAAGAATGAAAAGGATTAGAAATTTCAAAGCAAACACTCTCAATTGGAAATCATATGTCAAAGAAAGAACAAAGGGAAGATTCCGATCTCATACTCGTCGAATGTAAAAGTTCATACAATTAATAGCAACGACAAATAAATCTAATTTCATTTTGCAATGCTGAGATAAAATTTCATCAAATTAGAGATACTATCGTGAACTTCATGTGAAGTCTCCTTAAATCTCTGAAAAATGTCAGAAATCTTTGATTATAAAAAGTAAGAAAAATTAGATTGGTTAGATATCTGGATCTTAGCATCCGCTCTTTTCTCAGTAAATATATTATTTATTGTGCCTTAGCTGCATTTAGCATCAGCTGACTTTGCAAAATGAGAATTAAAAGTTGCTTAATCATTGACTTCCCAAATATTTTGGGATCATTATTGAAATTTTTAATAGACATTCATCGCAATGCTGATTCCAGCACTCGATAATTTAAAATTTTATTGATAAACTCAGAAAAAGATTGATCTCTCTCAACTTTTTTTTTCATATAGTCAAGCTCGTGCACTTTGTTACATCCTCTTTCAGCAAAACCCTCACGGCATTGATAGCCGCTTCGAATTCCTATGAATAATACAACAATCTTTAATAATGGCGCTACTTAGTGATATTCTATGTTGTTTCTGTGATCGAATCTGAAGCAAAATACTGCATCATATGAGCGGATATAAAATCTCTGGGAGAGCTTTCAAAGAGAAATGCCATTTTTGCTTATCATTTTAGAATCTACTTTGTAAAATGCTTAAATTTTCTCTCTTCATTCCCATTAAAATCATTGAATTCCATGACAAGAGGTAGCCTTCACTGGCAACAATTAATCATTAGACGCTGAGAGACACTCATCAATGGATGATGTTGCGATATTTCGCGTCATCCCCAAGTATTTTGAAGCCAATGCTGCAGAATGTTCGGAAATGCCCTTTTTTCGGAAAACGCTACGCTTTGGGAACCGAAAGCGCTTTTCGAATCTATTTTTGAAAGAGGCTCCTCTGCTGCCAAATAAATCTCAAATAAAATTTAAGCGAGCTGTTCTGGATAACAGAATTCCCATTTTTGGAGTCAAGCTCCCAACGTAAGGCCTTAGAAAAACTTAATGTGACAACTTTGAATCCGTGTCTGACAACAGATTTTCTTTAGCAGAATACTTCGATTCGTGAAGCTGCGTAAGTTTAATATTGCAGAATCATTGATATTAGAATCAGAGGGTCTGCTAGAATGATCAAGATAAGTTTTTTACCCTTTCTGAAAGACTTGATCTTCTAGCGTTGCTCTCGGGAAAACTCGGTTTTTGATCCAATGGATTGATTTTATTTAAATTAGAATCAAATGCTGTTCTACGCTATTCTGGCACAGCTTGATCAGTTCTGGTGAGGCTTTTTTTTTGGGAGTGGATCTCAAAATTTATTACCAAATATACTGCTATTTAACCGAATCCACTGCTATCATTAATAATTATATCGATAAATTGAAACAAGAAAGCCAAGAAGCCATATCTTCGAGATGAACTCCTCAGAGAGAGCCGTTCAAAACGCAGTTACCACCACATTTTCAAATATCGTCCTCAGTTTACCTTGGGTCATCTGCTACTTCGTTATTCATGGTGACGTGAATGAAGCTGACTGCACGGACACGCCTTACGAGTTTGGAAAGTTCGCCAGATGGGGCTACCTCGCCAGTATCATCGCCGTTGCTATTATGTCACCTTGCGATATTTATATTGCAAAGAAGAAGGCTCAGGGAGATGACACACCTGCATGCATGCCTATAGTGCAACTTTTGAAGGGTGCCAATGGTATCCTCTCAACCGCTATCTGGATTTATGCCTGCGTTGCTCTATCTCGCAGAGACACTTGCCAAGGTCCAAGTGCGGACTCCTATGTGAAGTTGCTTTGGGCAACCGTGTTGTTCCCAGCAATCTTTATGGGAATCATTTGTTGCTGCTGCTGTTTCTGCCTTGTTGTCGCAGGAGGCGCTGGCGCCTTCGGCAAAAACAGAGCATAGAGAAAGCAGGAAGAAATCACTTCAAAAGAAAAAGATAGAGTTTGTGGGTTTTTTTGGCTCTGAAGACACTTGTGTCAAACTTTGAGAATAACTTTAAGCAAGAGAAAGTCAGAATTTTAATTTGAGGCCATTTTATTCCTATTTAGTCTTTGATAGACAACCTTTCTCTTTCATTTCTGAAAAAGTGATTTCATTTTGCCCTTAAATTGCATGATATCGCAAATATCTTTATTATTTTTGCCTTTTCTAATTGAGAATGCCTTTGATAGGATTTAGTTTGATTCTCTAAGCAATTATCTTTCAGTTATCAGGCCAATAGTACTAATATAGTTGTATATTCTACTTTACACAACGCATAGGGCATTGTGAAGGCCACTTTGGAAGCTGATACACTCAACAAATGGTCCTACACCATAATATATGAAAATTGGTTCATCTTTTCGCAAATATTCCAGTGTTGCTGAAATGGTTTCTCATCACAACAAAAAATCGAAAAAAATAAAATTTATTAAACGAAGCATTAGGACTATCAATTTATCTTTGTATTCATGGACTTATACTTCAATGGAATAATAGAATTAACCTAATCGACATGAAGGTGAAGTCTAGCATACTCATAATAAAGTATCTTAATGCATTCCATTCCTTTGGTCTCCCACTGATTCAGGAACGAATAATTAAGCTGAATGACGATAGGGTCAAAACCACTGAGAAAATTTTATGACTCAGCATAATGGAATTTATCGAAATAACAGATGAATTATGACAAAACTTTAGACAAGGTCATTATTTCTCTTATGATTCACTCTGAGCAGATTTCTCACTGCACTTTGAATTTCAGACATTTATTATACTATTATCAATATCAGCCAATGTTTATCAGCCCGTAACAATCCTTTAGCAGTTTGTTCAGAGTCTCAACCAGTTGATCAAAAGCAGCCAAGCGAGTTGCTGATAAGGACGAAAAAGGTCTATCTTAAAATCTTGGCCGGAAACCTATTTGGATCCATATTCGTTGTCTGTAAAATAATGGATAGTCAGCCTGTGCCTAAAATTCATCACATAAACAAGGTTCAGCGCAATATAATCCTATTTAACGGAAAACTTGCATCTCAATGCATCAAATTACGAAGGAAGGCTGTTTTTGAAATAGCATGAGAACGAATATATCAACCCACAAACATTAGTTTTAACTACTGCTATAAGATAAATTCGAATTCTCAAGTAATTGACAGAGGATATTTCCAAATGTGAATTTCCCTGTCAAAATTTGTTTAATTTTAATGAGCTGAAAACAAAAAATCAAATCTGAATGAAAATTACAGGAACTCGAAATTCTGCAAATTTATAGTAAGAGCATGGACGCTGCTGTTTTGCAAACACCACCAAATCTTCTAATGAAAACCGTGTGTTCAGTCATCATGAATGCTAACTTTGTTTTAAACGCAGAAGGGTCATTATGAATTAATCATTCTGAGGCTATATAGATGTTCATTGTCATTCGAAAAGACATTTTCATACTTTGAATCAAGAATCGGAACGGAACCTTAATAAAACATTCAAATAACGATCACTACCTCAAGTTCGATTTCTTCGAAGCTTGATTAAATAGTTTTGGCGTAAAATTATTATAATCAAATTATTAAAAAAACAGAGAAATTATTGGTATAGGGTAATTAGTCTTTCGAATTACTGGTGTAAACCAAGGTTCTCATCACAATAACTAACCCAATGCACTTATCTATATGTAGCTGATGAATAGCAATATCGCCTGCTATCACATTCTTTGTCGAGAGAAACCATTGCTTTTGATTTAAAACTTCCTTTACATTTATTTTTCATCTTCTTTTTTATTGTTTTCAAGGCCCTCTTTCCTTTCATAGCGTTGATAGAGTTCAGCTCTCAATCCCTTAGCTATTTACATCTTTCTATTGTTAAAATCCTTCAACGGAATAAGGGTTTTGGGCCAAGTATTCTCGATAATATTGAGTTGGCTGCGTTGCCAACATTTGAGTCCATATGAAAACTTATTAAAATCAAGAGCCCACATCGCCTAATGGCATATCGCAGCATCCCTCCGTCTCTGCTGCCAATGTGATTACGATGTTAAATACGCCTAGGTATGATTTTTTTTTTTCTCATGGATCTTAGTAGAATTTGACTATATGATCCCTATCCTTTCTACCAGTAGACTCCCATTTCAACACCCATTACTCAAGTTCTCATCATGACTACTAACCTTTACACTTAACAATTATGTAGATGACGAATTGCTGGAGCGCCGGACCTATCACTCTTAATTCTTAATTCGAGAGAACTCTCGCTACAACTAGCAAAATAATACGAAAAAATATGAAAAAGAGTTCTAATTTCCAATCTCTTTCACGAGTTAAGCCATTGTCCAAACCCTCTTTACTGTAAACACATTCATTATTGTCGTGATTGGCGATAAAATTGTTGAAGTTGTCCTTGAATGGCCCTCCTGGCATTTAATAATGCAGAGATAGCTCTAAGTTATTTGAATGAGACCCAATATTAAACGGATGAAGAAGGTGATGGTGAAATACCAGTGCTTTTACACCTCTGATTGTCTTCAGTCGATGAGATCTAGCTTTGGGGAGGTGAACCATTTGCTCTTCTCTCTTCTCTCCTTTCACAGGTTGTGATTTGCCACATGCGCCACCTGGTTATTGACTTTCTCTCCTGCTTTCTGGAGGTCTTCTACTTGTTTTTCGGTTGGGTTCTCACCTAAGAGTCATTTAAGATTATAAAGTATTTTTTGAAGTACAATAAATAGAAGACAATTAATTAAAGTATGTGCCTTTTTTTCAGAATCGAATATGAGAATCGCTGTCTGAAGCGATTCGAATTTCTCTAATGTAACGACCCACTTTAATCCAAAGAAGGGGCAGAATATGGTCATTATAGTATTATTAGATCTTTAAATGTTGATTTTGTTTTGGCATCCTAGTTGTTGGGGGAGGGGAAACCAATAATTAAAACGACAAGCCCGTTTTGCTGAATGAATAAGTTCCATTTTCCTGAGCAATTAGCTAATTGACTTAACATTACATAATGTTATTGAGTTTGTCATTACTCAGGTACATGCTGTTTTCGATGAAATAGTTACACCGCGCCGCAGAGGCTAGCCCGCTGTAATCAAAATAGACGTTAAACGCCTTACAATATCATGATTAATCTATTGATTTCGTAGATTCTCACCCATTAACTTCAAAAGCACCAGGGGATTGCTTAATAAAAAAAAAAGCTGAAAAAATCCAGGAAGCAAAAGACTGTTTCAGCGAGTGATGGGAAAACAGGTTAGAGATGGATAGTTTAACAAAGGAATTTGGAATTGATTTAATCAAGCATAAAATGAGCCAGTGAGAGCTTCTACGATTCTCTGTGGGCATTAAGCTGCATTGATTTGTTAAATACTATAGATATTCGTAAGCTCTCCTCTTTACTTTATCTTTGAAAATTGCGCCTCAATCAGAGACTTAGAATTCCTCAATTTCTCACTTCCTTTAACTCTCCATTACATTAGCATTTCAAAATTATGATTTTTCCATGTGAGTACTATTGACCAGAGTCGGATTGATCGGCACTAAAAGAAAGTTGATTGGTCAAAGGGAACCAAGACAGATGGAAAGATAGGATTTTACTCGGATTTTTATGAAAATTGCTGAAATTATCTCAAAATTCAGTATTATTACAATTTTGATTTGCTTAATTCTCTCCTCGGTCAGAATTTACTTCTGCGACTCGTCTCTTATGTGGTAAGATCCAGGGGCCCCAGCCTCACCTCTCAAGAGATATCATATCTTTTAATCATGAAACCGATATCTCAATCATGCACGCACTACAAGAATTAGGCTATTAACTGAGCAGTTCCAATGGAACTGCTCTTAGATGCACGTTGTCTACTGTCAGCTATGTCGAAATATCATTCCCTGATGCTTTTCAAGAGCTTATGGGCATTTTGTGTTGGGTTTAAATAACCACTGGATGGTTAAAATTATCCCAACATTTGAAAAAGCCCATATCCTATTTCTAAAATTGGCCAACGAATCTGAAGAAGATTTGAAAAGGAAACTAATTTTTCTGAAAGAGACTGTGGAACCTATTCCTCCACTTTGTTTGCAAAGTCGGAGTATTCAAAATTTTCTCAGAGACCTGTTTCCTCAATTTACCATTTTTACAATAGCTAAGGATGCCACTCCAATGTTAAATTTTTTCAATATACGAATACGACCAAAGCGCATCCTACAATCAGCACGAGGAAGTCTTAATTCCCTGCCGAAAAAGCATCTCTTCAAAATCATGTTGAAAAATATCGTGACTTTTCAATTCAATTCAAGATATGAGTAGGAAAACCGGATTTTTCACATTGGCTACGTCGAGGGCAATCCCTTAAGGAGGAAGAATTACAGGTGCTTAGATACTGCACCTGAAACTTAAGACACGTTTTCGCTTTTAATTGCCGATGGTTAGATTGAAAAACGAAGTTTTCAGCAGACTGCTCTCTCAACTGCGAAGTATGAGCGTCCTTTCATACTGGTTTTGGAGGGACTATTCCAAGCTTCAGTTCGAGGTTTGCCGCTGAGTTATTCAAATTATGTTTGTTATAGATAAATTATAAAAATTTTGCAATAGTAAAATGATCTCTGTTTAATCTCATTAAGAAAATCAGCAATCTAACAGAACTAAATCTGCATGGAACCCCCATTAAAAAATAAAGAGAATACATCGCCATTTATTACAGCCGAAATAGTTTTCACCAAAAATTGAGAATTTGAAGTTATCTGTTGTTTTTGAAGGAAACACCTAAGTTGATGCTTGAACCCAGTACTTAGAAGCCAAATCAATATCTTTACAGTAATAATCTCACGATGAAAAATTTCATTCTGACTGGACTCCAAGTAAAATCTATATATTTAACTTTTTTAGAGGCAGGAGAGTTTTTACCTGTAAATTCCAATCTACGATAATTTGATTCAAAAATAATGGATCTTCTCAAAAAGTTGTTGATTTCGTTACAATTCTCAAGTGAGCGGGTGTTTGGAGCACAAAGGATGCATTTACTCATTCTTTTTGTAAAAGGAATGGTAATTTAAAGCCTTTCCCAATAGAGGACTTTGCTAGTTGATTTACAATGAGGCTATGAAAAACTGTTCTCCACTCTTCAAAGCTATTACTCAATATCTATGCTATTTTGCCATTGAAATTCGATCAAATATCATTTCATTCATAGTGTACATTAAAAACTGATTAAGTGCTAATTTTAAGTCGCAGCAACTTATTTTACAACAATTTCTCAGAAAAAAATTTCAAAGTGGTTGCTCCAACCAGTACGATTGAGCAGAAAAAGATTTAACCCATATTTGATATGCAGAAAAATAACTATCACTAAGCTTTTCTCACGATTTATTACGGATATAATACAAAATTTGGAGAAATGAATGTGAAACGAAGTCAATTCCTTCGCAGAATAGACCAGGTTTTCTCAAAAACCCTTACCAAAACAAATCATCTTGAATAATCCCATTTATTACACAATGCATAGTAAGAACCGTGGATTTTGTTATCGAGCTGATCTTCTCAAGCGATTTCTCAGGCCCTTTTTCTTTCTCTGGAATCAACGTCGTATGGCTCTTTGCATCGTCCGAATTAACTGATTTCTCTTCCAATAAAGGGCTTTGTTCGCTTGGAGCTTCGACGTCAGCTTGATGGTCGGTCAGTGCTCCAAATTCAAGATTTTTTAGGGTGCCTACAAGAAATAACTTGAGAGAGTTTTGAAATTGAGTGTACCTTTGGTTTGGGTTTCAAATAGCGATACGTTTATAAGATTAGAGACGCAAGAAAGAACCAACGCGAGGAGCCCAAAGGTAAAAAGTTTCATATTGATGAAGTACGAGGCTGCCACAGCAGCGACACCGAAGAAAGCGAGTAAGATTTTCATCATAGTTATTAGAAATTATTGTAAATACAGCTCATCAAAAACCTTTTAAGTGGTTTTTTTCGTTTCATGAGCAGTTCTAGAAAGAAAACGAATTTACCTGTGTAAAAAATCGACTTTGCGCCCGTTTCGATGAAATTTATGAGAGTAAGAGTAAAATTGAATTATTATCGTTTGGATACGTTATTTTATGCGTTACTAATTGTTTTGAGCTTTATGGGTTGGAATGAGGACTTAATGAATAGTTTTGTGATAAGAACGCAAGAGTATCTCAAGAGATGTGCAGAGAATTCACAATGAGGTCATTTTTTGGAGTTTAAGATGAAGCCACTTAAATTCTATGTAAATTCATAGAAAGTGTAGTTTAAACATAGCAGATCCGTTTTTTAATTATTTTGATAAATGAAATATGTTAACAAAACGTTCATTAATTCGGTTCTGCGTTTCTCTGTCTCTGAAAAGCCTAATTTGGGCTTGAGGACGATATTAATCTTGAATATATGTATGCGGCTCAACATGAAGATGCATTTGGGAAGAAGTTTCTGGGTCGGTCCCATTAGATTTGATCTGAAGAAATATTGCTTTGAAGAGCTTAGTTCTTCATCCAATTTCATTCTAAATTTTGAGCTTATCTAATCTAAAGCAAACGTGAATGCAGAAACACAAAAAATTTAGCTGAAAATCTTTTGCGAGCCAGATTTGTCGCGTGTTTGTGTGCTTGTAATATTTGGGAAGAAAAGCGCAAAAATTATAGCGCATTGCTTATATGTGAAAAATGGGACGAGTAACACAGAGATCTGGTGAGAAAAAATTTCCTGCGTAGGATTCTATAGAAGGTCAAAATTGTATCTTTTCTTGAAATTCAAGTAATATCTCTAGCTCTGACGGTTATACTATTATTGTTGTTCGGAATGTGGCTATCAATGTTTATCTGACGTGTCGTACCTTTCGCATATGTCTTGAGTCATCATTTAAGTTTCCATTCGATCTTGAGTCAATTGAAACGCACAACCGGCCTCAATGTGTTATTGTTAATAGACCTCATGAAATATATTCATATCCCAATGATAATGCACATCGGTTTCCACTCTTTAATCAATCATATGGCTCTCAAGTGCATTTTCCATGTACGGAACTTAATAATTTGTTGTAAGACTTTTCTGTGAGTTAATCATGTCTGTCATAAATGAATATAATTAAAAGTTTTGTAGCCAAACCTCAATCGCTTAAGTTTTGTTTCTTATGAATTGATAACTTGCCAAATTAGACCCAGAGCTAAAGACTCTCTGTACATTAGTGTGACAATTAATTTTTATCAGTTGTATTTTCTCTTAATTGCCTCACTAAAGCTCAGAGATTGAAAATTGGAATTTTGCAATTATTTCCTATTAAATGTTTCATTCTGTTTTTCTGTATTTGTCTATTAAATTCAAAATGATAAAAAAGATTAGATTTCTCTTCCAATTAGATATGAGTATGTAATTTTTATTACCTCGTACACTTTAGTTGTTCCTTGATTAAGTACCTTAATTACAGAAATCAAATAATATCTCAAAACCTTATTCAAATTTTTGAGTTTACCAAAACCTTTGATAATGTTTGAAATACATTGAATTTCCCATTACATCATGTTATCAAAACTCATACTTATTACAGCAACAAAACTAATAGTTCAAATATCTTTTTTCTCGTTTTTCAGTGGATTGCGAAGGAATTTCCCAGAGATTATATCAGTATTATGTGAGATAGGACATAGAACGACTGAAATCATCAGTCGATTGATATAATCATTGAGAAGAATTCCCAAAACACATGTTGCCACTTCAAAAATTATTGAAATGGAGAAGAATTGTTGAGAATTAGCGCATTATCTAATCCAAATCTTGCAGTACAGTCATTAATGCATTCATGAACTTTGTTTCAGGCTTGATTCATTGGTGCTGACTGTGAGCGAGAAGTTTGGATTGAATGGCTAAAGGAGATATCCGAACTGTTTGACATTCAATTTGATTTTAACTTCGAAAAATCAAATGAATTATTAGATTATTAGAAGCTGTTCTTACATAGCAAATTTACAAATTCTTTTATTCTGCTTTCTAAATTATAAAACGTCTTTAGGTACTATTTATTTGTAGTATTTCAGTATATCTATTCTCTACTTAATACTACTGTCCTTTGCTAAGATACCAAAGCATAGCGGTGTCTCAAGAACTTAAATAAGTGAAGGATATTACTATGACTGGAGTATTTAGATAATACAGTAACTTAAAGCACTTTACTTAAATATCAGGGTATTCTACCATGCAAAATACAACTACGTACTACCTAAGTTATGCTATCCATAAATTACTTTAATACACTTCAAAGAGAGAACAGTGCTGAACTCTATCCTTTTCGGTTAGTGAAACTCTAGTTGGTCATAGGATAGAGCAGCCGAATCATATGTCATCTGAAGTGGCATTCAGTCTCAATAACTCTGTGTATACAATATTTCTCTCTAAATCTTTCAACAGACACGTTGCTTACCATAATATTAATTTTTATTCATCATTATTCAGTTGACCTTGAGAAAAAAAACTCTATCAACAGAGAAAGCCAGGGTTATTGCACCACTGAAAAGAACAGTAAACAATTTACAATAACTCGACAAGAAAGAGCTGTAGAATTTTTCTAAGGCAATGCTTATCTCTCTTTATTTTATCAGAACTCTGAATTAAAAATCTTTCTTGAGGATATTTGCAGACTAATATCATCTAATGTTAGTTTCTTTAAAATCAAAGGCGAGACCTAGCTATGGATATAACAACAGAAATCGAAAAGAGCGAACCAACAATCAACCCGCTCCAGGAAGAAAAGATTGAATTTGAGAACACTGGTAGCAACGTGTCCAGTTTTCTGAATTCCGACAACCTATTCGTCGGATTTTCAGCAGAATCCTTCTCTCAAATCTCTAACTCTTTGTTCGCAATTCTCCAGGCTGACATCTTTGGTAAAAACGCTACCTCACAGGACATCTTTAATCGATTCGAGTCGATTCAACTGCTTACCGGTCTCTGCGGTAAAGTAATACCTATGAATGACCTTTGCTTCTCCTGTATTGACTGCGATCGAGTGGATAGCAAACAACTATCCAATTTAGGTCATACTATCCAATGCAAGCAATGCTTCGAAAACTCAGATCATGAAGGCCACCGGACCTTTTCCCGAGTAGTGACAGATACAGCTATTTGCGACTGCGGAGACATTGCCGTCTGGGCCAAGAAAGGGTTCTGTGGAGACCATCAAGGATACTCCAAAGACCAGGCTGAAAAGGTGTTGTCGCAGATACCCAAGGACGTTGAGAATGCTTTTATTTCTGTGTTTTTGGACTACTTTTACATCCTGTTCCGCTTTATTGAAGATAATGAGTTTAAGTTGCCACAAATCCAGGAGGCTCTATTCACAATTGGGGTATCTGTACTCAAGGAGATCCAGGAAATTAACGAGTGTTTCAAATTGCTCTCCATTAAGCTCCTTCAGTCAACATTTCACGAAAATCAGTCTTTCAGACATGATTGCAGCAATGTCCAGCATGTTAGCTTCAAAGAAACGAAGGGACCTTGTGAATGCTCGTTGCTCGAGCTTATCTTTCGATTTAATTGCTATCTCGGAAGCGATGCTCAGATGCTTTTTTGTGATTTCCACAATGAATTATTGTTTCACCATGATTTCAGAAGGTACTTTACCTCGACTTACACAAAGATGATCCACTTCTGCATTTACACTGACTTGCAGACTGATGGCCCTCTCGAACGCACACATGACAATATCTTGGAAGATCCGCTTTGGACAAAAAAAGCAGATAGATTTATAGCATCTCAGATCCAGGATTACGCGCTGCAGTATCTAATGACTGAAGAGTTATGCTTAACATCCGTAAACAGCGGGTTTTTCAACAATTTCATTGATCTGATTCGAAGATTGCTACGCTATACCTGCTGCAAGGAAATCAGCTCTGAGGCTCTAAGCGCGTTAACGGTGCTGAATTTGTCTTACATATTCGCTCAAGTCGAATCCGCTAGAGCTTTCTTACAGCAAGAGGAGCTTATTGAAAGCTTGTTTGACACTATCATGGACGTTCAGAATACGGACAGGGTCCAATTATATAATTTTATCGAAAATGCTAAATCGGCAAGTTATTTGCAATACCATCATTCAAGAGCAATAATCTCACACAGACTACTCAATCTCTTTGACAACGTCCTAACCGATGCGTTTTCAATCGACAATATAGAGATTCGAGAGAAAGTTGTTGGCAGCTTTGGAGCTTTCTTCACAAAGAAATATCAAACGTGGAGAAAAAGAAATCAAGACACTGACAAAGGACCAGTTATCAACTTCTATCCGTTATTAGTCCAAACATTTGGGTGCTTTGTTTCTTTTCTGGGGATTGAATCTCTTGATCATGCCGCAATGCGAAAACGGTTACAAGCGGTTTTGGGTGTGAAAGATGATGATTTTCAAGAGATGTGTGAAAATCTGATCTGCGAGGCTGTGAAAACAGTGGTTTTTTTCAAAGCCTTGCCACAAGCGGTCTCACTGAAAGGTTTTTCGGACCTAATGGATCAAATGACTCAACTAGCAAGTTCTCGTTCTCATGCCAAAATGCGGTTCCTCGACTACGAAATACTCCTGGCGCAAATTTGCTGCTCGGTCCTGCCTGACAAAACCAGGATTCGCACTGCCTTGGAAGCTGTATTGAACACACTCTGTTCAACAACTGAGAATTCTGATGAAATCGCTTTGGCTCCACCCTGCTCAATTTGGCAAGCTGCTTGTTTTGAAGTCTTTTCGCTAATTATGAGAGATGAAATATCATTCGCCAATCTCATACAGCGACGTATCAAGTTCCATTTTGAGCCAGCAAAGAAATTGAAGTCGTTTGCTAATGAAGTGATCGGAAAGGCGATAGTGAACTATCTTCATATATTTCCCACAGAAAAAGTAGAGACTATCAACAAGCAAGTTGCAACCTGCATCCGTTTGCGAAATGAATGCTCTATGCTTGATTCAATCACCATATTCAACGAACAGACTAATAAGCTTCGTCTTAAAGAAGAATGGCACAAAAGAGGAATTGACCCCCAAATTTTCTCCCGTCACTCAGCTCTACATAAGAAGTTCGAAGCTGCGCTTCGTGAAATCGCGTTGAGCGATCCAAAGTTCGATTCAATACTCGGATGCCCTGAGCCAGCAGCCCTTGCTTTCTATGCACAAATCGAGAGAGAAATCGGCATTTCATTACTTAGTGGACTGCAAAAATATATCAATTCTGCTGTAGAGATGATTGATGCCAAGCAGTCAGTCTCGGGCTTGATGTTATTAACCTATCGCTGCCTCAAAGCAGCAGAGCAGGCTTCAAAACACGAGATAGCTGCTGCGATCAAAGAAAGTGATTTCCAAGCCTTAAAGGATAGCGTTCACCTGTTCATTCAAACGGCGAAAGCAAAGAAATTGGTTGAAGACAATGCTTCTGCACTATCTAAAATTCTCGCTTGCGTTAATAATCTCGAACAAAAGCTCACAACGAAATCCGAGTGGCAGAGCCCAACGTTCGAGGAAAAGAAGCAAGAGATGTTTCCTGAACCCACCGAAGATCCAAAAGAGAAACAACGGCTCCTGCTGCAGAGGCAGAAAGAGATTAGAGAGAAATTTCTGAAAAAGCAGCAGAATTTTGTCGAGAAGGCTGATATAAAATTCGAAGACACCTCGAAAGAAGACCAGGCGTCGAAGCAAGACAGTATGATCTGCCAATTTTGCCGTGAAGTCATTGACGTTAAGATAGAGAAGTACGGTTACCCAGCGTTCATAACCCGAACGAATTTCTCAGATTATTGCAGGCAGCGCCAGAAGGAGGATCTTCAAAACGCTAGTTCCGATAAAGGTAAATCTTACAGGATACACTTGTCACAGAAAGAAGAAAATCTTTTCGGCTATTTTACGATCAGTAGCTGCTATCATCACATGCATGTCAATTGCTATGAGAAATTCAGCCAATCGGAAATTGAGATACAAAGCAAAATGACGAGTACACTAGAGTTCTTCTGCAACGTCTGTAAAGTCCTCTGTAATTTCTTCGTTCCAGTCTCCTCCAAGGAAACTAAAAGAGAACTCGAACATTCTCCATCAACTAAAGAGGACTATGATTTGACTTCACTGATCAAGTCTATCCCAGATGACATGAGCGATGTGCTTTCTAAAGCAGAAACAGAAGAGTGCGGACAGGAAGTTAGTCAATTTATCGGAGCACTGGTCAGTGTGAATGCAGATAATTTATACAGACGTGGATTGGGCGGAGGCTATGAAGAAAAGCCTGACATTCTCCTCCAAACAATGATTACGAAGTACTCGGAGCAGATCGATCTGGTTTCTCTACAACATTTCTATAATTCTGAGTACCATGCGCTTGGCAATTGCTGTACGCTGCTACGAAATCTTTATTGGAGCCAATCTCAGCAAAATAAAAAATATTTCGAGGATAAAGCCCAGGGAGTCAAGAAACTGCTGGACAAATTGGCAGGGAACAACTCGGAAGGAGACAACGCTGAGTTTACGAAAGAGCTGATAACTGACAATGATTATGCGACTAAAATTATTTTAGAACTCCTTTGGAATGTGTTCATGACAAAACAAGACTCTGAGAAGCTTGTTCGTTCGATCGTGGTCCTCGGAGCTATCATAGAGCTTCTTAAGCAGTTTGTAGAGGATAAATGGCTGGCAAAAGCAGAGAGTGGTGTAGAGATGGACATGCAAATCGCCAAAGATGCCTTGAAAATGTTTGTTTTCGAGAATATTGAAGCTGAGATGCCAGATCTCCTTGCTTATCTTCGAAAGATAGTGACCATGGTTTCGTCTATTGGCGACTTTTATCTTGAAAGCGATTACAAAGATCTACTCAATGCGTCCGAGCTTTTAACACTGTTATTGGGTCTTCAAAATTCGAAAGAAATCAAAGAGGTATTCGCTCACTTTATGACTTCAAACGAAGCTATCCTCGAAAGCTTACTCAAAGGAATCCATCAGCATCTTGCCGCAGCCGATCGTCCGGAGCGCCTTCTTCTGAAGAATGTCCCAATTGAGCGAGCTTTGGCGGTTATGCCTCTGCCTGAAGACTATAAAGACTTTCGGTCTCTGTATCAGAAGGAAAAATGCTGCATCTGCAATGAGTTTCCGACAACAGGGTGTGGGTTCGCCTGCTTGATTTGTGGAAAGCTATTTTGCCAGTCCAAATGCAAGTCAAATTCTACTAACCAGGTGAAAGTCGGAAACCTCAATGTGCACGCTCTCGTAGAGCATTGTGGTATTTCAGCATTCATTGAGATTGAATTTTCAGCAGTGTTCTTGCTGAATTTCCCAAAAAATGTCTTATTTAAGGCTATCTATGAGACGAAGTATGGATTGAGAATTAGCCCGGCGCACAAAGCTGTTGATTGGAATGAATATAAACTCAATAAGCAAGGCTACGCTGAGATCAAGAAGTTAATTGTTCAAAACCAAGTGCCGCAGAAGATCTGTAGAATTATCGATGGATCAGAAGATTACGAAAAGGATGGCTTTATGTAAATTCGGTAATTCGAGAGATATTGCTATTGAGCGGTGAGATCTCAGAGAAAAATGACGAATTAATATGAATTTCGATATATAATAAGTTATAATGAATTGAATAAATAATATCCAAAGTAATGCAATTAGCTATAAAAAACAAGACATTACCTGATGCTATGTCAGGCTTCATTATCTAGCATAAACATCCAAAACTATAAATAATTACTGCATTTAACAAACAGCTAAATCTTCGTCATACTCTTTGAAGGTAAGTCAATAAAATGAGAGCAAATCGCACTATAGATTTTTGCAAAAAGGATAAAAAATTCTGTAATATAGCTCGATAATGTCCTCCCAGACTTCTCAATAGGACAAGCCTAAACGCACATATCGAACTCTCTTGGAGTATTCTTGATGATTGATAGAGTTAAAGCAACAACATGGAAATTTCTCTGAATCACATTTCAACTGGAGAAAGGAAAAATACACACAAGCACAACCCAATCAATTAGAAAACCTGACATATGGTCTCTAAAACAGGAATTTCTGCTCTTTTTGTTTGTGAATTAGATCCTTGGTTAAAAATCTTCGATAGGCTTCTTTCAAATGTCTTGGAGAAAGGGCTCCCTTATCACCCATTTCAACCTGAACCTCTTTTGCTGTTGGATAGGGATAATTGAGTAAGGTGAGTCAATGAAATATCATTACCTGCTTCGATAAATTCACCGGCAAACACTTTTGCTGATGTTGCTAGGATCGTCTTGCAGCCTTGACCGACGGAGACTCCAGGAAGCACGTTATTTACAATTTCTTTGATTTTGGCATCTGAGAGCTTCTGCCTTCTGAACTCATCGTATCGCTCAATTTGTGAAGGAGATAAGTTTCTTTCTATTTCTCTAAGAGCCAGTCAGAAAAAATCTAATACATGAAAGGTATTTACGCTAAGAGCTCTCTGTCGTTGAAATATTCTTGATCCAAAGCTACATCGTATTTGTTTTCATCATCATTATCGAGATCAGCAACTGGGCTTGCGCCGCCATCTCTGGGACTATCGTCTGAGTCCATATCAAAGTGAATTTTTAATTGCGCTTTATTTTTGAATGTTATAATGTAGAGTGACAATTAGAGGTAAAATAGCATTGCTATCCATGGCTATTTATGTGGTCCAAGACCGGGAGAATTTACCAAACATTTGTCTTGCATTGATTAAGGATAAAAAACTTTTTGGTAACCACATAACAACATCGTTTCAAAGAAAAAGCTTGGACTCTCAAGCAATATAATGATAGTCACGAAAGTCTCAATCGATACTTGAGAGCTTCTATACTATTGACTTACAATGAAGTATTAGAGCTACTTTCTTGGAATTTTTGATATGAAATCTACTCATTTCGGGTGATGGGGTATAGATCTCCTGATTTCTGACTCTACCAGTAATTATAATGACCTTTAATAGTCCGCCAAATTTGTAGAATTAAAGGAGTTTGCGCATAAAATGCATATATTTGAGTAAATTTTTCAGCTCTGAGGTATGAAACAATACCTTGGCCCTAAAAGGGTCCCAACCTGTGATCCAATTTGAAGTCTCACAATTAATTTCTAATTTACATTTGATTGGAAGAAGCTGCCTTAAAATAAGCTCGAAGCTTTCATCTCGTATTGCAACTCGCACACTGACAGCTCAATAAGGAGTTTGCTGGTTTCCATTGAAATTCCGCGTTCATATTTCAACAGATAACATGTTTTAGGCTATTTGAATTTTGCCAAAATGAAAAAATTCATTGAAATCTGAACATCAAACTCTTCTTTAATCGCCAATGATAAGGGAATACGACCTCCTTGCTTTGAAGAGAGCAGATTACACTATGAAAACCTAATGTCATTCAGGATAGTTCCAGGAATAAGTTTCTTTACTGAATTTACTTAATGATCGAAAGAATACTGAATCTGTTACCGACAGGAATATCTAATTTTCTGAATTTATTAAAATTTTTCTTATTAAGCGAAATAAACCAAACCTAATGAACACAATGATAAAATCCTTTTCTATGCAAGAGGACGTGAGCGAACCAAAGCAAACACAGGACCATCAAACGAAAGGCAAATCACAAAGCATCGGAGATCTTTCAGCCAATGATCAAGAACAAGGAAGCCTGAAAGATAAATTAGTCGAGAGAATACAACTCCTAATTGAGAAGAGATCGAAGACGCCCTCTACGTGCGAACAGTGCAAGCGCCAGGAGATAATGAGACTTGAGCACGACGCTGCGAAGAAACATGAAGAGTATAACTCCAAAGTCCCTGTAATGGAGTACGATAAAAAGCCTGGACATGGCACGGAGTCTGTGGGTTATGAAGGTCGGACTCTTTGTTCTCATTTGAGAGAGCCAACGACACCTCATAATTCTCCAGCCTCAGCTTTTCAGGTAAAGAATCGCCTTAAAGCTTAGAAATGGAGGTGGTTTCGAGACTTAGGATAAATACTTCGTGTTTTTTATGCAGAGATGAACTAAGAGGAGCTTTTTTTTGTTATATGCAACTATAGTTTTGATATATATATTTCTACTTTGATTAGTATGGTGTGGTTGGTTTTAATATATAATTGCACGGTTAGAATTGGCTTGAAATATGAAAGAGTCATACATAGATACATTTAACAGAATTGAATTTCAGTTCTACTAGAGCGACTTGATGGCTGTGAGAGAAGAAGAATGAGGGATAATGCCAAAACTTCAAACTGCGAGATGTAAAATTTCTATGCTTATTCAGGCTTCTTGGAGAAGTTAGTCGAATTCTTGTGAAGAGGGTGCGTTGTAGCTCAATTACGGTCATTAACAACATCTGTAGTGGCTTTTTAGCTTCAGTGTTGACGGGAAATTATTGGAGTAGAAGGAGTTGAATCAAATGATTCAATGTTGAAGCTGCTGCTGCCACTTTTCATATTTTTCGCATATTATGTGAGGTATCGGGACAATTATTGATCTGCTTCAGCCACTATTTGAATTGATTTTAGAGAATTTGATTCCTGTTGTTGTTGTCAAGATAGTGTAGCTTCTAAGGATATTGCGAACTACATATTGCATGAATATGCTAACAAACGAGTTCCTGGCAACATTGTTACATAGAAAGTCTAGAAAGAGCTAAATCTTGTTGTATTACTGGTGTAGAAGAACAGCTTGGATACAAAGGAAATTCTTGAGAACAACGAATCAATTGCTGTGGTCATCATTGTTGCAGCGATAGCTATTCAACTCGCTAATAAATCACTTTATTTTCTAGAAATAACTAAAAAACCAAACCCAGAGGACCTCTGAATCGAGCCGGACTATCATTGCTATTCTTCTAAGAAACTCTGAGTCTAATATATTTCAGCAGCAAGTGACAAAAAACCCTGGAATTAGTGGTTAGCAGATGAAAACATGCTTTGTAAAAAAAAAAACCCCAGAAAAAATTGAAAATTTTCTTTTGTTGTTGTTAGTACTTCATAAATTATCCAAATAACTCTGAATATGTTGTTTTGAGTAAGCTGTCAGAAATCGAATTTCCGATTAAGCAAATGATTGAGAACCAGCGATATTTATACATATGGACAGTTGCTCGCTCCGGCCACGTGTCAAAACTGTTAATGGCTTCTTATATATGCCATTAATTCTGAAAACAAAGGAAGTAAGATTAATCGCGATTGAATTAGCTTGAAAAGTGTGCAAAAAGACTTCTCGCAACATAAAATCTGTTTGCTAAAGCAACACACTGTCAAATGGATCCTACAGAGATCCGAATACTTTAATTTCATAGCGGCGCTTTGCCAACAGTTCGATCAAGACCTTCTATTGGTAATGAAAATGCTTATGAATCGGTTTAGGATAAATTTCTCTAAACTTCGACTTGTACGAGGGCAATGGCTGATTATTAAGAATATAATCACTGGCATTAGTCTGATAGAATTGACACCTAGATGTACAACGTGCTCCTTTCATTGACAATAAAGACATTGCTTTTCAGAAATTTGTCACATTTTTGTGTCTGATATTTGTAGCAAGCTGTTCAACAACAAAATCCATGCCTTTCGCAAGAACTACTTGGAAAATTAATGGAGTCTTCAGTATAAAATATATAATTCATATTCTCACTTTAGGACTACAACACGAACTCCATCTGCCGGCGAGAGACATCAAACAAAGTTACCTGAACGAAAACCCATAATTTTCTGTTCTAATCGGTTCTAACATATTGCAAATTCAACTTTTATGAATGATTAGAATACAGAACGAAAATCAAGGCTTAGATTAATTTATATGATTAACACGTATGTTATTTTCTAACCTAAAATCAGCACAAAATTTATCAAAGAAACATACGAAAAATGCAGGCTGACTCAAGATTGTGAGAAAATTTTCCAAAGTCTCTTTGACACCAAAGAGAAACAGTGCTCTTCAACACGAATCTCGAACTATTATTCTCCAATCATTCCGATAATAAATTCCTCGAACTTCAGTTTGAGAGCCTTCTTTGCGCAGTGCACTTTCAATTACGATTTTTGGTCGTTCACTGCGGTTTTAAACCCCATAGGTTTGCTTCTTTGCGAAAATCCCGATTAAGCTTCTTAAGGCTCCAGAAGCGGTAGTTATTTAATAAAAAATTGTTCTGAGTCTTGAGCAAGTTTGATAACATAATCGATCTCTTTCTTTCAAACGCAAGTTGAGCTTTTTACTCTATTCTGTCAGACTCTAAGCGACTCGTTTTAGCAACCTCTTAAGAGTCTAGCCAATGAATACAACTTCAAAATGACAATAATATTTTGCTTTGGATAGGAAGGCAAATCTTTTGCTTTGGATATGAAGGCAAATCTTTAATTTCTTTCTTCCTAACAGCAAAAGATGAATCAAAGTGATAGAGAAAGCATTCGCAGAGGAGTGAATAGACATTTTTCTCACAATTTTTGAGCTCGTTTGAGGAATCCTATTATCAAGAGTTAAACCACGAACTTTACTCAAAAGGTACTTAACACTGAGAGGCTTGGCTAGTAAAAAATTGACGAAGTACGTTTTCTACTTGTTTTATTCTGCACTTCATTGTACAATAATTCAACTTAATGAAATCCGGATGCAATTCGCGGGATTACTTTACTCATTGATGATGAATCCATCTAAAAAACAGAATTTATTCTGCATATTGATAACCTAATTGTCTTCTAATATATTGATCGCTTACATAAACCTTGTTATATAGCCATCAGAAATTGTTATCATTCACGTTTTTTTTTGGGGGGACTCTAACATATTTTTGACTTGAAAAGTGCATAGGAAAAGAGGAAAGAGTTGTTTTACGAGCAAATGAGTTTTGCCTAACCTGAGAGAACAAATATCTCTGAATATGCGTTAGCCGCTGTGCTGTAATCTGATCAAGAGAATCCTTTTTTGATTCTTAATAACTCTATATACCTGTCTTTTTTAAATTGCATGAATCGAATTAAAATAGCTCAAAAAAAGAACAAACTTCGAGAATTTTTATAGAAATCTGAATGATTTTCCAACTTTTTTATCTATAACTATTTATTTGAAAGAAGCAAAGAAATCGATAATGAAAAGATCTCTTCCCATCAATATTCTGCTCTTTTTCGGCATGCTTGGATGTTTATTTTATCCAAGTACAGCCAAATTATCTATTAGACTCTGCGGTAACAATGGAGATTGTCCCTCTTCTGTTTACGCAGGTTGCAAAACCTTTTGTGAATACTGGAACTGCACCACTGACGCCCAGTGTCAGACTCATGGCTTGACGACCTGCAATACTACAGGAGGTTATTGTTTTGAGTGTCAGACTAATAATCATTGCAATTTTGATATAGCAGCTGCTAGCTGTGCCACCCGATATGGAGTTTGTTCGGGTTGCTTTGAGGATTCTGAGTGTGAGGGTAAATTTGGTTCTGATATTCGTTATTGCACGAATCAGATTTGCTCGGGATGTAGAACACATGAAGACTGTGATAGGGATTCTTCAGCCCCAGCCTGCGTAAAAACTCCGCCAGCCATCAATTTTAAATGCGGTGGGTGCAGAGAAGACAAACATTGCATAAAGGAATATCATCCCTTTTGTGAAATTGGGTCTGGGTACTGTCGGAATTGCACCTTAAATACTCACTGTCCTAATGCTAATAATTCGTACTGTGATCTCTACAATGGTCGAAAATGCGCACCTTGTCAAAGCGATACCCATTGTGATCGGTTTGGGAGCCGCACAAAGTGTAAGATCGGACAGAGATGCGTTGAATGCTTAAACGGGACTCATTGCTCACTTGCAAAATCATATTGTAATCCGACGACAAATGAATGTAGTATTTGTATAGACGATAGCCACTGTTCTCTATACCCTTCCACTTCACGTTGTAAAAGTGGAGTCGGATGTTTTAGGTGCGTAACAGACGATCATTGCAACTACACTCATCCAGTTTGCACCTCCAGTGGCCAATGCACTTCATGCACTGCTCATACACAATGCAGCAGTCTATATTCAGAGAAGCCTTTCTGCATGAGTGGCCAATGCAAACAATGCAGAAGTGACTCAGACTGCCCTTTTAGCACCCCCATCTGTAGCAGCAGCCTTTGCCGAGCTTGTATTGATAATGTCGATTGTTCAACCTCACTATGGGCTCTTCCAAAATGTTCCTTATCTACTGGTGCATGTCATAACTGCCTCACCTTCAATGACTGTTTATCACCTGATGCACCTGTTTGCACTGATGGAACCCCAAATACATGCACAACTTGCGTGGCTGATAGTGACTGCGCGCATTTATCGCTTCAGCGCTGTACTGGAACAACATGCGTTAGATGCATGGATCCTTCTGATTGCGATTACTCTTCCCCAGTGTGTACCGGGACTTACCAATGCACAGGTTGCACTGCTGATGCTGAGTGTGCTTTGTATGCTGCCTCAGGTCAAACGAAATGTCATAATGGAGTATGCACTGAATGTCGTGATGATTTAGAATGCCCGTCATCCAATCCCCTTTGTAACTCTGTTCAAGCAGCCTGTAAGCCATGTTCCAATGACATCGAGTGCCAAAATTCTTTATGGCATCTCAATAAATGTGACAACGGCCATTGTTATGAATGTCTTACATCAAACGATTGTCTCTCACCAAGTTCATCACTTTGCATAGGAAACGTTTGTGGAGGCTGCAGTACTGACGCCCAATGTAGTCACCTTGCTCCATTAGACAAATGTCTTTCGGGTGTCTGTGTGCAATGTCTTTCCCATAGCGACTGTAGCCACACGACTCCTGTATGCAATTCGAGTAATTTATGCACAGGATGCACAAGTGATTCAGATTGCTCGAATTATGCCGCTATATCCCGCCCACATTGCTTTTCATCATCGTGTCGACAGTGCCAAATCGATTGGGATTGCCCTTTCACCACTCCTATTTGTAATACAGAATCAGGCCTTTGCGAAATGTGTGGCAGCAACGAGCAGTGTGAAGCTTCACAATGGGCTGTAAGAAAATGTGATGGAGGAAAGTGCTTTGAGTGCTTGACATCCAATGATTGCGAGACTCCGGATAAGTCATATTGCCATGTGACGGCTTCCAATCGGACATGCGAGATTTGCAATGTGAACGACGATTGCTTGCATCTTGCTCCTCGGTCCTATTGTAAAGAAAACATTGGATGCGTATTCTGCTTTGATGACACCAATTGCAATCATTCATTCCCTATCTGTGACACGACCTACCATCAATGTACTGGATGCACTACAGATATAGACTGTGCACCCTACGCTTCGGTTAAACGAACTAGTTGTTTCTCCAATCAATGCAAACAATGTCAGGGAGACATTGATTGTCCTTTTGAAACACCTCTCTGTAACACCACAACAGGTCTTTGTGTCCCATGCAGCGACGATCTCTCTTGCCAAAATTCATTCTGGCGTCTCAACAGATGCTCAGGGGGGTCCTGCTACCAGTGCACCATGCAGGCTGATTGTACTTTTCCATCCTACTCTTACTGCAACACTACAGATTCTGACAACACATGCTATACGTGCTCAGAAGATGCAGAATGCGCGCATTTGGGTGCTTTATTAGCAAAATGCAATCCAGAAGCCGGGTGTGCTCAGTGCTGGAGCCACTCCGACTGTAGCGATGCAACTCCAGTCTGTAATGCAAGTAACCAATGCACTGGCTGTACGACTAACTCTGACTGCGATCTCTACGCTTCGACAAATAGAACCAACTGCTATTCACAGAAATGCAAACAGTGTGAGTTAGCATCTCACTGTCCATTCGAAACTCCTCTTTGTAACACAACGTCTTTCCTTTGCCGAACCTGCACATCAAACAACGACTGTCTTTCATCTACTTTAAAACTGCCTATTTGTACGTCCAGCGGAACCTGTATCCAATGCGTCAGCAACTTGAATTGTAGTCTCCCCAACGCATCCCAATGCGCTGAACAGTTCTGCGCTGCTTGCACTGACGACTCACAATGCCTGCATATTTCAGGAGCGTCTTACTGCCAATCTGGTTTATGCGTCGGTTGCAGAAGTGACAGTGATTGCGAATATCAGTACAAATGCAGTGCAAGCACGCATAAATGCTACCTCGACTCATGTGTTACCAATAGTTCCAAATGCCCGCTAGGTTATCCTGATTACCCTCTTTGCAGATCCGATGGATATTGTGTCAATTGCTTAGACAATTCATATTGCCATGATGTCACTTTAGCGATGTGTTCTCCGATGGGACGATGCAGTCCCTGCGAGATTCATTCCCATTGCTTACATCTACCTGTCACGCCGTTCTGCAAAGAACAAACTTGTGTTAACTGTCTCGTAAACACTCATTGCTCTCTTTCAAACGGCATTCCTGCGTGCAGAAATAACAAATGTACATATTGCATTTGTCACTCAGAATGCGTCGATCATGGACTCGGCGCATGTTATGAATTCCAGTGCCGTGAATGCGTCATCAACAGCCACTGCCGAGGGCAGAATCAGGTTTGTGTTAACTTTACGTGCCAAAGCCAACCTTGCGAATCAAATTTTGCGTGCCTAAGTATGTCACAAGGAACCAATGCTATCTGCTCAGATGGATCTTGTTATGAATGTTTGAACAATACTCAGTGCAGCAGTCGATCCAAAGCGGTGTGTGATCCACTGCTATTCGTCTGCGTTCCTTGTAGCGCTGATATAGATTGTTTGCTGAGCTTCCCAAACTCGCAATGCATAGAAAACGTTTGTGTTCCAAATTATGGGATATTTGGTATCGAGCCCATCCAATATATTTCAATAACTGTCGACAAGCCATTAACCTTGAGAGTTGTGTCTTCAGAGGTATTTGAACCAACGTTCAATGATACAATTGTGACCTGGCAACAGAATCCCTCCGATCCGATATTGATACCGAATTTGAACAGCTATTGGAACAGCAAGCTTAATGTATTTACACTATCGATTCCTGCATACACTCTGACGAATAGAGCTATTTATAATATTAATATTCAAGCGCATAGAACATCGGAACCATGGCGCTTCCAACGAGAGAGCTATGTGATTAGGGTCATGGAGAGCGAGCCGGTTGCGTGGATATTTGGAGGCAACCGCAGTGTACAAGCGGATCAGGAGCTCGTATTGGATGCTTCGTTGTCATATCATCCTGATTTTCTTGTTAATGGAAATACGACAGTGGCTCAATACTACGATTGGATATGCGAAGATCCATGTGTGGACCAAAATGGTCAAAATCTGACGCTGTTACTTCCTTCCTACAAAATTGACGGTGGAAAATACCTCGTCATACCCCCGATGACGCTTGCAGTTGGAACCAACTATACTTTTATTTTAGTATATTACGCCGGGAACCAGTTTAGTAATCACAGCGTCCTTATTGTCCCTCAGGCAACTTCAGCAAATCTCACGCTTACTCCAAAGGTTTTGAGTACTTCGTTTAATAGATGGGAGGATATAGTTTTGGGTTACAACATTAACGGGTCTGCTAGCTCTCTAACACCGAGTTGGTCGATTCCAGTGGAATATTTTAGCAACCTCGACCTAGTCCAAATTTACTTCAAACAAGTAGCTTCAGAGACTCAATACTTCACCGTAGAAGTTTCCTCTACGGACGCTTCAACAGGAACTGTCTCATGGGCTCAGCTCACTCTCCGGCTCATTGACCCGCCAACAGTGACCTGTGATGCTGTTCCATCTGCTGGTATTGGATTCCAAACGGTTTACCAGCTAATTGCGTCCTCCACGGACGACAACCTGCCTCTTAAATATCGATCGCTATTTAGCTTGGACCCAATTTCAAATGATTCGTTCTATCAAGTGCTAGTGGATTATACCTATTCACCGACAATGAAATTTTATTTGCCTTATGGAAATCCAGACCTTAATATCAAATGCGAGATAAAAGATTCCTTGGGAGCCATCGGAAAGCAGATTGTAACAGTGGAAGCGTCGCGTCCTTCAAGTGGAGCTGCCGATATTCAATCAACACGAGCAGGAGTCGTTGCGCTTACAAACAACTATGTGTCCCGCGACGCAGAAATGTTAGCAAGCTTACTTAATTGCTATGCTCAAGAAATAAAGGCCTGGAGTAATACTGCCAGCAGAAGGCGAATGCTTGCTGTAACTGGCGCAGGGCAGTGCCCAAATGGCTGTTCGGGTCACGGAAAGTGTGTGATTGACACTTACAATGTGACTGCTTGCACTTGCGATCAGGGCTATGCCTCTACGTCATGCTCGGTGACCCAAGATTACTACACACAAATAATCTCCTTAAAACAAGAGGTAATGCAAAACTTTACCATGGAACTGCAAGCCATTGCGAATCCATCGCTCCAGCTTAACCTCGCGGTGAGCACATATAGCGCTCTGTTCGGAAACCCTGACTTGTTCGAAATCAGCATGGCCACAAGTGCCTTGTTTCAATTGCATAACGCATTGGTGGCTACAAGAGCCGCGAATCAAACCGTCGACGATAATACTCTTCATGAAATTGCCCAAATCGCAAGTAACTGCCTCGGAAAACTCTCTTTCAAGTGTAACGATACCGACCCAAGTTACGCTGAAAACCTCGACTATACTCTGACTGTACTCGACCAAATTCGTATCACAGCCCTCCATAATCGCCTGCCGAATCAAGAGCCGCTCGTTATAGAAACAGACAACTTTAAGCTGTACGTTCAGAACCTCGAAGTCCAAAATTTCTCAAACAGGACATTCGAAATCAGTAACACATCTCCATTGGTGCAATTCCCTTTGAGTGGTGTCACTGTACCAGGCAAAGATTCAACTGACAATGTGGATGTAATGTTCGTGTGCTGGTCTCGAAATTTCTTCGATTGCTCTTCCAATGAGACGAATTTCTTCACGTTCGATGTTAAAGAACCGAAAGTGCCCAAAACTGAAAATTTCACGGTAAATGATCCTGTTAATTTGATATACAGGCCAGATAGCAACGTAAACTCGTGTCGTAATGGGTGTAACAAGTCGTCTTCGACGCTTATCGTTGGAGGATTCACATGTTCTTGCAGCGATATGAATAATTTCACTTCTCTAGTAGCTGTGAAGGGATTGTACGCAAAGTCAAATCTAAAATACCTCTTTAATGTCAAAGCTCTCGCGGATTTTGACTTCATGAGCAGTTTAGTGTTTTGGATCATCATTGGTAGCTTAGGAGTAGCCGTCCTCTTCTCAGTGCTCGGTGCTATGCTAGACTATCGAGATCACCGTCATCTGGCAACGGATTATTACAACAGGAAGAGACCTTTCTGGAAAAAGCTTCTGCTGAGTTTCGGGGTATAGCCTTCGAATATTAAGTATATTTTCTCATAAATTTGCTACGCTAGGTCCGGCATAGCATCCTCTCGTTGTTTTTCCTTTACAATAAACGATCACCGCGAATCAGCAGGGTTTGGATTTTTGAGAACCGGTTCCTTGGTATCATGGCCTTCTCGTGTATCTTCAACCAGGCAATAGATATCGTAAGGACTATATCGTTTTTTTCAATATCTTAAAAAATCTCTCATTCCTATTTGGATAGAGCACATTTAGTCCTATGGAGAAAATGCAAAAGTCACTGGTTTCTTCAGCAGTCATGACGCCGATATCCGCGATCATCATGTTTCTTTTAAAATCCTCAAGGCATAATAGGTAGCAATTGCTTTTGGTTTGAATGCTTATCATACTCGCTAAGCCAATCAAAAAAAGAAGAAGGCAAGCGCAAAACTCCCTCTGAGGCCAAAAAACCTGAGAGTGATTCCTGCATTCACATTTTCAAGCAAGTTTTCGGTTGGATTCTTTTATTCGCGAGCTGCGGTGCTTATGGCTACGCCGTATTCGTTATCACGGCGTCAAATATGGCGAATCCAGATGCTGGAGAGAAAGCTGTTAACTCCTGGCTGATGATATTCATATTGAGTTTCGTTCAAGAGTTAGTGACTGTTCAAATCCTTAATGTGCTGCTCAACCTCGTAATTGTGACTATCCATGATCCGAAACGTGTAAAAAAGAGTTACCCCCAAAAACTCCTCGGAATGGTGGTAGATGAATATATTTTGATGATTTACTCTGCGAAAGGACAGGTACTAAATTGAATTCCTATACGTTGTTGACAATATTAACTATTTTAGGTCTCTGACGATAAGCCGAAAAGCCATAGACTTTTCGAAGTTAGTTCACGAAAATCATCTTCTAAGAGCAGAAAGTCTCAAGTCAAGCGACCTAGGCCATCTGCTACTAGTCGTATTTCTCCTTATCCAGAAAAGCATCATGAATCCTTTGACATCTTGAATGAAAAACCTTCTTCCGGCAAGCTTCTTCCAGTTGAGAAAGTGTACAATGCCAAGCATCTCCCGCTGCGTGCCTACCCAGACCAAGTCAATCTGCAGAAATTTAACAGAGATGCTCAGAGTCCTATTTACAACCCTCATCAAGAAGGCGAGGGTAGTCCTTTTAGGATAACCCAAACGAGTTTTGTTCTGCCTCTTCTGGAAGACCTCCCCGCAGAAAAGCAACACATTTCCAAAAGATATACTAATATTGGCAACCCTGGTATGGAATTCAGCATGGCGATAAGTCCGGGCATAATTTCGAAACCAATGAAACAGAAGCGCCAGGACAAGCCCACCAAGCACGAGAAAAGACATACCATGATGGTGAAGTTCCAGAATGATTCCCCTCCATCTCCTAATAAGAAGGAAAGCAGTCGTTTTTTAGTTAATGATAAGGAAGAAATCAGTTTTCATAAGCATCCCAGTGAGCTCTCTCCCTTAGAACGATGTAAACTGTTTTCGGGGAACTGAATCTGAATTTTTGATTATAGGGGCAAGGGAAGATGTTGGCCAGCCCAGAAAAAAGAGTAAGTCACCCTCGACAAGAAGTAAATTCTTGGATTGGCATTTGAAATAATTTTTTAATTTCTAGGACACACTACGAGGAATGTATTATTTGGTTTGTAATAGTCGCTTTTTGGAATTCGATTCCGAAAATATACGAAATTTATACAGTTTGTATCAATATCCTCCAAATTTTCGAACTCAATAAAGCATTTTCACGAATCAATATACTCAAAACACTCCGTGCTTGATTTACATATTTTCATTGAATTTCAAACCTTCACGAATAAAAGCCAGGTTTATATCTCCTCGAAATTCATCGAGCAGACCTATCAATTTAGCAAACTTTCTTTTTTCAATAAAATCGATCATAGAGGAGGTTTCGTAACAGTCATCGAAGCAATACTCAATCAAACTAGTGAAAGAATAGCTTTTTACATTAAGTGGCTGCGTAATAAAAATATTATTCAGAAGTAACAGCATAGATTAAAATAGTGAGTAATATTAATTAGAATAACCCTATCTGCAAAATCAAACTCCTTAATATGATAGCATCTCATTTATTTTTATTTTGACGGACCAGCTCGAGCCCAGCAACTTTTCAACAACTAAAAAATAGAACAAAGCTTTTTTTCTGGTATACTCGACTTTGATTTTGGTCTCCCATGTTTGAACTCAACGACCCTTATTAGCCCATTAGGTTCCTCCACAACTCCTTCACCTTCGAGGTTATTATTAACCCAATCCCCTTTCCAAATCACACCGTTTCCAAATATATATTTTCCGTATCCTTCTCTCACACCTCTATTGAATTCCCCGATATACTTTGCTCCACTTTTAAAGAAGTAGGTCCCTTTCCCATGCATAAGAGCATCTTGGAAATCGCCAATATAATAATCTCCGTTCTTCAAATCAACTCTTCCGTGTCCACTAGGAACTCCGTTCCTAAACTCTCCTTGGTAGACCGCGCCGTCTACCATCCATTGCTTCCCTTCACCTTCAGGCACATCATTTTCCCACTCTCCTCGATATTTTTGGGCAGAATTGAGAAAAGTTATGGTTCCGAATCCATGTCTGAGTGAGTTTTTAAACTCTCCCTCATATTCCCAGCCTTGTCTCTCAACCCTCATTTTCCCAGTTCCATGGATCATATCATCTTTCCACTCACCTTCATATTCTGTTTGAAGATGCGGGGAGACCAATTTTCCATATCCATGTCTCAACCCATCGAGAAGTTCTCCTTCATAAATTTCTCCATTGGCATAAGATATTGTTGCCTTTCCATTAGGCCTGTCATATCGAAATTCTCCTTCAATGATCCGTCCATCTGGTGCCACCAGCCGTCCCTGTCCAGTTTTGATGCCTTCCTTGAAGTTTCCCTCGTAAACTGACCCATCCGGCGTAAATTCTATGATTTTCCCGTGTGCTAACATATTCAAGAAAGTCCCTCGTTGCAATGAGCCATCAGCCAGGATGAGGATTCCCTCGCCATTAGGAACTCCATTTTCAAAAGCTCCTTCAAAAGTTATCCCATTCTCGAAAACCACTTTGCCCTGCGAATTGGGAGCGCCATTCTCAAACTCGCCTGTGTAAATTGATTCGTTGGTGATCGTTGTGCCCTTTCCACAAGGTTTGAACTCAGAGTCGAGTTCACCCACATACTCAAATCCCCTCTGCCTGTGCCTCATTGTCATTTCCCCACTCGGCACTCCTTTTGACCAATTACCCGTAATTTCGATGTCGTGGTTCAATATGTAAGTCCCATACCCTTCGGGCAGCCCATTGATGATCTTGCCAACGAATGAGGAATTCGGGCCGAGTGCCAAATGACCTTCGGAGCTAATCAATTGATTGGCCTCATACTCCAAAATAACTCTGTTCGGAGAGTCGCGGCGAGTAGCTATTGCCGTCCCAAATATCAGATCGCAACAGCTCTTGAGATTGACTGTCGTGCCGTCGTTGAGGTTTCCTTTCATGGTTCTCCCATACTGATGATCCAAAAAATAAGTTGATTGGGTATATTCTGCACCAGAGTCCTTGTAATGAATTCCCTTCCCCAACCTGAACTTCCCAAGAGAAGGACCTTCATAGAACTCTTCTTCTGAATAAGCCTGCCAAACGTAGCTGGCATACATATTAATGGCAGTTTCGAGGAAACTTTCTCTCAGATATGGGTCAGTCTCGAGCATTTTGGCGATTAAACTCGAGAATTCGCTGGAATAATTCGCCCGCACCGCGTCGAGGTAATAAGCAAGTTTATCTTTTTGAAATTCACCACTTTGGTAGATCTCGTTGGTGAGTTTGGATTGAGGAATCAAATTCGACATTTGAAGGAGGACAAGCCCCAGCGAGAATGTGTCGGATAGCATCAGAGATGAGTTTACAGGATTGTGAAATGGGTTATCTCGATAAATCTCAGGAGCGGAATAGATATGCTTGTAATCGAAGTTATAGACGTCCCAAGCACTCAACTGGTAGTTTTCCATATGCTTTTGCTTAGAAAAATTACGAGGCTGAATGAATCCGTGTCGAGTAGCATGCTTATCAAGGAACAAGAGCGCAATGATACCACTTTTAGCGATGTTACTTAATAAATCGTAAGGGAGAGGCTGATTTCTCTGAATCGCCTCATCAAGAATAAATTGGCCATGTGTCTCTTCTGCTGGATACGCGATAAGATACTCTAGCCCACGAATCTTCTCTGCACACGGCACTGAGAGGTAAGGGCAATTTGTTTCTACGAGATTTGGATCGAGGGACCGCAGCCTGCTTCTTGGCTGTGGTAATGGTAATCTTCTCACAATGAATTCTTTTCCATTGTCAGACCTTATTTTTATTTCATGTTCCTGTGGTTCGAATGCAAGGCCATATAAATACGCCTTGATCCATAGTTTGTCAGACCCAGCAACGTGATAGTTGGACGAGTTGAAGGTCTCGCTAAAGAATTTCTTTGGAATGTGTCTCAGGAACATTTCGATTAATAAAATTTCGAAAATTATTCGATATTTATCTTCGATCATAAGTCTATCAGTAAATTCGGTATCCAGTTGAAGACTTTCAAAAAAATTACTAAGTTTTTCAACGCGCAGCAGTCACACTATAGACAGGCAACTTCTCTCGAAATCGCTAAAAGGCAGAATTTTGCACTTATCCATTCGTTATTTTAATTGTTTTTTTTTTAATTATTCCTTGATTTTTCACATGTTAAGCGTTTTCATTGATAGCTATGTTATAATTTTTCAAATTTCATGATTCAATATCTGGTACATCGATAAACTCTCCATATTAATAGTGGCATTGACGATTATGTATGATTATTCGTAATATTAGGCTAATTTACGCGTAATAATAAATCGTCGGGACCTGGCCTGAGCCTACTCCCGTGCCATTGCTAGAGTTCTGGGCGTGAGAGAACGTAAACGTCACGTCTTGGTCCCCAGTGACGGTATTTTTCCCATCATTGCCATACGCTGTTGTTCCGGACGTTAACTGCACCACACACGTATATTTAGAGTCCGCTTTTACTCTAATGGGCTTTTTAAACATGAACCGATAGATCTGACTTCCCGGCTCATCCTCCATATCTTTCGAAAAAGTTATCTCAGCTGTTGCTAGGTCCCCAGAAAAGCAATCTTCTCCTTCATTGAATTTCACTACTCCCGAAATTGTGTCCGAATCTGAGAGATAGACACCAAATCCAGCAATTTTGATATCCTTGTTAACAGTGAAAGCAATCCCGTCCGTTGAATTCCTCCCATAGCCCCATCCATAGCTCTTTCTACCGAATCTCGAGAGGGTATAGAACCTTCCAAGCATTGTTGTGACCAGGAGTCTGCACATAGGCGCAAACCCGAGCTTTTCGAGATTTTCGCTGGTCTTTGCCATCTCTTTTCCTTTCCAAAACACTTGACATGAAGCTCCGGTATCTCTACTCTCATTTTCCTCAATTTTTTCGACGATTTCTTTCGCGGTTGACTGGATTGGGAATATCGCGACTTCATCACGTCGAGTGCCTTTGGAGATGAAGGTGATAGCGACTTGGAGCTCGTTTGAAACTTCCTCACGAGAGAAATCTTCAACAACGCCTCCGACGCGAACACTGATGCTGTTGGATTCGGGTTTGATGTTCTGGATGATGCCGTATCCTTTGGTTGTATAGATAAGAGCGCCTTTGGTCTCTTTCTTCTCTTTACTGGTGTAGAAAGGGAGATTGGGTGCTTTCTCCTTTTGTTGCTCAGTCTTCTTTTTGAGTTCTTCTTCCTTGAGTCTGGGAGGAAGGTCTTTTTGAGCGTTGTAGTACAAGGTCCATTGGCCGTCGGTATTAGGACGCCAAATGAGTTCTTTGTCAATGGGCTGTAATGACACCATTTATTTCTGATAGTAGAAAGATTTTTTATCAGCGAATTTAAATCAAGAAGATGATAGGGAAATGACACATTAGTGAAACTTGCTTTGTCAAAGGTTTGAGTATAAGATTGCTTACTATTTGTTATTATTTTGGATTTTCCTATATAGTAGGCCGGTGTTTCGTCATTTCCTTTGTGGATTGAAAGAGAGCAATGTTTCGTTTCTGTCCTGCAATATAATAGGTTAATTCCGATATCAGAGTTTTATTGTCAACAAATTTGTTTTAACGAAATAGCAAAATTTGTTGGTAGTGAGATTTTCCGAACAATCAGGAGACACAGCTTGAGAAAGGAGGAAAGGCAACTACTTTGGAAATAATCTAAGTATTCATAATTCGATCACGTGGGGTTCTTCTCAAATGAGTGCCTTACTTACGAAATGCGTATGAATTGAAACGTCATGAAATCCAAGATTTTCTGTGAACCACATATGATGACTTGTCTAAAACAGGCGAGATCTCTTCAAAGCAATAGAGCTCAAAATCTAACTAATCTATCCATTACCTTGTAACAAAAATTTAATAATTAGCTATTTCAAGTCAATGCGTTTGCTATGCGCTCGTTAGTTTTCACTCTCTCATCTTTCGTTTCGATGAGAGAGTTATTTTGAACAGAGAAACCTTAATTAAAAATTTATCATTGTTCTTACAGGAGTCAACAAGTATTAATGATAGCCTGACTTCTTTCTCTTCTAGCTACTCCCAAATCCTTAAGTAAAATAACTTCGTTATTATGAATACTATAATTTTTTTTGTCTTGTACTCGCGGATCACAAAATCAAACGTTGGTTTACTTCATTACAGTTTTGCCTGTGACTCCTTAATAAAAAATTATCATTTCGTGAAACCATGCACGCAATTGATCTCCCAAAAGAATTTCAAATATTCACCAAGAAACGAGAGGAGCCTATTCAGCAAGAAGAAGGCTACGTCTTCAAAAACTTTTTGAAGGAAAGAAAAGCAACCAAGGTGAAATCAAACTCAAGTAAAACTACCGGAATATTGATCATCGGCAATCAAGTTCCAGTTGGTAAACTGATCGTTGCCCTCTGCCGAGAAGGGCCTTCGCTGCTGAGCTTAAACTTCTTTCGCCATGAAAAATTGATCCCATTGAAGCGTTTGCTCCTTCCTATTGCAAAGAATGCTATTAATTCTAGACATATCCTCCGAATCAACGCACGCAAGCAAAAACTTGTATTCTACCACGAGTCTTCAGAAAATATAGAAATCAGAAACTTTTCATCGCTCAGACTAACAAACCTATTCAGTCTTTCAGAAATTTGCAAGGAAGTCGAATTGATCAATCTTTACACTGAGTTAAGGACATCTTTAGATTTGGCCTATATCCCACATTTGTCAAGTTTGCTTCTGCTGCTTGGGCCGAAGGTCGTGCTGCTGGCCGACAAAACAGTGAAAGCACCGCCGTCAGTGATTTTTGACAGCAAAGACAAGGCAAAATTCCGTAAAATTTCATATGATGAGAAGAAAAGAGTGCTGCTCGGTGTTGGGGTAACGTCTATACTGTTGGTGGGTTTTGACAATCATGGAGTGAGTTATATGCGAATACTCACCTCCGACAAACTCGGAAGGTCAAGCAAATGGCTGAACTGGAACCCATTGGAGGAGCTTGTTATCGTGGCTCAGAGAATTTCTCAAAAAACCGAGAATTTTCATTTCCTGAGCTATCGTACAGAGAACCTGTCGGTGGCTGCTTCGGTACTGAGTGTACCCACGTACGGGAATTATTACGATGAAATGAATCAATTATTACTGTATATTGAAGGGGTGGATGGGAAGAAAAGAATAAGCTCTGTGTCTCTGGAAAATTTCAATGCTAAAATGCAAGGGATTGAGAAGCCAGCAATATTAGAGGGAGAAATCATGGCTTACTTGCCTGAAGATGATGTTTATTCAGAGACGTATTTGATCAAATGCTGCCATGAATCTCTAATTGTGAAGCCTCAACCTGTCTATGACGACCAATTCATTAGATAAACGATTTACGATCTTGTTGAGCATTGGAATTTTATCGGAGAAGTTTTTTATTGAGACCATGTTTTTTGATGCTGAGAGTGAATAACTCAAATTCTCTACAGCTAGCTAGAGCATTAAGTTGCTGCTTTATTTATGATTTGAATAAGTGTTATTACTTTATATGAAATGTGCATCGTATTCGTGGGAAGGAGAATACTTTGCAATGTTATATCTGCTGAATGAATTTTGAAATATAGAAAAAATGCTTGGAAATTCGGTTTCATGAGCCTCTGGTTCGGCCCATATGCACCTTAGTACTTCCCTCCGAAATCGTAAAAGGGTTGAAGCCGGCCTTTCTAAGATCTCTGGAGTATTTCATAGTGACTTCTACCTTCTATCATTGGTACGGCTCATTAATAAGTTTTATACATGCGCCTAAACTGTTTACACTATATATCAGTATGTCTACATATCAATGAAAAACAAGAAGATGCTCACATATTCAAATCCAATTAGACTTCTTATTCTCACAATATTATCCTTAGATCAACGAAAATCCTCTTCAATTGCTTTTTGATTGTCATATTCGACATAATTATCTGCAGCGGAATCGTCCTTAGAATTTTTCTCTGATTGATCTCGTCTGTCTTGAGGAGCTCCGTCATCTTCAACACAGCAACAAAGCCCACAGTATATAACACATAGAGAAAGACGGAGAGCACTATTACAAGACTGCTTTGGAAAGTTGATCTCTCATGTACGGTCACTAACATCAAGTCCAAGAGCTCCTCATAAGCCGGACGTAGGTACTTGTGATAAATCACCTCAGCATCGACGACGTAGTTCTTAGAAAGAATTTCAATCTTCTTCTCCGTAGTCAGATTTTCCTTATTATTCTTCCAAAAATCTAGCACGCGCACGTATGTCTCCCTCATAAAGTTATCCATGCCCGAAATCCCTCTCGTCGCGGCACCAGAGGCTACCGACTGGCAGAAATCCTTCTCAGTCGCATTCAAATTTTCGCAGTAATTTCCGTTTATTAATTCTCCCCATTTTTCCGATTCTTGCGTTGACGCATCGAAATTATCTAAAAACGAACTGAACTCATACAATTGCTCAACAGTCCTCTCGAGATTAGGGAGGATTTTGTCCTGTCTAAAGCTAAAATCCTCTCCGAAAACCATCAGGAGATACATTCCAGTATATGCCATCGATTGCTCATGGGCTCTTTTATCAATACTCACATATTCAGACACAATCAGGTCCTCCTCACTTTCTTGATAAGACTTGAATTGTACTATAATAACCACATAGATAACTATCAACACCAAGAGCAGGTAGACCAATGGAATGTACTTCAAGTAAGCCTGACGGTTGAGATTTTTGGCGGATCCTCGCTTGAAAAGTTTATGCCCTTTATTATTGTGGAAAAGTTGATCGCTTTTCTTTGCTTGCTGGCTGAATTTCGCAACCTGCTGCTTGTGGATCTCACCCTGAGACCTCGCTCTAAACTCGATCAATTTAGACTCTCCTTCGTAAGCCATGTTTGCAAGCTGTTGGAATGCAATGATCTCGCTCCTCATATAGATGATTTCGTCGATAGTCAATGCACAGAACATGTTCAAGAACGTGTGTTTCTTTTGATAGAGCTTTCTCATCACACGAAAGAAGCCAATAATCAAGAAAAACGTCAACAGGATAGAGATAACCGCGAATGTGATAAGGTTGCTGAGGGTGTTATCGAGTTCGTATTCAATCTGCCGAATGAACCTTTCAGGAGAGTTTTCTATATTCACAACCATCTCGTCCATCGAATTTCGAACAACAGTTTGTAAGGTCGGGCTGTTCATAGTGAAATCCACATGCTCTTTTGTCGAGAGGTCGTACGCCACGTTCGCAATCGCATCGATAGACTGGATGTTTGGCACTGTAATATTCAAATACGAGTTTTGGTCATAGAGGAGGAGGTACACATCTAAGTCGTAAACTTCTTGAGCGAGTTCGCGATTAATTTCTGAGAGGTACACTTTATATTGATTATTTTGGTCCCTAAGCAGATCTTGACTACTTTGGAGTTGGGAAATGCAATAGCTCTCGAAGTCTGAGTCGTGGAAAACTCCGGAATGGCGGTCTGGGCTCAAGATCCCATCTTCAGCAAGGAGAAAAAGCATTGTATATCTAGAAATATCAACCAAGGACTCGAGTCTTGTGTAGACGAACCCTACAACAGCTTGCTGAGAGTTTATTTCGTTAATATCATTCGTATTTGTCATTTGAGTCGCAAGGCACAATGATAGCACAACTATAAAGGTAAACGTCACCCAAATCCTAAAATTCTTAAGCAAGGGTGAGTACTCCCTGCTCTGGACAAGCGTTTCAAGCTGTTTCGCGAAACTTCTGAGTCCGCTGCTCGTCGTTGACGACGCAATCGAGGTTTGTCCTTCCTGGTCCATACGTTTTTTTTCAAGGAAGTTTTGGTTTATTATCTGTTTAATAGCGTTTCTGATAGGTTGTCCACCACCTTCCGGCGTCTTTAATTTTGAGGACTTTGAATCAAATGCCTTGTCGGTTGAGTTTCTATCATCTTTTTTCATTGTATTGGAGGAAACGATTGGGTTCATCTCGCGATCCAAATATCTCGAAGGCAAGTCAGCGTTGAATAGATTCGCAGGTTCGCTTAGACGTACTGCGTCTTTCACATCACCTCTGTCGGTTTCAATGAATCTGCGGTTGGTTGTTGTTGCGCCTGGCGCCAAAAAATTGGAAGTGGTCATCTGATTGTTCCGATCTGTTGCATTTGTGCCCTGTCTTCGCACAGTGTGTCCTTTGTCATTCTCGATGTCATAAAGAACGTGCTCAAAGTTTGAAACGGTCTGATATGATTTCTGATCATCTCCTTCTTCTGCAGGACTTCGCTCCGTGAATGTTTTTTGAAAAGGATTGTCTCGGTTTGTTTCGAAGGAGGCATCAAATTCAACTCTTTTCGACTGATCGCCTTTGAATCTCGCGATAATGTGATTTTGTATCGGAAGGGCTTGACCGGAGGCTATCGAGCTTTTCATTCCTGAGAAATTCATTGAGAAATTCTTTGTGTTTAGTGCTTCCATAACGCCTCTAAGGCTAGCTCGACCGGTGTCTTCTGGTATGGACTCTGTTAATGTTTGGTTGTGACTGGAGCTGCTTCGCATGGTTTTCTTTACAGGATCGTAAAATGAAAGAGATTTCTTTGCCCCTGTGTCTAAGACTATAGTGTCACCATCAGTGATCGTTTCGATGACAATCAATCGAATTAGTTTTGAGTTTCCCATAAAGAAATGCTCTTGGAAAGTACACTCTAATGTGAAGTGCCTCTGGGGCTCTCTCTTATCTACAGCAGAAGTTTTTAGAGCCCGGAGTTTGGGTGAAGTGGCGACAAAGGGCTTTACTCGAAGCACAAAACCATCGCGGATATCGGTGCATATTTTCAAATAAGTGTTGATTTCTTCTCGATATTCAGCGATCGGCTCGCCTCTCTCGTCAAAACACCTGCGACATTGGGCATCATTAATTTGGTCCATGTGGTTTTGCAGACGCCATATCTTTTCGAAGATGAGCTCAATGTTTCTTGCTCGATTGAGCGAATCGAATTCATCACAAAGCTCTTGAAATTTGAAAGTATTTGATTCTCCTGAATATACCTTGTCCAGGCCAAGTAATTTCCCAATTTTTTCAGTGCATCCGTCAATTTTTCCATCGTGTGTCATTATGATATACTCTGGGAAAATTGGTCGCTTCGTGAGCATGGCCATATACGAAATCCCGTATTTTGGATCAATATAAGTCGATGTTCTTTGGACAACAGGCACCAGATAGCCTTTCTTATGCTTTAATAAGAGCTCACGAGACCGGTTCAGTATACTTTGAGTTCCTTTATCGATATGACTCAACAAAAAGGAGTTATGATTCTCAGCAAAGTAGTCCGACATGAGTATAGTCACGTTTGACTTGAGCAGAAGTTCTCTCGCGTGCCCAGTAAAATGTTCGGCGTTATGAGAGCAGTATAGCAAGTGACCAACTCGCTGTTTGGACCCATCAATACAAGCAAAGAAGGTTGAATTTGCTTTATCAAAAGTATCGAAATTTGGATTTCTTAAACGACTATCGATTGAGCTGATATATTTCTTTTGATAAAGCTCAAGCAATTTGGAGCCAGTGTAAGCCTGGTTCGCAACTTGAAAGAGGAAGAGTCCATAGAGGAGATAAGGACGCCGGAAAAGTGTAGAGTATTCCTGTAAGAAGACTTTCCATAATTTTTCAATTTCTGCCTCTTGGGTTATCATACTAACTCCAATTGTCTGGATATCAACAAGCATTACTTCATGTCGATCGAGGCTATTGATGAATTGAATCGCAAGTTCTGTCATTTTCTTGAGCTTCTCTATGAATACCGCGTAGAATGGCTCGAATTCCAAGAACTTTGAGTCGATTAAAGCGAATTCAGACTTATCGTTTTGTTTGAAAGCAGTCAAGGTGTTGCGCAGGGTCTGTTGAAAATAAGAAACATAGAAAGCATTGAAGATCGAAGGTTGGCTTTGGCGCACTTTCATCAATACAGTATAAGCTCGATTAATATGTCCAACTTTCATCATACAGCATTTCGCGAATGCAAATGATAAAATAATCGAGTCAGGGAAATTATGAAGGCCGATATCGAGTATGTCCTTGAAAAAGTACTTCAAAAACACCCGATCATGCAATTCTGGGACGCTTTCATCGCCGTGTTGGTCAATGATTGAGTCGAACAGAAAGGACCTGTTTTTGCAAAAGCAGTCCACAGTAGCACATTCTGCAAGATGCTGAGTTAGAAGTCCTTTTAAGATCAATTCTTGACGTGTTTTTGTGATCTTATCCGTGTTAGCGACCGTTATTCCCTTTTTTAGTTGTTCAGAAAACATTATGTACTGCTGAATCACATGAAGAGGACTTTTCAGATTCTTGGTGCGTGTTGTAAGAATTTGATGCAGCTGCCTTCTGAGTCCTTCGAGCAGGAGCCTTGACAGAAAGACAATCAACACTCCAATTAATAGGAAGGTCTTTGACTCCAGAAATGATGTCGCTTCATGTATTTGTCCAATCGAAAAGATAATACTCGCGCTGATGGTGATGCTGTAACCGAATACCTTGATCTTCATCACAATCGAGTTTGTGAAGTTCATCGTGGTGTAGAAAATGAGCGCGGAGGCTGCAAGGCCGCAAAGAGGCATTACACTGAGCAAAGTCCCGTAATTTTCGGTATCCAGACAAAATATCATGACTATCTGGACAGCAAAGAAATAGGTGATAACGAATAGGTGTTCCCATTTCGAATAGGTAAATAGCCGTAGTTTTCTTGTGACTACGGCCGAAGAGGCCAATAAACTCGTATAGGTTAAAAGAATGGTTGAAATTAAGCCAATTATTGAGTAAACCATGAAGATCAGGCTTTTAGTATTACTGCAAGACCCGTCTGGTTCTCCCATGAAATCAGTTGTATGGCTGCAATAAATTCCAACCAGAAAAGAGTTGACTGTGAATTGAAAAGGGACCCAAGGATGAATATAGAAACAAAAACCCCAGACTTTCGAAGCCGCTTTTGCCATAAAATGCAAGTATTTGAATTTTACGTGGAGGAAGATAAAAGAGAGCATCACAATGGCCATATAGACTGCGATGCAAATATGATATGCAAGGGTTCGAGAATCATGCACATCCAAAGTCGCAATGAGTATAACCTTCTTGAATGCAGATGTAGCTTCATTAAACTGATAAGGTGCTGATAGGATGAGATTGAGAATCTGCAAAAAGAAGTAAGTGTAGCATGCGTAGCTGATGAGTGCAAATCGTGGACTGTTCTCAATAGAGCACTGAATAAACTGGAAAAACCATTGTCGAGATCGTGAAAGCTTGATTTTTTCGGCTTCTTTGTTCGAATTCAGTCTAAAATTCTTCATCGTGCACTCGAATTTATTAAATAATTAATCAACTGCTGTTAACAAATAAAATTTATTTTTTGGAAGTTCTTCGGTAAAAACCCTAACAAATTCAATTTTTTCTAAACTGGAGCGATCAAGTATTGTAGTTTATTTTCAAATTCAAGGGTTCTTCATTAGAATTGTACAGTTTCGAAATCATAAAGCATTTTTTTTTAAAAGCTATTTACCTTGGAATTAAAATCTTTTATGGGACTAACTCAAGTACATAAATAGTCCAGTCTATATAAACGTGGTCTCAAGCGATAGAACGCAAACAACTTAATGAAATGGGAATTGGGTAGAAACCCCAGAGATTGTAAGAGTATAGTCAGAAAAACACGCAAGAGTCAGCTCAAAATAGACTTTAATGAAATCTCTGTCTTACTATTTTGGCCATCGTAAGCATTTCATTATCAGAGAAACCTTTGTTGCTGCAAAACTATTGTTTTGGAATGAAATGGCAGCTTTTTTCGGCAATAAATAGGGAAGGTTTTTAATAAAATTTGAATCTTAATCTCTGTTGTTTCATTAAGGATTAATTAATTTTCTTGTAAGGTAAAATAGCAATCTATTCTATTCCGTGGTTGCCATTTCCGAACTGAGGACCCTGCGAAACTGAAATCATGAGAGAGATTCAACTTAATTAAGTTCGAGAGGGCCGGAATTCGCGTTATTTGATAACAGAATTAAATGTGACGAAGAGATTCAAGGAGAAAGATGAAAAGAGGCCAACTTACCTAACGGTTTAATGGCCTTCATTCTCTGAACTCCCTTTCAAACGAAAAACCTCATATTCAGTGAGTGTTAAAATAACCAAATCATAAGCGGCCATTGATAGCATTTCCACGTAAGTATCTGTTTTACAAGAGAATACTATTTATGGATGAAGCTTACCGCATTTTTTTTCAATTCCTACGCATAAGCATCATAATTCGGTGCAAATTCAGAGATTTAAGGTGTAAACTGGGAATATCTCAGCAATTTGCGATTATCTGTTGATTATTTTGCTGATATAGCCACTGAGTTCTGAATATCGCTTTTTCCTGGACTCAGTCGGTTTGCGGAAGTTACATGTATCATCAGCGCAGAATTGTTATGAGTATCTACATCTTTCAGAAATGATAAAAATTTTCTTCAGATTAACTTAACTTTATTAAGTGCATTTATGAAATTTGAATTTTGTTGCAACTCACATGTATTACCAATAATTTCTATAGAAATTAAGAGTTTTTTTCACTCAAACGAATATGTCTCTAAAATGAGATTCTCTTCTAAAATTCAGATGATTGCTCAAATCTACTTCATTTTCGATCCTTCTAGTACAACAATTTAATCCAAGCCAAAAGAAATAATTTTTCTGAATACGTTGAATGGCAGTACCAGCAATACAAAAAATAAACTATTGAGATGCCTTAAAGAGATCTCATCTTTAATACAATATACATCAGACATCTATGAAATATAATGATGATAATAATAACTAGGAAGCATTTTTTGGAGAATTATTAAACTCTTTCTCATAGTATGATTTTTAGATCAACGAAAATCTTCTTCAGCTGCTTTTTGATCGTCATATTTGACATGATTATCTGCAATGGAATCGTTCTGAGGATTTTTCTCTGATTGATTTCTTCTTCTCTGAGTATATTCGTCATTTTCAAGACAGCCAAGAAGCCCAAAATAGTCAATACATAGAGAAAGACTGTTAGGATTATGATGAGATTGTTTTGAACCTCCGATCTCTCTAGTATGTCGGAGAGCATCAACTCCGTGAGATCTACATAAGCAGGATGAAGATACTTATAATAGATGACCTCGGCGTCGATAATATATGAATTCGCTAGAAATTCAATCTTCTTAGCTTGAGTCATGGTATCTTTATTGTGCTCCCAAAACTCCAACACACGAAGATATGTCTCCCTCATATAGTTATCCATGCCTGAAATACCTCTCATCGCAGCTCCAGAAGCGATTCTTTGACAGAGGTGGAGATTATCCGCATCATCGTCCAGACAATAATTTCCATTGATTAAAAAGCTCCAATCGTCGGATTCGTGAGTTTCTACATCGAAATTATCCAAAAAATTGCTGAATTCATACAACTCATCAACAATTTTCCGTAATTCAGTCAGTATCGGATTTCCTCTGAACTTGAAATTTTCTCCCAAGCCCATCAAAAGGTAAATACCAATGAAAGCCATCGACTGCTCATGAGCTCTCTTATCAATATGCACGAACTGAGATAAAATTAAGCTCTCTTCGCTTTCCTTAAAATAAGTGAATTGGACTATGATGATCATGTAAATAATCACCAGCACTATCAGCGAATAGAGCAATGGAATGAACTTTAGGTAGGCTCTGCGATTGAGATTTTTGGCCGATCCTCGCTTGAAAAGTTTATTCCCTTTGTTATTGTTGAAAAGGCTCTCGCCTTTCTTCATTTGCTGGCTGAGTTTCGCGGCTTGCTGCTTGTGTATTTGACCCTGCGACTTCGCTTTATACTCTATCAATTTAGACTCTTCTAAATAAGCCATATTCGCAATCTGTTGAAACGCAATGATTTCGCTTCTTATATAGATGAGTTCGTCTATTGTGAGCACACAGAACATGTTCAAGAATGAGTATTTCTTCTGATAGAGCTTTCCCATCACACGAAAGAAGCCAACGATCAGGAGCAACATAAGCAAGAAAGAAACTACGGCGAAGGCGATGAGGGAATTCAATGTGTTCGCTAACTCATATTCAATCTCTCGAAGGAACCTATCAGGAGAGACTTCTATATTCACAACCATCTCGTCCATCGAGTTTACGATTACTGATTTGAGCAATGGACTATCCTCTGTTATCTCCGATTCGTTTCTTGTCGAGAGGTCGTACCCCAAGCTAGCAACTATATCGATAGCCTGGACGTTTGGCAGCGTAACATTCAAATATGAAGATTGGTCATAGAGGATGAGGGGCACATCTAAAGCGTAGATTTCTCGAGCGAGGTCTCGACTGATTTCTGAGAGGTACACTTTATACTGATCGTTCAGATTATGAAGAAGAATTTGACTCTCTTGCACTTGGGAAACAGCAAACTGATAGAAATCCGTTTTGTGAAAGGTTCCAAGGTGGCGAGAATGGAGCATTAACCCTTGCTCGGAAAGTAGCATAAATGTAGTATATCTCGAAATATCAACTAGAGCCTCTAGTCTTGTATAAACGAATCCTACAACCGCTTGATCGGCGTTTACTTCAGAGATATCTTTCGTGTAAATTTGCTGTGCAGCAAGTCCGAATGCCAATACCGCGACAAACGCTAAGGTCATCCAAAACTTATAAGTCTTGAGCCAAGGAGAGTAATCCCTGCTTTTCACAAAGTGTTCAAGCTGCTTTGCAAAGCTTCTGAGTCCGCTGCTCGTCGTTGACGAAGCAATTGAGTGTTGTCCTTCCTGTTCGACCGCTTTTTTGTCGAGGAAATTCTGGTTTATGATCTGTTTAATCACATTCTTGATGGGCTGACCACCTTGCCGGGTCTTTAATTTCGAGGACTTCGAATCCATGGCCTGATCGGTTGAGTTTTTATCCTCTTTTTGCGTAGTATTTGAGGGAACTATTGGGTTCGTCTCGCGATCCAAGTACCTCGAAGGCAAGTCCGCGTTGAATAAATTCGAAGGCGGGTTTGCTCGAAGTGCGTCTTTTAACTCATCTCTGTCGGTCTCGAGGAATCGTCGATTCGTTGTCGTCGCCCCGGGAGCCAACAAAGAAGAAGTTATTTGATTTTGACCTCTGTCTGTTGGATTGGTGCCTTGTCTTCGTAAGGTATTTTCCTTGTCATTCTCAATGTCATAAAGAACATGCTCGAAGTTTGAAATTGTCTGATATGTTTTATGTTCTTCATCGACGCCAACTCCAAATCCGTGATCTGTAAATGTCTTCTGCATAGGATCGTCTCTGTTGGTTTGGAAGGAAGCGTCAAATTCGAGTCTTTTGGACTGGTCGCCTTTCAATCTTGCGAACAAGTTTTGGACCGGAAGGGCTTGGCCGGAGACTATCGAGCTCTTCATTCCTGAGAAGTTCATTGAGAAACTTTTCGATTTAAGAGTTTCCATAACGCCTCCAAGGCTAGCTCGAGCGGTGTCACCTGGAGTGGAGTCCGCTAATGATTGGTTGTGGCTTGAGCTGCTTCTCATGGTTTTCTTTACAGGATCATAAATTGAAAGAGATTTCTTTGCTCCTGTGTCGAGGACTACAGTTTCACCGTCAGTAATCAATTCGATAACGAGCAATCGGATTAGTTTTGTGTTTCCCATAAAAAACTGCTCCTGGAAAGTACATTCTAACGTTAGATAGGTGACATGTTCTCTCTTGTCATGCGTAGTTTTCAGAGTCCTTAAAGCCGGTAATTGTGATTTGACTCTTAGGACAAAGCCATGTCTGATATCATTAGATATTTTCAAATAAGTGTTGATTTCTTCTCGATATTCAGTGATTGGGTCTCCTTCATTATCAAAGAATCTACGACACAGATTATCATTGACTTGATCAAGCCCATTTTGCAGGCGCCAGATCCTCTCGAAGATGAGTTCAACGTTCCTTGCTCGATTAAGCGAGTCAAATTCTTCGCATAAAGTTTGGAGTTTGCAAAAGCCTTTTGAATCGTCTGAATAGAATCTGTCCAACCCGAGTAGTTTCCCAATTTTTTCAGTGCATCCGTCAATTTGTCCATCGTGTGTCATTATGATATACTCAGGAAAATTCTCTCGTCTCGTGAGCATTGCCATATATGAGATTCCATACTTTGGATCAATATAAGTCGAGGTTCTTTGAGTAATAGGTATTAGATAGCCTTGCTTATGCTTTAGCAGGAGGTCGCGAGAGCGGTTCAGTATACTTTGCGTCCCTTTCTCAACATGGCCCAGCAAAAATGCGTTATGATGCTCAGAGAAAAAGCTAGACATAAGCGTACTCACGTTTGACTTGAGCAGAAGTTCTCTCGCGTGCCCAGTAAAATATTCGGCGTTATGAGAACAGTATAGGAAATGCCCAATTCGCTGAATGGACCCATCGATACAGGCAAAGAAGGTGGAGCTCCTAGTATCGAAAGTATCGAAATTTAAATTTCTTACTCGACTATCGATTGAGCTGATATACTTCTTTTGATAAAGCTCTAGTAATTTGGAACCTGTGTAAGGCTGGTTTGCTACTTGGAAAAGGAAGAGTCCATAGAGGAGATAAGGCCGCCGGAAAAGTGTAGAGTACTCCTGTAAGAAGACTTTCCATAATTTTTCAATTTCTTCTGTTTGATGCACGACATTCATTCCGATATTGTGAACTTCAACAAGCATGACTTCGTGCCGATCGAGGCTATTGATGAATTGGAGCGAGAGTTCTGTCATTTTCTTAAGCTTTTCGATGAATTTCTCATAGAAAGGCTCAAATTCCAGGAATTTTGAGTCGAGCATAGCGAATCCGGACTGATCATTTAGTTTGGAAAACTTTACACTATTTCGCAGCTTCTGTTGAAACCAATAGACATAAAACATGTCGAATGTTGAAATACGTCGTTGATGTACTCTCAGCAGAACAGCATAAGCCCGATTAATATGGCCCACTTTCATCATACAGCATTTCGTAAATGCAAATGATAATATAATAGAGTTCGGGAAATTACGAAGGCCAATATCGAGTATATCCTTGAAGAAGTACTTCAAAAAGACTCTATCATGTAGCGCGGGGACGCTTTCATTGCCGTTTTGGTTTATGATTGAGTCGAAAAGGAAGGACCTATTCTTGCAGAAGCAGTTCACATTGGCGCATTCAGCCAAATGATGCTTTATTAGTCCTTTAAGGATAAGCTCTTGCCTCTTTTTTTTGACTTTATCCGTGTTGTCAATCATACTACCGGCTTTTACTTGTTCGGCAAATAAAATATACTGTTGAATCACATGAAGAGGATTTTTAAGATCCTTGGTGCGTGTTGTAAGAATCATATCCATCTGTTTTCTGAGTCCTTCGAGCAGGAGCTTTGATAGAAAGAAAACTAGCACTCCAATCAATAGTAAGGTCTTTGACGCTAGAAATGATGTCGCTTCATGTATTTGCCCAATCGAAAGGATAATACTCGTGCTGATGGTGATGCTGTAGCCGAATATCTTGATCTTCATCACTATCGAGTTTGTGAAGTTCATTGTGGTGTAGAAAATGAGGGCGGAGACTGCAAGGCCGCAAAGAGGCATTACACTGAGCAAAGTCCCGTAATTTTCGGTATCCAGACAAAATATCATGACTATCTGGACAGCAAAGAAATAGGTGATCACGAAGAGGTGCTCCGATTTAGAATATGTAAATAGCCGTAGTTTTTTTGAGACTACGGCCGAAGAGGCCAATAAACTGGTATAGGCTAAAAGAGCGGTTGCAATCAGGCCAATTATTGAGTACACCATGAAGAGCAGGCTTTTAGTATTACTGCAAGACCCGCCTCGTGTTCCCATGAAATCAGTTGTATGGGTGCAATAAATTCCAACCAGAAAGGAGTTGACTGTGAATTGAAAAGGAACCCAAGGATGAATATAGAAACAAAAGCTCCAAATCTTCAGAGCTCCTTTTGAAACCAAATGCAAGCGCTTGAAGTTAACCTGGAGAAGGATAAACGAGAGTAATAAAATGCCCATATAGATTCCAATGAAGATATGATATACCAGAAGTCGAGAGTCGTGAACATCTAAGGTTGTAATGAGAATGATTGTTTTAACTGCCGAGGAGGCCTCGTTGTATGAGTATGGCACTGAAAGAATGTAATTGAGGATCTGCAGAAAAAAGTAAGTGTAGCATGCATAGCTGATGAGTGGGTATTGCGGGCAATTTTCAATGGACCTCTGAATAAATTGAAAAAACCATTGCCTCGAGTGCGAAAGCTTGGCGTTCTCTGAACCTTTGCTGGAGGAACTTTTAAATCCTGTCATGATGCTTAGGTCAAAAGCAGGCAGTTATCGAATTAATTTTAATTGTTCAGGTTCCTTATAAGCAGCCAAATCGTAAAATTGAATCCGAAATATTAAAACGACAAAAATTTGCTTCTCTTTGAGTTAACCTCGAAATTTCAGTGTGTCTCAAGGAATTTATACCTGTTTGTAAGTCCCTATAAGTTTTTTTTTCTCAAGGCTACCGGCCATGTTTAACATTTTGGTGGTTAACGATACTTTCTCTCTCTCTAGACTTCAGTTAAATAAAATTCAAAGAGGACTAAGCAATATTTGAAAATTGATGAAATTATTAATGTATTCAGAGGAAGAATGTGTTTTTTTTCTGATTTGGATAAAGCAATGACTTAAATTTTTTCTCCGAACATCAATAAATACTCACATTTCTCGCTGTTTTTGCTTTCAGTGAGAATTTGAGGAGTAACAACTTGTAAGCACCTGTCCTGAAATTGAAGTAAGATGTGATTGTGAATAGAGACCAACTTTTAGGTCAATGAGGTCTAAGGATTAATTCTCTTTTAGGAGTCAAAGCTCCCAAATTTAATTTCTTTAATTATGAAAGGATTGCATGTTTTTTTGCAAGAGAAAAAGGTCAAAATAACATTTGCTTCATCTGAGATTCAATAGGTGCTCTGATTGATTTGCGCCAGGCTGTAATTAACATATAACTGGATTCTTTTCAAATTTTGCATCTCTAGCTTCACTATCATTTTTTCCTTAGTTCTCTCAGGATAGTGAGCAATAAACTCGAATTGATGCAAATATTTCTCTTTTTATTAAATTTCTGACTCGATCTGCTCTTCCCTTTTAAAAATCTCACAATTATTTTAATGACTAGAGGTTCAAATGAGTCTAAGTTCTATTATAAAGAGAAATTCCACAACTAATTTATGGGTTGGGCGCTAACCCTTACTTTCATTAAAGCAATGATTTGCTAACTTTAAGAACGGCAAGAGGAAATGTACATATTAATATCTCTCAAGTATCTCAAGTAATAATTTTCCTAATTTGACTCGTCTACAAAAACAGTACTCTCTTTTCAAGAGTATTTCATAAGCATCGATTGAAATTTCTATGTTGTTTAACTTAATGTGGTTTCTACTTATCTATGAACTCCTCATTTTCAAATGAAATTAAGAAGAAGTTGTTGAATCTTGAAAAGTGAATAACAAATAGCATCCTCAAATAATGACAAGAATTGAGGCCATTCAAATTTTCAAATGATGAAGTTCCTTGAAATTTCAGCGTAGAGCTTGAGCCGAACTTCCCTCATGTAAAGTAGAATACACAAAATTATTTTTTAAAATATTATCAGAAAATGCGATCAACTTTCACGATCACTCTCTTCATTCTCTTGGCTGTTAGTCAAGTCTCTTCCCAAGTTCCAGGTGGCTTACACGGCCAGTCGGACCTCACTCTCGACGAAGCAAGCAAGGACCTCATCACCTTCGGACTCAAAGAAATCTCCAGAACTAACAAAGGATTCAATGGAGTTGAATACTGTCCTGTTAAAATCCTCTCGAAGACACTCAAGTTGTTGCTGGCCTCAACACAAAACTAGTTGTCGTCATTGATAATGGAAAAAACAAAGCCAATTCAAAAAAAATTGTCCAACTCACCGTCTACCAAAATTACAGCAGGTTGAGAAAACTCCTTAACTGGGAAGTGATCGATGCGACTCTCACCTTCACTTCTCTGACTGACACCACCATCCTTGATCAGATCAACCATAAGATAACAGAATACTTTGGGCAAATGAGTCCGGCCGATTACAATGTCAGAAATCTCTTGACTGCTTTCCAAACCCAAAGGTTTGGTACTCCTTTCTACTACGTAAAGGCTTTGGTTGAGAGCACGGGAAATAGCATTGAGGTTCACGAGTTTGTCTTTGTAAAGAAAGACCTTCAAGTTTTCACCGCCGCCAAGCTCCCTACCTCTCGCACGACGCTTCAAGCTCACCCTCGCTTGGACCTCCTCCGCGGAATGAATGGACTTAACTGCGAGAACTTATCAAGTCAAATCTTCTGTGAGTTGGCTCCTAACTGCGTAAATAAGATGCTCACCTCGGGAGTCTGTGAAGAAAAACATTAAAATCGAAAGATACTATTAAATGTAGTTATTACTAATGAGTTTATTGTCTTAGCGTGTGGTTTATCTTTCTAAGTGATCTGAATAACCAGTACTCCTATTATCAAAGCTTAACTAAAAAACTCAATTTGAAAAGGAAGAAATTAAATGAAGAGAAATTCATTTATTTATTATTAGTAATGCAGTGCCTTATGCAAATGTAACATATACTGCTTACTCAGTCTCTGTATAGTTACATGTACTTATACAGGAACGTTCAAATAGATAAAAATAAAAATTTATTGATCTCTCTGTTGATGTTCACTATTTGCTTGCGTGCTTTAATTTTATTTATTTATTGCTTTCTTCTGAAAAGAGACATAAATTGACCAAAAAATACAGATATAAGAAACATCGTGGTAAGAAATTGACAGTGAATCATTAATTATCAATAGGTAGGTTCTTCAGAAGATCCTCCGCGACCTTCCTATCATGGTGGACTTTTCCTCCACTCAGTTTCTTTTGAATTTACTTTGCCTTCCTGGCTTCTTTCTTGAGTGGGCTTTTCGCCTTCTTCGGGTTTAATGGCTGAAGGTCCGCTGATCTAATCGATTCGATAAAAGATTCAAGATTTTGATGCATTGTCAGATTTTGCGCTCCTTAAGCTTGCTTTTTTAATTTCTAGTCTGGTGAGATTCCCTTGCGATTTTGATGGTTTGGGAGGAAATCAGAGATGATGAAGTTTTTAATTTAGGACTTTTCATCGACCCAGGAATTGTATTACCTACTCCATCCCTGCCACTTGAGTTTCAGTTGCTTTTTATCTTTCTGGATTTTTTCTCCGATTGCCGATTCAATTTCTTATTTCCAATTTGATTGTCTTGCATTGATCATCTTATTCGTTTTGTGCTGAGGTTTTCTGAGCTTTGGGTGAGAACTTTTGACGTCCTGTCGTCCTGTTCCTGTTCTGTCCATCTGTTCCCTCTTGCCCTTTTCCACGCCGCCCTTCTGTTTTTTTGGAGGCACGGCTTTGTTCTTTGTCTGACGGGACGGGCAAATCAGACAACAGGTTTTTTTCATCTTGTTGTACACTGCTCCCCTCTACTTGTCTCTTGCTACTTATCATTTTGATCAATTGACATTGCATGATCCCTCTCAGAATAGAAGAATGATTTCAAATTAATATCTGATTTATTATCTACAAGTGAAAAGCTTGTATACAAGTGAAATTCAACTCGCAACTGCGATGGGCCCCGATATGAATTCAGCTATTTAATTTGCATGTCTTCAGTTGGACTGGACATTAACCCAAACGTTCATGAAACAATAATTTGTTGTTAACTTAAAGAAGAGCAGTAGAAATCACACATCAGTTTCTCTTATTAAACTTCTTTCCTAATTTGGTAAGTTCACAAGAAGCAATCTTTCCAAAATTATTTCATCAGCATAACCTGCAACTGCTCTGTTTTTTATTCCGGCATTTTCAAAAAGTCCTCGTTTCCCAATGAAATTGAGAAGATTTGTTTTTGGGATCGCAACCAATGGTCAGCGTTGAATACATCTAAATTTCCGAATGATGAAACTAATTGAAATTTCAGAGCACATCCTGAGCCAATTTTCTCTTATTTAAAGTAGAACAAAATAAATATGTTTTAAAATATTATTCGTAGAATGCGAACAGCTGTCACAACCGTTCTCTTCGCTCTCTTTATAGTTAGCCAAGCTCTTTCCCAAGCTCCACGCGGCTGGGATGACCAGGAAGACCTCACTCTCGACAAAACAAACATGGACCTCATCACCTTCGGACTCAAAGAAATCAATGGAGTTGAATATACTCCCGTGAAAATCCTCTCTAAGATCACTGAAGCTAACGGTGGTATAACCACTACACTGGTGGTCGTCGTTGATAATGGGAGAAATAAGATAGATTCCAGGAAAATTGTCCAACTCACCATCTGGCAATATTACGGGCCCGAGAAAATGCTCATTAACTGGGAAGTGATCGATGCCACTCTCTCCTACACACCTCTAACTGACGATGCCATTCTCAATCAGATCATCCCTCAGATAAACAATTTCTTTGCGCAAAAGAGAGAGGCCCGCTACGACGTTAAAGTTGTCCTGTCGGCTTTCCAATCCCAAACATTTGGAGCTCCTTTCTACTACGTGAAGGTTATGGTTGAGAGCACGGGAAATAGCCTTGAAGCTCACGAGTTTGTCTTTGCGAAGAGAAACCTCAAAGTCTTCTACGCCACAAAGCTCCCTACCTCTCGCAAAACGCTCCAAGTTCACCCTCACTTGGACCTCCTCAGCGGAAAGAATGGACTTAACTGCACGAACTTGTCAAGTCCATTCTTCTGTGAATTGGCTCCTAACTGCGTGAACAAAATGTTTACCACTGGAGTCTGTGAAGCAAAGCACTAAATCGAAATCGCAGGCAATTCGAGAATATTAAATGAAGTTATTACTTACAAGTTTATTGCCTTAGGATGCAGTCTGTCCTTCTATGTGATCTGAATGAATAAGTAATCCTAATTGAGACGTGAATCAAAGATTTATTCAAACAAAAAAAAACTCAATTTTAGATGGAGAGGGAAGAAATTTAATGAAAAGAGAGTTATTTCGATAATAATTTTGGGTTTTCGAATAGTAGAGCTCTTCAGCTTTTAAATGAAGTTGCTAGGATGAATAGGTATTTTGTAGAGAAAACAACTCGGACAATTATTATAAAAAAAACCCAAAGAAACTTTAATATGCTAATAACTTGGTTACAAATGAACTGTAATCACTTGTCTCGGACGGTAGACCGTCTGAGCCCTTTCATTCTTCATAATTCAATAAAAGATTAATAGAGTTCCCTTTTGGTAAAGCAAAAAACTGCTGATCCTGCCACCACGTCGTTTACTCTTCCAAAGGAGGGATTGGAGACTTGCACAATGGACATTGGAGTTTCCTATCCATCCAGTCTTTCAGGCAGCTCTCATGATACTGATGCTTGCAAGGAGTTTGCATGATTCTTACTGCCTTCAACAGACTGCTTCGATTATGAGTGCTATCGCTTGTGTTATCACCAGCTTTCATGTGTAAATTTTCCATGCAAATTGCACAGTCCTCCTAAACAAATTTATGAGTCATTACATAAAAAAATTAATCAATACCGGTTCTTCAGTAGCAGCTTTTGGGCTGACCGCAAAATAATTAAAGCTTTCCGGTAGGAAGCACTTTGGGATGAAAAACCTGGAACCAAGAGCCCCTTGGAGATAGAGGACTGTCATCTGGAAGAGAATAATTCCGGCAAAGTATCCGCAAATAGTGTATTCAGGAGTAAGTTTCAATACATTATTAGGGCAGGACTTCATATAGAACTATATTTTCCCAAAGGAAGATTAATCACTCGAGACTTGAAGTAAAAGTTACAAAGACCAAAGGACGAAGGACTCCATAGTTGATACAGTATTCCCATCTGATTCTGAATCTGTGACCGCGCATTGCGTTGTAAACGATTTGGGAAAAGAAAATCCCAGATCCGATTAAAACGAACCAAAAAGAAAAGAAGAGGAAGATGAAGCGTTCAGCTACCAGCAAAATCGGTCCGAGGATCGCCCCTAATAAGGTCAGAATCAGCTTGGAATAGAGGGAATCAGTGTACATAATTTGAGAAACAGCATCATTCTCTCTCGGTTAGGGTTCTATTGGAAAGAAAAGAAATGAGGTTCGCTTTATATTGCTAAGGGATACATCAGAAGTGAACATGCTTCGGCCGAGCCAAAGTTGGACTTGGAGATAGAATCCAACGGTCCCTAGGAGGAAGTAGGAAAAGATCGGCATCAAGAAATATGGTAAATAGTCGCTGTCCATTGCAGCTTCAATGACGTGGAAAAGCATGAATAGCAGATCCCAGCAAGCGACAAATCCGATTCCAAGCAACGAAATCTGGGATTTATGATCTCAAAAAATTCTCCGCGAAACAAAATATACCTTGTTTATTTCTGCAGGATGCTCCTTGTAATATTCGATCATTCTCCATGATAAATAAATCTGCAATAGCGATACTATCCCTACGAAGAAAGAGTAGTAGATTGTCGCCATCCTCATTTCCTGAGTCAAGTGTTAAGCAACTGCATTCCTAGGGAATTAAGCTGGATACCGCGTTTTTATTGATGTACATCGCTTCGATGAAAATCCCACATTTCGTACTATTTACAACCAACGATGAATTGATAGGAAGGTCGTTTGTCTGATTCGCTGGAGCGCCAGAGTCAGTGTAAAAAAATCTGAGCTGAAACGAGCAATCGCAGTCTATTGTTTCAGGAGTTAGCTCATCTGCTGAAGAAATTGACTTTGTTTACTTTCGGTCTTATTCTTTAAGACGAAGTTGTCTGAGAAAAAAATCGAAAGGCTTGCATTGCTACTATTAATACTCCTGTAAATTAATCATGTGTGAGCTTGAGAAAAAACAGCAAATGGCACCTGTTCGTTTTATTATAGTCGCTGTCCGTATAATTTATCGTAAGCAAAACCTTCTTCTGGTCCTCGTAAGTGCCGTCGATAAGCATCAATCTAAAATTCCAGTGATCTTGATTGAAAATTGATTTGGTGACGCCTCCATTGTTAGTAAAACCATGCACCTGTCATTGTAATTAGGTCTGAGAAGTATTGCTTGTCTGTTATACGCTTTGGGAGCCAGAAACTTTCCAATAACCGTATGATTTGATTCTATTGAGGTTGTCAATGTTGGTATTGTTGCTAGGGCTTTCGACGTAAGCTATTCGCGAGTGAGACTCCTGCAAAAAGCCTTGTGATGCAAAGGCGTAATCTGTGTAAGTGTTTTTGGTGATCAGAGTGTGGTCTTTGGAGATATCGTACTGATGAAGATCATGATAGGCAGGAAAAGGGAAAACGCCTTACCAGTCCGTACTTGTAGTAATAATTGTTCCAGAAGAGCACACCCAGAATAGTGAGAGTGGTTAGTGAAGCTGCTAATGTACCGAAACGCATGTTTCTTATACACTTTAGTAGTTTATATTCAGCAAGTTAGACTGAGAGTCCAAGTTCTATTAAAATGTAATTTAATTTGAGTGGAATTTAAACGGCAAATAAATGAGTCGTTCGAAAATCGCCATTTCAACAAGTTTTCCATTTTCTTCAAATTTTTATTTCCTAAAATCGTTGGCGCCTTCCTTTTTTTCCGTAATTCAGTACAAGGGAGAACGATAAGCCACAATCTTTGAACTAGCTTGATTTCCGTGCTTGAAAAATAAATATTGATGTTCGTTAGCCTTTTTCCACACGAATGAACGAGTTAATTATGATCCTTTGTAATTGTTCTTCCTTTGCCCTTACTCTTGGTATTGCTTATTAAGAATGTGCAAAAGGAATCATGTTTTTCAATTTCAAGCCATTTTTTTTATCTATATAAATTTTTTTATATGTTTGGGCCTTTGGAGTTACTGCACCGGACAGATAAGGACTCTTATGTTAAGTTCAGGCATAATCCGAGTAGAAATTGATTTGCTTTTAAAATGTGTGTGGTACTGTCGTTGAATTAACTTTGCGAAAATTCTTTTAACGTTGCTGAAATTCATCAAAGATTTAAAATTCGTTTTCGTTTAAACGCATGAAAATATCGATAAAGTACCTAAAGATCAAGTCCACCTACAAAACTTGAGAAAAATCCATTAATGACGACATCAACGGAACTGATAGAGAACAGCGACTACTTTTCTTGTTAATAAAATAGCTAACAACCAGAACCAACAGCCAGGAACCCAGGAACGGCAAATAGATTCCAATCAAAAAAAGTTTGAGTGGATTAACTGACGAATATCAGATTCAAGCCTTTCAGGAGCTGCCTTTCTCAAATATTTCCCCATAATCAAACGGCGAGGTATCACTTTGCGAAAAACCCTGAGAAGTAGCTGAATTTTCTCAAAGAGATTATGCTGTGATGGCAGCAAACCGAATATCATGCTATGCATAACTAATCAAAAGAAACTTTTTGGTTGTATTGAGAGGATCAAAATCGAAAGTCAGCGAACTGAAAAATATTAGTAATCGCAATCAGCTCTCAAACCCGAAATATTAACGACAACAAAGGAATGAGTACTCATTTCTCAATCAAGTCTTTATAATTTGTTTTAACTAAATAGGTGGGCAATAAACCGCAGAAAAATGCAGCCTTGAGAGCATAAAGATATATAATAACTTAGTCATCCATTTAATTTATTTCAACTTTTGTGATTCTTTTTGTATCATTCTGAGTTTTTCTCGAAATTGATCTAACCAAATCTTGATAAATAAAAGGTGGAAAGCTTAAAAACAGATAATATCAGATATATCCAAATTTGCTAGGTTTTTGTTGTAGAGATTATTTGAGTTTCAACTGTCACCGCGTTTTCATCAGTATTTTTGCTCTTTTTCTGTTTTCTGCTGGTCCACCAGGCTTTAGCCTTTGAAAATATTGCTAAGACCTTCTTGAGATACACGAAGGAAATCTTATACAACAAGAATCCCACTGCAATTCCGTTAGCAACGAGGATCACAATATCACATATCCTGTCAACCAGGTATTGGTTGTAGCTCTCCTTAATCAAAACAGCAATGAGAGTCCAGCTGAAAGAAAGAATAACAAATTTCTCAGCTCGTTGGAGATCATCGAACAGATGAGGTCTCTTCAT
>ENA-UOUE01000111-UOUE01000111.1-compost-metagenome-genome-assembly--contig:-NODE-111-length-62165-cov-7.927796_pt1 | contig 62165 bp, 51 predicted proteins | sample MGYA00238146_ERZ747223 | MGnify/ENA primary metagenome ERZ747223 (study PRJEB28781, sample SAMN06268865) | compost metagenome | isolation source: single cell | place: USA: California, Emeryville, Joint... | reverse complement strand
CTGTTGCTGTGTTACAGATCGGAGTTGAAGTAGGACAGTCAGTATCGACTTGGCATTGTCTGCATTGGGAAGAGAAGCATTTATTTCGAAGGACTCCCGCATAAGAAGTGCAATCAGTATCTCCGGAGCATCCAATGCATGTATTAGAAGGACTACACACTGGATTCGTGTATGTGCAATGACTCGACTGAGTGCATGCAACACAGCCAACACCTGATTTACAATATGAAAGAGGAGCTAAATGAGCGCAATCGGTATCCGCATTACATATTTGGCAAAGATTACTCACACATAACGATTTTGATGCAGTGAGACAGTCAGTTGTACTAGTCACACACTGATAGCACATTCCTCCCGAGCAAACGTTAACACCTGACCATCCTGACCCCGAACAATCTGCATTTGAACCGCAAGTCCTACAGAGTCCCGTTACAGTGTTACAGATAGGCGTCGAGAGAGGGCAATCGGTATCCACTTGGCACTGTTTGCACTGCGAAGAGAAGCATTTAGTTCGAAAGACTCCCGCATACAATGTACAATCAGCATTTGAAGTGCACCCTATACAAGTATTGGAAGGGCCACAGACAGGACTCGAGTATGTACAATGGCTTGACTGAGTGCAGGCAACACAGCCAACGCCTGATTTACAATGGGACAGTGGAGCGAGATGAGTGCAACCGGTATCCGCAGTACAAATTTCACATACGGCTGAGCCTGAGTTACAAACTGATTTAGCTGGGTTCATACAATCCGTTGCAGATATGCATTCATAGCAGCTTCCAGCGAAACAAGCATTAAGATTCCAGGCTGAATTCTGACATTCGAGATTAGAACTGCAGGTTCTGCAGAGCCCGGTGGCGGTATTACAGATTGGTTTATTTTCTGGACAGTGGGTATCAGCCTCACACTCTTTACACATTGATGAAAGGCATCGAGTTTTAAATATTGCCGCATAGGCTGAGCAATCAGTATCCTGAGTGCATCCAACGCAGGTATTTGAATTGCCACAAATAGGAGCAGCTGGAGTACAATCGCTATGTGAATTACACATGACACAGCCTTTCACTGTGTTACAAAAATGGAGGTTCACATGCGCACAATCGTCATGCACCTGACATATTTGGCATGTATTAGAAGTGCATAGTGAATTTTCAGGAGTTAGGCAGTCCGTGACACTGTTCACGCATTCATAGCACGAGCCTCCCGAACAGACTGGGAGATTCCACCCTGAATTCAAGCAATCTAGATTATTGTTGCAGGCTCTGCATAACCCTGTTGCTGTATTACAGATAGGAGTTGGATTAGCACAATCAGAATCGGCCTCGCACTGTTTGCATTGAGAAGAAAAGCAACGGGTTCTTAGCTGAGGTGTATATAAAGAGCAATCAGAATCTATAGTGCATCCAACGCATTTATTAGTCGAGTCGCTGCAAACTGGCAAGGTGTAAGTGCACTCGGCATGAGAATTGCAAGTAACGCATCCTGTACCAACTTTGCAATGAAGGGTTGCCGATAGATGAGAGCACTCGCTCTCTTGAGTGCACATTTTACATTCATGAAAAGTTGAAGAAGTGTCACAGAAAGAAGCAGCCACTGTTGTACAATCATCTACAGAGGTTAGACATGCATAGCATTGACCGTTTGAGCATTTTGGGAGGCCCCAGGCTGAGCTCAAGCATTGAGAGTCTGAAGTGCATGGTTGACAAAATCCCTGTGCATTGCAGATTGGAGTTGTGGGATCGCAGTCTGTAGCAGTAGCACATTGTTTGCAGACACCAGAAAAGCACCTTGGACGGTTTATATCTGCGTAAAGATCGCAATCAGTGTCCTCTGAGCAAGCTTCACAGGTATATGTACTTGAGCTACAGACTGCTTTTGTGTAGTCGCAGTGAGAGTTGTCGCCGCATTTTGAGCAACCAACGCCTACGGTAGGTACGCAGTAGGGTTTATCTGGTGCGAAGTGATCACAATCGGAGTCAGCATTACAAAGCTTGCAAGTATTTGTCGACAAATCGCAATATGAAGCAGCTTCAGTCTTGCTACAATCCGCATTTTCCAAACACTCCACGCAGCCATATTCGGCTTTGCATTTGGTTCTGGACATGCTTGAGAAGTGTGTACAATCATTGTTCGATTCACACACAGCGCATTCATGGACCGTAATATTACATCTAGATAACAGAGGGTCTGCTGAGCAATGGGAAGAAGTAACGCAAGCAAAGCATTCGCCGATAGATGAGTCACAATGGGGCAAAGTGGGAAAGTGATTGCAGTGGGCATCTGAAGTGCAGTTTGTGCATTCATTCGCTGAAAGAGCACAGTTCGGTTTTGCTGGCTCTAGACAATCGTTTTGTGTCTCACATTGAACGCATTTACCTTTTTTACTGCAAATAGGATGCAATCCGCCGTCAAGTACTCTGCATTCAGCATTTGATAAACAGGCTATACAAAGAGCTCGTTCTGTCCAACAGAAAGGAGCTTCTGGTGATGTGCAATCAGCATTGGTTAAACAATCATGGCAATAACCACTACTACAAAGTTTCCAATCATACTCTGCGCAATCTTCAAGGGTTGTACAGGATGGATATAGACAGAAACCATTCGAAGAGCACCCAACGTACCTTCTGGTACAGTCAGAGTCCTCAATGCAGGCAACAATGGACTCCATTGCCGTGACGACTGGCAAGTGAGATATCATAAAGAGAGCAAGTACAAGAAAAATGATTTTCATTTTTTGAAATCCAGATTCTAAGTGTCTAAGTTTGATTATTATAATTTGTTGGTAGTTCGAAATAATTAAGAATCGTCCCGAATTTCCTCAAGAACATTTAAAAAATTAAAAAATTTATAAATTTTTCTTTTAAAATCTTTTGCTAGTACTAATGTGATATTAATGAACGCAGAGCTTGATATGCAAGTCATGGTGAATTGCATGGCTTGTAAGGGGAGTTCTCTGAGTGTTATAACAAATTTGGGTTTTAGTTTTCGGAAGCGCTGGTCAAATATAAAACCCATTAATAATTTTATTTTTTTCCTCTAAGATTTTATCAATTTAATACTGGTATATGCTGCGATCTCTCAACATCGACTAGCACATGTTACATCAATTAGTAGCTATAGCCTAAATAAACTAAACTCTGCGAGCACTGACAAAACTGAACCTAAAAGCGAAAATTGTTGGGATTATGTGTAAAATAGGTTTTCAAACTTTGGAACAGAGGAGTTTTTACTTTGAGCGTCAGGTAAACTCCCTGTGAGCAGTATAAAATGAGTTCAATGAGGAGGATAGTAGTGTCTGGGCGACTTAACCATGGAAAACTTCAATCTTTAGGATATCTATTATGTTCCTAATGTTGTTAGTTCAGGTGAACCTTTTTTGCTTTTCACATTGTATTTACACATTATGAATTGCGATTTAGATTCTGATACTGGTAAAAATCGTGCTCAGAAAGAAGAAACACTACGTCTTCCGTTGCTTGTAAACAACTACCTAAGAATTTAACGATTAAAGTTTACTAGGCTGCTACTTAGCTTCAGCAGCCAAAGTTATGAAATATTTTGGTACTCAATAGATGTATAACAATTCACAATACATTTAGATAGAATCTTGAAAACACAACGTTTCAGCTCTGCCTCTTCAACTATGAGTGTCACCTTTTGAGTCTATAAAATACAAATCGTTATGGGAATCCATCAGCAGACTTCATTTAAATTTTATTAACTTCATTCTGAAGAGATTATAATAAGTTGCTATCGTAATAAAGACTAGAGCTGAGTGTTGAATTAAGAGGTTTACAGCAGGAAGCTCTATATATTCCTCTTTTCTTTTTTTTTTTGGTTAGCCAACACATCATCTTTACTTTCTCAGAAAGCTGTCAACCTTCCTTAGACTGGAAGAAGTTTGGATCAGGAATTAATCCGTGTTCGAAGTTTGGAATTAATTAGGAGAACATTTTAATCGCGGGACTCAAGATTATTAAGCTCGAAAAATTTAAGCAGAGGAGGGAAAGCCTGCTAAGGGTAAAGGAAATACGTTGGGTATTGATTCCAGTGAATGCAAATATTGATGGGAGGCTTTGATGGAATTCAGATTTATAATTTTTCGGGTGATTTTGAAGAGCCAACAATGGTTGTAGGTGTTGAAAAATTGGAGAATACGACGAATGTAAGACCTAATTTTATTGAATCATTGCATTTTGAGCATCTGATGCTATCTTTATTGATTTCTGACTTTAAAAGCTCTAGCGCTTCAGTTAAAACCCAGTCTCCATGTTCCATGATGATATCAGAATTTGTACGTGATTTCGAAAATGGTTGGTGAGCAAACTTGAGAATGTAAATTATAAACTCGTGATTAGAGGAACTCTATGAATGCTGTAGCTTTGAAGAACTTCCGGGATTAATAAGGGGGTATTTTCTTTATTAGACGGAGGTATTTTGTTTATTAGACACGATATTTTATTGGTAAGGTCAACATGACGTAATATGATAAAATCATTAATTAAACTCCGGATTTGTTCGTCAACTTTATGCTCTGAGAGCTTTAGATGTTTCGTTTATGGAAAGAAATTGTCGTTTTCTGAGTTTGTTGATAGTTTTTCTAGGAGAGGGGGCTGCTTCTATTATTTACCATCATTCAATCGTGTGTATAGTGTATTAGGAGAGCTTAAAGTGGAAGTTGATGAGGTTTATTCAATTGGTTACAGAATTTCTCATTCGAAACTCAAAAAGATAATATAGATAGATATATATATCACTTCAATTATTTTCGATTTGATTTGATGAAGTGGAAGGATTCGGAAGAGCCTATTACAGGACCTTTGCTGAATGATGAAGAAAGTCTTTTTTGTTGTTGTTGGAATCTCTATGCTTCTCGCGTAAATTTGAAAAAGATTCAGTAATTCCTCTGCGAAACAATTACTTCTCGGGACCTTTCTGCTATTTTGCCCAATAACGAGTGAATAACTTAGTTTAGACACTATTTAATCTCAAACAACGTGTTTGGTATGTACTATTTAGGTAATGCTTAAATTCAGTTCATAGAAAGAGTCAAAAACTCCCATAGAACAGAAAGAAGACAGAAATGTTCAGAAACAACTTAATTTTTAGTGTCTTTTGAATGAATGTTGATGGGTCTTGAAAAATTTTCATTTTTATCGCTATTATCTATAATTTCTCTGAACTTAAAAATCTTATTTTCCAAAGCCTTTTGATCTCCTTCCTCTTAATTAGGAATTCTGATTGAGATGCAAGCCACCCTGGAACTATTATCTTGTACAAATAAAAGATAACACAATTTTCAAAGTTTTAGTTTTTCAAAAAAATAAGTAGTTTCTTCTTAGTTTTCTCCCTCTGAGCTTACTTTTTCATCGACGTATATTGGATCAATCGTATCTCTTCTATTGCTGAAAGTCCGAAGTTTCGCAGCTTTCTCTATTTTTTCAAGCTTGACTAAATCCAGCATTTATTTTGTGTCAGTCAGTACAATCTCAATGTAACTAAGTACCCTTATCACGATTTTTCCTTGAAAGATTGTTTATCAAATTCATCCTTATCTGATAATTCGTTGCTTTGATATCCTCCTCCAGAAACATTTTCTTTCTGAGATTTATCGGTCTATCATCGGTTGAAAAAAACTCAGAATACCTGGCTTCTTGTAGTCGAACGTTAGCAACATCTTCCTTTTGCTGAGAAGCATAAATTTTCTCTTTTACACTTTCTTCAACACTCTTTCGAATCTCCTCAGCGCGCTTCATCTTATCCTCCATCCTCGACTTGATAGTTCGAAGTTTCTCTTCCTGTTTGAGCAATTATTATATCAACTTCCCATAACGCGTCGGAATTGTTACAATTTGAGTTTCTTCTTGATTTCTTCTCTCTTTAAATCTCTCAATGTCTCTTTTCAATTTCTGCTTTATTGCTACCTTTCGTTCATTTATTAACTAGACAAAACGTTTTAGCTCCAACCAGACACTCCAAAAAACGATTACCTCCTGCTTTTTTAGAGTTGGTTCCTCACGATCACTTCTATCTGCGCTTCTTCTCCCTATGTTGGAGAGCTTTGACCCCTCTTCCAAGAAAGAAAGGCCCTTTAAGAACTGCGAATGCAAGTCCCCAGAGTGATTTTTTCTATATTTTCTGTCTTCATCATGGCTTTCTTCTTCTTCGCCTTCCTCCCTAATGGAAATAGTTGACCAATCACATTCGATATTCTCAAATTACCAGTCCGGGCTCTTTAGCCTACCTTTCTTGCTCCACTTCTTTTCGTTGGCAACGTTAGGATCCCTTTGAAAGGCCTCAACTCCAAGAAAATAAATTGGGTCTCGGCATACCTGAAGCAGTATGTTTCAATGAGATATGCTGCTCAATATAAATAGAGAGGTTACAAGCTCTAATTCCACAGGGTGCAAGTATTTGCAAAGCAAATCGACAGTCGGAAAAGGTTTATCGAATGAGCTCGTTGAAGGGGTATGGTTCGATTTTCTCTCTGGAAATTTGATATTTGCGATTGTAGGAGAATAATGCATGTCATAGTATTTTGGTAAAATTTTGCTGCTGTTGCTGTAGTCAAAAGTAACGTCCCGAAGCTCAAGATTCCTAACACGGCGAAAACTATCTTCAATAGCTTGAATAACTTTGAAAGTGTCCTTCTTCGGCTTCATTCTGAGGAAATAAGTCGAAAAAGAGGATCAACCTTTAGCTACTATAATGCATTTACAACTCTTTGTGTTTGGCATAATTCGTTTTATCCTGAGGCGATGTATCCCTGAGATGGAAATGGTAATTTAAAGTAAATCTTGAGGATTACCTTTTCATTGTAAAAGTTGGAGAGCGAGACTTTTTCACAGATGGATTTGGAACGAAATGCTCTCGCAAAATATTAATGACTTTAGCCCTCAGCAGTCGAAAATCACGTCTTGAAATATTTAGTGAGAAACACTTGCATGATTTGATTTACCTGACAGTGTATTCAGGATTCTTGGTTTTGAGCACGGTGGAATCGTTACCACCGATGAAAAAGGCAGAAAGGTTAACCAGATGGCCCTGGGAATTGGAGAGATTGATAAATACATTGGAAAAAAGGAAAGGAAGTTTACTTCAGAGTTCATTCCGAATAAATAAAACTTCTTTTAAAGTTAAACCCTCAAACACATACACTCTGAAAAATCGCATCCGAATGATGAAACTATAAGTAAAATTTTTCTCTTTTCGTTTTGATGCACGATGCTACAGTTCAAACTACTTATCATTTTCGAAATAAGTTCAAATGGACTGCTTTGAACGTCGAAAATTCATTCCATTTATATGGGGAAAATGAACTTTGATTATTGAAAGGTCTGCAGCTTATCTTGTTATTAGGTTATCACTGGTAAATATTCATTATAAAATCTTCTCTTCCTTGTAGCTGTAATAATTTTTCATGTAATAATAGCAAATATTATTTTTTTTTGGAAATCCTCCATTCATAAGACAAAATACAATGCGTTCGAAATTCTAGATTGCGAAATAGTTCTTACAAGATCTTATGCAACGAAATAAATAAAACAATTCCGATCTATTTCTTGATGATCGTCTGATCAAATGATGTTGTAATTCCTCTCGTCAAGCAGACGATGATAACGCTCACATTGTCTGAATGTTTATGTGATAAGGTCGAATTTTTGATTGCAGTTCTCACGAGTTCACCTGCAACAGCTTGAGGATCCTAGGCGGTAATATTTTGAGCAAAAGAGTTGAATTGTCAATGGTTTACTTGCTCTCCAATTGGCATCTGACCCAGCTTCTCCCGAACAAAGGTAACACATTCCATGCTAGTAAAGACGTCATACAGACCATCACAACCCAACAAGATGAATTCATCAGTAAGGTAGTTTATTCTGGTTTCTCTGATCTAATGATAATAATATTTTGATAAGTCTTTTCACTTAAAATTGAAATAATCTATACCTCTGGGACACTCAAGACAAGATCGCCTTCTCCCTGAATGGATTTGAAGATGTCAGAGCCACCCACTCGCTATAAAACAGAATGTTTTAGGCCCAAATGAGAAGCAGAAAAGAAGAAACTACCTTATAACCGAAGTCTCCAAATGAACGTGAGACGGCGAGTTTACCCAAAAGTCTTCTTGTCGCAACAAATCCACCAGCATTTTTAATTCTCGCAAGCTCATCTGGCGTGTCAGGCTTATGATCTCTAGTCAAGTTGAGAGCTTCTCCATTTCTATAGATAATAATTGAAAATAATATATCCACAAACTCCAAGAAGATAAACCACCTGCAGAGAATAGCTCTTGAATCTCCAATATTGGCACTGATGATTCTGTCACCTGCAATAATCACAACGCATGCTGTGGAACCGCAATTCAATGAATAGAACGGCTCAAACTCATTGAAATAGTTCGCATCTGTGATGTTGAAAGCCTAATTACATAAATGTAAGCTATCTCCGCCTTCTTCTCTGAGGATTACTTCCAATAGCCTATCATGGATGTATCGATAGAAATTCGTGCATTCTTCAAACGGTTCTCCTTTAAGAATTGCAGTTCTGAGATTGTAGATGAGTTGCTGTGCGATGTACGTCACACATTCACTTCCACCGTGCCTAAGTTTGTTGTCAGATAACGAAAGCTTCGATAAATTTCAAACCCGTCGTAAACTGCATAGAAACTGACGTTCATTAACTCACTCACACCAATATCATGCTTAATGACTGAGCAATCCTCCATACTGTGTCTTGTCCCTTTATCTTCGTACGCACCAGTATTGAACCTCCAAAATCATTAGCTAATGAGCCATTATGATCATAAATTACCTCTGCACAACAAATTGAATATCTCCCATTTCGATTATGTTATCAGGTTGCAAAATGTATTTGTCTCCCTTTTTCAACCGGTAAAAAACTTCGACTCTTTGGATAAAAGGAGGCCCGATCAACCAATAATGCCCATATTGGAATTTAATATAAAGCTCGAATAAGTCTGCTCCTGCAGCGATTTGGAAATCGCAGCTCATGGTTTTATTTCCCAGGACAGCACCTTGCCATCCAACCTGCGAGAATTATTTGATACTTCCATTATTCCAAGTAAAAAAAATTTACAATTTTCTCTTTGTAATCTGGACTATCAGGTTCGACGTTGACCAAAACTCCTTCTTTATCAAATTTCTTTATAACAAACAGTTTGATCTTCTGCTTCACATATCCTATTCAAGAAATTCAACATTATTTTTTTGTTTTATCAACAAACAGCACTCACCATTCTTTTCTGGATAGTCCAAATTCAAATCGTTGATTGCTTGTTGCAAGCTGCTTTTTTGATATTCGTTCAGTCCAAGCTAATCATACAGAATGATGGCTATCAATTTCCTTCGAAATTTGTATTTACTGAGTCAATTTTCTCTTCATTGAGCTTAGAAAGGTGTTGAAGCTGGGTGACCCCAAACTCTTTTAATTTTGAAGTCACATTATCGATCTTTAGTCTCTCCAGCCAGTCTGTAATATCATTCTCGACATCTTTTTTGATTGGATTAGCGGCGCTCACAGTGGACATGATTACCCAAATACTTAAATTTGTAGATAACATCAGCAATCCTAATTTCCATGTCATCCGAGATACCCAAGGGATATTCGCTGCTGAAAGCAATCCAAGTTCCTTTTTTTTGGGTCCAGAATTATAAAACGCAAATGAGATCATGCTACCTGTCTTGCTGTTCATATCAACGAGCTGGTATTTTTTCGTTGTGTAGTCATATGTGATCTCTGCGTGAATTGGTGAAAGATTCGAGTTCTCGATGTACATCGTGAGGTTTTCTGATTGGTCACTGCCGAAAACTTCTCCCTCAGGTGTCAGATTCAAATAGAAAAATCGTCCTCTGAAGAGACCTTTGATGCAACGTAAGGTATAGTCAACGATTGGATCCTCGATCGAAGCTTTCGAAGCGTTGGGTAATTATTTGGAGTGGGAAGAAATGAGTACCTGTTGCTTCTGGGCTCTCATTGAACTTATCTTGGACTAAAGGAGCAAAGTTGGTCTCATAAGTAGACTTGATAGCAAAGCTTGCTGGTCTCATATTAGTTTTTATACGTCAAATTTATGTAATTCTGGTATATTTCTTTCAGTAGGAAATATTTTTTTAAAGATAATTTTCAAAATTCAAAAAATAAAAAGAAACCCTGGCAGAGAGAAATCAAAGGAATTTCAATAGGAAGTGAAAATTGCATTATGGCTGAATTTGTAGAGAAAAAAAGAGTAAGATTCTTTATTGAAAAGCAGGAATATATATTGGAGAAGTAAGTTTAACAAGGTGGTTTGAATAGTAAAAGATGTTCTTTCCCAAAATTCGCAATGATTCGTTAAGCGAAATCGCTCTGTTGGATTAACTGAAAATTATTAAGCTATTCGAGACACGAAAAAATTCATCTATATCTATTTGGGATCGATCGAAATAGAATGAAGTAAAGGCCTTTTCAGAAATAGAGTTCTACAAACGACTTTGATCTTACTGAGCTAACAAACTTCTTTAGCTCACAGGTTCTCAGATACAACAATATTTAGTTTTATTCCATGAAAAATTAATCCTTATAGTGAAGTAGAAAATTTTTGAAATTAACCGATATAACCTATTTTCTGAAATGAAAATAATCTAATCTTAATTAGTAAAAATCGTCTGACTGCTGGTAATCTCTTATTTTGTTTGTACTTTGAACTTACAAGTCGAGTCCAATTATACACACACATAAAGATCTACTACTCTCGACTATAATGATTATATTAATTAACTTAATATTGCGATTATTATCTGAACTAAACTCTGAAAAAATAATGTTTACAAGCGAATTAATGACATTCAGAGTCTCTTAAACAAAAGAAATACTCGAGTACTGACTCCATTCGTTCATTGATATTGGAACTTTCGTTCTGCTGTCCTGCGATGCTTATCATAACATCCAACAACACAGACTGCAATTTCACATGTCTGGCACTTGTAAGAAGTTCTAACCTTTTTGACTGCAGGTTGCGGACTGCAAATCTTACAAACACTCGCTTTTTTTGAAATCACCAAGAAGCAGCCACTCAAATTACTTATCTTCTGCACCTTCCCCAATTCATTGCATTCTTTTGAGTTTTTAATCTCATTAACCAGAAGAGACGATAGTGGAGTGTTCCCAAACAAGGCTTGGATTACTTCTACTCGAAAACTTCGATGATCCAATGGTTTCTCATTCAGAAACTCACGTCTTTTGACATGAATAAGATAGCTATTAACCATAGCAATCTCAAGAAAGGAATAGAAAATACTTACAGGAGACTCAGAGCCTCCAAAGAGCTGATGGCTCGAGTATTGAGACATTCTTTTATCAACTTCACTGACTCCTCCAATGTTCGCACTGAAATCTGCTACCATCTCCTTCAGAGTTAAGGTTTTTGCCTCCGCTGGAAGAGAAGTCGTTTCTTCAATCATTTGGTTTTGGTCTGGGATTTTTCCTGCTTCGGTCATTTGAGGGCAATGACAGGTCGATAGGATGCAAAGTGTTTCATTACCATCTCTCCAAATTCCAAGAGTCTGATCGCAGAAGACATATTGCTTGCAAGCTACGTTGGGAAGAGCCTCTATCTCAGCTCGTAGTGATTCTGGAATTTGGACTTCGCCGAGAGGTATCCTTCCGCAGGCCTTGATACCTTGCTTCAATAGGGAAAGGAATAACTCATTGGAAGTGAAATCTGAATCCATGCACACCGAAAATCCACTATCTTTGAAAGGAGAGAGTAGATGAAGAATGGTTTCATTTGGAATTTTTTGACCCTCATTTGCAAACAAAAATTCACAGTTCAAAACAAAACCAGTCGCAGGTTCCACAGCTAGAACTACCTTGAGTCGATTGGTTGATTTTGATACATGAATCAGCTTTCGGGAACTCTGAAACGGCGTGTGAGAATAGTTAATTGAGATTGATTTCGAATTGGTGTAATTTGCCCTTGAATTTTTAAGGATCATTTCCCCTGCGACTTTTAGATGTTCTAAATCCTTTGGAGTCACTTTTTGTCGGGCTTTGCCCTGGAAACAGCTGAAGATTTGATCAAATCTCTCCTTTGACATTAGTTTTCCCAAACTAGGGACGTTGTAAGCTTCTTCGTCAACTATCCAATAGTCTCTGATTGCCGATTTTCTTTCTATTCCCATGAAAAAGAGTAAACCAACAAACCTCTTAATTTCAACATCATTGATGTCTACCCATTTCTGGCGATGTAAAATATGTTTGGGACGATTTTTCTGAGAATTTATGAGCACTGAGAGGTGTTCTATCAGGACAGGATCGAAAATGAGGTAAAATAACTCTGCTGCCTCTGAAACAGGGATGGCAGGATTGGTGACGTCAATGACCCAGGTAGATTCTTCAACGGTTCTTGTGGTTTTCTTCTTAGTTTTTGTTAGTTTTAGGCGTCTTCTTCTCCGCTTTCGTTTTTTGGGAATTAGGGACTCTTTTTTCCTCTCATCTACATTGGCAAGAGTGGTATCACTGTGTTTGAAATCTCGTGAAGGTGATATCATTTCTTGAATAGCTTCTTTTCCATGCAAGTATTCTGAATCTCGTTCTGGAGGATCTCTTATATTCTCGATGAACACAAGTTCTTTCTTTTCAAGTTTCCTTGTTTTGCTAATTTTGATAAGGGGTTTTCTGATTGAGTGTGCAGTACTGAGAATTCTTGGAGATCTTCTTGGACTACGAAAGTGAGATTATGAAAGGAAAATAAGGAAAAATTCTTTAAGGACAACTCTCGTAGACAAATTAAAGACCAAAACAATCGTCAGAATAACTCCGATCAAGAAGATTAGGAGTAGTGCATATGGGTTTACAGTAGTGGAATGTTAATGCCATGCTGAGTTGTGTTTTGCTCCTCTGGAAGAAAATCTTCTAGGATTTCCCTCTGCACGGTTTGAAAGCAAGTATCCTGAAATTTGGATTGTTTTTGAAGGAGTTCGTCGGAGATTTCATAGATTTTTTTTGTAGTGTCGATCTTAGGAGTCAGCGTATGATTATCTGAAAAATTTTTTTCGGGAAGACTGCTATTAAGTTCAGCTACCTCCTGCTCGATGTGAGGCATTGGGGTCTTCATACTAGAGTCTGTTAGTTCAATCCCCTTATCTAGAGTCTGTTTTGTTTGAACATTTCTGTCAAGATGAGAAATATCTTGTAATAGAAAAGGGGCTTTTCTTTCCACTGTTGGAGTCCACAGCCAGAATTTTTTATTGTTATGGAGAAATGTCTTCAAGAAGTTTTTTCCTTTTCCGCTTTTCAGAATTTTTCGAGAGTTCCTTTGTATCCTTTTTTCCTTTTCAGCTGGCTGGCTGGCCCCTAAATTTTTCAGATGATGTATGCTTGCTTTTCTTTGGTTATGGCTGACTTCTCCAGCATTGTCCTCTTCACAAGCAAGAAACAGTTCAGAGCAAAGATTATAGGATAGCTAACTTACCTTGAAGCTCATTCGAATTGAATTCCATGTTTTCTCTTTGCTTCTCAGGGGAATGCTCTTCCTCGTTCATATAAGAAGAAATGTGGTGGGATAATTTTTCTTAAATTGAAAATATATTGTTTTGTTTTTGACTCTAAAAGCAATGTTGATTTGAATTATTGGTAGTTACGATAATTATTAACAAGAATTTATCACTGCTCTTTTTCATAACCAACAGAAAGATACTCGTGAATGGAAAGTCGTTTCTCTCGAATTCTAGGCTTAAACTTCAAAATTGAGCCACCATGAAAAATACTCGACCTAATGCCGATAGACAATGGTTTTTTTTTGTTGATAATAGATAGCTTTGTTTTGAAATTATCTTTCAAATTCTCATTTTTACATGATGCATACATACAACAAATTAAAAAGTAATCCATTGGAAAATAAACATTGATGTTATGTTTTTTTATGGAGATCAAGACTTGATTGCCTACTTGCAGAATTGCTATGAAGACACCTTACAGGAAGTATGCGATTTAAACATCACTTCCTGGAGGGAATTTTCTAACTTTCCCATCTGGGAAGGTTCTAACCCTGCTACCATCAGGATAGATAACGTCCTACAACATTCATCAGAAGAGTCTCACAAGTTGATAAAGTACCTTCTGTCCGTTTGTATATTCAACGTATTTCACCTTGTCAGGCATCAATTTTTGAGTAGTACCATCTGTAAAAATAGTGAACTCTTCACCATTTGCTTGTACAAGTTTTTTCGTTCCATCAGCAAAACTAAACACAAAGTAATTTCATCAAACTTTTGAATAGCCCTCAAGGACTTACTATATTTCTTTTGTGCCATCTGGGTTATGGAATTCTATCTGATTATTCGCAAATCTGTAGATCTTATTTTGAAAATTGTTGAGTTAACCGACTGATAAGAACCTTATTTTATACTTGCACTCCTGAAGTTAATGTCGTTTGTGTAGTGTCAGCTTCGGCGAAGTAATAGACCATTGTACCATCAGGGAAGGTCTTTTTACAAAAGCATAATAATTAACATAGTTGTCGAAGAGGATAGAAGTACCTGCTTGATGTCGTTATTTGAGAAATGGACTATTGTGTAACCATCAGAATAGACCTAATTAAACAGAAACAAATGTAAAAACAGTTGAGAATTGCATATATTACTTCTCTTTTGACACCATTGCTGAAAAGAATTTCTTTTTTGCCGTTATCGAAAACCCTCTGCATTTTGCCATCATTGGAAACTGTCTGACTGATAACCTTGGCTTGTTGATCTATATGAGAGGCAAGAATATTAATATAGGCTAAGAGAAAAAATTGTACTGGCACTGCTCATCGCTCTTTTGAAATAGAAATTAGAGGTATACTTATGATCGTGCTCTCCGAATTGCCTATTCAAAACCATTGGTTTTCCTTGTTGTTGCATTCCTTCGTGACTCATAGAAGGATTCTTGTCAAATGATCTTGCTGAAGTATTTCCGATTGGACTTTGTCTTCCTCTATTACGAGAAATTAGTAAAACATGGGATCTCTCAATGAAATATTTACTTCATGTCATGATAGGTCGATAGTTTATTATCAGTGTAAGAAGTATCTAGCTGCTCGCTATAAGACCTTTCGCCGTTCCCTCCTTGATTGGCTCTTGGCTCTCCTGAAAAACTCGAATTCATATTTTTCGCTTGCTGGATCTGTTTTCCTTTAGCACCTGCATTGAAATTCATCCTATCATCGTATTCGTCAGTTTCCTCTTTTGGCTTTCTGTTGAATGGATCATAAGATCCGTAGCCTTGATTCGAGGTTTCATCGTCATCGTTAAAAGAATTTTCCTCAGTAATTGCTTCAGAATTTAATCGTCCATTATACTGATTTGATCTAGGAGTTTTTTGTTGTCGAAGGTCTTGACTGTTCCCCGCCTGCTGTTGTTGATAATTCTTCGTAGCATAACTGCTATTTGATGGGGCTGCTTGCTTGCCTCCAACAGCAAACTGTGTATTGCTGGACTTCGCCTGATCAGCAAATTTATTTTCAGGTTGGAGCTCTGCATTCTTCGCGAGAAGCTCTTCGATTTGCTTTTTTTGTCTCTCAATGATTAATTTATTTCTTTGATCTCGGTTCTTCATTTCCTCCTGGCATTTCGCGAGCTGCTCTTTCAACGCCTCAATTTCATCGCGTTCCTTTCGATTTGGCACGTTTCCAGCCACCTGCGCAATTTTCGCAGCTGCTTTCTTTTCTTCCCTTATCTTTTTGATTTCCTCTTCTTTCCAAGCTTTAAATTCCTTTTCTTCTTGCTCTTTGCTCTTTTGGAACTCTTCAATTTGGTTGTTAAGATCCTTGAGCATATCCTCATGTTTCTGGCGTATCTTCTTCACTCTCTCATTCTCAAGCTTGAACTTAGCGATTTCTGAATTCAATGCTTCAATTTTCTCGTTGACTATCTTTTGCAAGTCTTCTTCACTCTGTTTTCCGAAAGGAACATCAGCATGCTTATCTTGCTTTTTCTGTTTTCCAGCCTTCGGACTTTTTCCCTTCTCCATATTGAAATATTTTGATGCTCCACCATTCTGTTGGGAAAAGCCCTGATCTTCATCATCATCGCTGTCATTGTCGCGATATTTGTTTGCAAAAGGATTTCTATCGTAGCCGCTGGTGAATCCTTGGTCAGATCTCCCAAACTCGTGACCAAAAGGTCCTTTCTTCCCACTACTAAGAAGGTATTTCTCATGGTTGTATGCCCTGTCAAACGAGTCTTGCTCTTCATCATCCTCATCGTTAGTATACGCGTCTTTCTTCTGATTTCTAAAATCAGTGGATTGGGCCTTGTTCCTCTTCTTGTTCGTTGCCTTGTGAACGTTTTTCCTCTCATCTCCATACTCTTCTTCAGTTGACTTCCAATCTTGCCCGGTCTTCTTGGTACCTGCCAATTTTGGCTGAGATTGCCCGATATTTCCTTTTCCGCCTCCAACGCCTTCACCTTTCGCTAAAAACTTATGGGGCTTTCGGTCGACTTGGGGAGCGACGACGTCACTCTCGTCTTGGAATCTGTTTTGATGGTAGTTCCTCTCCTTTTCTTTTTCTTTGAACTGTGGTGGTCTGCTTCCTCCAGCGCCAAAATTAGTCTTTTTCGCGTTATAATTCGTGTTTTTTGGTGACGGTTCATCATCATCGCTGTCTTGAGTTTTGGATTGGGCTTCCTTCTTCTGTATTCTCGCAGCTGCGCTTGACAAAAACTGTCTCGTTCCTCTCTTCAAGAAAGTTTTTTTAGTATTTCCCGTGCTCATAGGTCTTCTTTGAGGCATGGCAGAAGGGTCATTTCTAAGTTGTTCTTCAAGAAGTTCTTCAAATCGCTTTGTTGGTTTCCCGTTGATAGGCACTTCATCAAAGCTGTTTTTGCGAGCATAGAGCTCTGCCGCTTCAGTGTTGCTGTCTCTTCTATAGGGATCTGAATAATCTTCATCTATCTCCTCCGTCTTCTGTTTCTCGATAAATTTAGACTTGATTGGCTGATCGTCAAAGTTCTTGTATTGACCTGACGACTTTATTGGCTGCTCATCAAAGTTCTTGTAATTATACTGACCAGACGCTTTGATTGGAACGTCATCCAGAGTATTCGCAAAATCTTGTCTCTTTTCCATTAGTCCTTGCTTTTGTGAAGGTGCTGTTGGACGATTTGAAGCATTTTCTTTAGTTTTCTCAGCTTCGGTGAACTGCGCACCCCTTCCAAAGAGAAAATCATTTTCAGATTTTTTATTACTATCTGGAAATAGTGACCGTTCTATTTTCTGGTCAGCAACTACACTATGATCATTATCTTCTTTTAACAGTGAATCAAAGTCTTGTCTTTGATAGCCCTGGCGAGTGCCGGCGATTCTGCTATCTCCTCCTCCTAAATATTTTCTTTCGAAATCCATGAACTCGGAGTCAGGAGGTCGATTTTCTTTGCGATGTTGTGAGTACGCCGAGAAATTGTTTTGTAGGTCTCTTTGAACCAGCTCACTCCTCGCCGGAAGAGACATGTCAAGCTCGTTGTGCTCAAATTGAGCATTTGGCTTGGATCGACTCTCCAGTAGTCTCGAGGACTGTGATCCTTGGGTCATTTGGGTTAAGTTTTTGATTGGGTCTGTTTCAAGCTTATCCCAAGCGGCTGTTGGAGGATTGAACCCAGGGATATTTTGAGCATAAGCTTCGTAAAAATTCTTTAAATTATTCACATTCTGACTGAACGCCTCCTCGAAATGAGCTACATTCCATGGATTCGAACCGCTTCCTAGGTGAGTTAAAAGCGAAGTTAGAATATCCGTGTAATGAGTGGCTTTTTACTAGTCGTGGGTGCAGTGAATTGCTTTGTCTCGGTAGCGGTGGGGTTGTAAGAGGGGATGTTGGTTGACAAGGGTTGTAATGGGTTCTCAATGCCTCTAATGAGCTGCTGCTGAAGAGCCAGCAATTGAGGATTGTAAAATTGCATCATGCTGTTAAACATCTCAGGGCCCATCATATAATTATTAGGAGGCAAAGGGCCGAAAGGATTGGCTTGCAGACCGCTTGTCGATTGTGAAACCGATTGAGTTGGGTTGCTGCCACTATATTCTATAAGAAGATGAGGTGTCGGCAGGAAAAAGTGAGATTAGTTACGTGGGTTAGAGAAATCCGGCCTTGGGTATGAGGAATTTGAATATTGTCCATACATCATATTCGGTACTTGTGAAGATGGAGTGAATTGTTTGGGTAGTTGCATCATACTGTTATTCAAACTGGGAAAGTCTGCGATCGCAGAGTTTTCGGCGTCATAAAAACCTGGAGGTGGGTTCGAAGATAAGAAAATTGGAATGAAAGGAAGTTGTACCTTTGTTGTTCATTTTCGTTTAAATTCAAAAGTATTAATTTAAAAAAAGATCAGGTTATTTGGATAACGAAAAAATCCACAGAGTTAATTAAATCCAATGTATGATAGTCTTGTTGATTCTAAAAACCACGCAAAGTTTGAGATAGATATTAGAATCTCAAGATGGGTAGGTTCTATTCAAAATATCTGTTGTTGTGATGATTTGAAATAATATCAACATCTTCAATCTCTAGTCATTGAAGGTGAAAACCCAATCAAATCTTAGATATTGAAAATTGAACTTGAGCAAAAGGGGATGCCAACTTCTTAAGACTGATTGATTCACTGTTGACTATCGAATTTCGATCTTTCAAGCAAATTGCTGAAGATAAGTGAAATTTAGATTTGTGAACTCTGCGAATGATCCTTCATCAAGAACCTGTTTATTGTTTGTTGAAAATGCGAGAAAGTAACGGCATTAAAGGAAAAAATCTTTGGGAGCCTGAAACACAAATGGACGAAAGTTGTTTCTTCTCGTCTCTCCATCTGAAAAATCCCTCTCCAACAATTATTACTTCAAATCAACCTCTAAAATTTGCTAGCCAAATTGCTATGTTGAAATAAATCTATGCTGTTGAAGTGTTAGTCTCTCAGTCGATTCTTCGTTCGTTATATTGTTAACATGTACCAAAATTTAAATCTATGCAGGAAGTTATTATTGTTAGCACTCGGAGTTTACAAAACATTCATCTTTCAATCAAAGAATTTCCTACTTCATTATTGATAAACTATCGACCGAGTGCTTCTTATTATACTTTAGCTTCTATCATCAATTACAGTTGATATTTTTCATTCGACGCTGGATTAAATGGATTCAAATTAATTGATAATTTATTTAATATTACTTTTCATGAGCAACTTCTGACTTTGAGCAAATAAATCGTCAGCAGCGTGTTTCAACCGCTTTGATAATGATTGATCCTCCCTATCCCAACATTATTTCCAAATCAACTCAAAAGCTTACTCTTCATACGAATCTTCACAAATAGGAGCGATTCTTTTGGAGAGAAGAAGCAAAGAGGTTTCAATCTTTGGACATATCTCCTTCTCTTGAGATAGTGATGATAATTGCTTCGTCATTTCGCGAAATAAATCAACCAACTCTTCTTTTTCTGTAATATAATCCAAAGCCTCATGATATACCTCAACTAAGTTTAATGATAAAACACTAAGCTTGAATTATCCAGCGATTACTTGGGAGTTCTCCAAATAAGCCATCCTTCAATATTCGTTTATAATAGATTCTCCAAACAGAAGTGCTCACTAAGTATTACGCTAGGTTTTGCTTTACTCATGATAATAATTACCTTGAGGCTGCTTTGCTATCTGAGCTATCCCACCAAAAAGCAGCAGGATTGAAGGCTTGAAATAAGCATGGGCATACACGAGCTATTTTTGAAAATAGTTTATTGAGAAGCTACTTATAGAGAACTTACCTTCACAAAGGAATCTAGCAGAGAAGGACGGAAATTTGCAATCACCTTAAAGCCAATGACAACATATCGTAGCCAAACGTCTTCAGTGAGACGTTTGTCTTTCAAACGATGCAGCATAGCAAACGTTTCATTCAGCACCGATGGAGGGCATTTCCCAGCCTCGACCAGTTCAACGGTCAGCTGTGCTAGTTGGATAACAAGCTGATAATATTTCATCATTTCTGTTTGATCGACATTCTCAAAATTAGTCATAAGAAATCCCATTGCCTTTCCAAGTTCACAGTTCTTGAGATTTACTACGTTTCCTGCCTGCTCATTTGACGAGAATTGTATGAAGAGTCGAACTGTCATCAGCTATATAGACATTATTCATTTAGAAAATTAAGTAAAATTTGAAACGTACCTTTATTTGATAAACTAGTATCTCTTGCAACAAAACTGTCTCAAACTGTAGCTTTTCAAGCTGAACAACCCAGTTTGAGTAGATTTTTACGACATACTGTAAGCTTCGGGGACACAATAGCTCTCTGCCGGTATTTTCACTTTCCCAGATTCCTGGATAATATTCTAAACTCAAGCAGAATCCCTCGAACAAGAAATCCCAGTAAATCGAAAAAATCAGTCTCAAGCGGTCAATTACACTTTTATTTCCAATCGACTCAACTAGCAATTGCTTTTGTTTTTCATCTATTTGATCAAGCGAGAGGAGGCTATTATATTTTGAAAGCTGCAAAGCTAGAAAATTATTTAGCTTTATTAAACAGCTCGCTTGCTTCTGAAGGGTAAACATTTTTGATTTCCTGATCGCGTCATATAATATCCTCAGAATAAGCAGCAGTAACGAAAATTCATTCGAGGCTTGACTTGGATTTTGACTCTGGCATGTTGGCACGAGACTTCTCTGCAGATAAGACAGCATACAATTCAAATTGAAATTTGGCGTGACTAGTAGCTGACTGATAAGCACACTAATATTGTGTTTGATTTCTTGGTCATAATCCACATGTACTTCTTCCGAAACTTTGATCGAAGCTCGTTCTCGGATTATGAATTTCAGCTCTGTCATCGTCAGCATAAAATTCGCTTTGCTTGCGTTATTCTCGCACATATGCATGTAATACTGCATCAATTTGTGGTCATACTCTCCGAGAAGAATAAGGTTGTCGATAATGATATAGTATAGTGTGCCTAATTCTCTATTGCTAAAGAAGCAACACTCTAATAGCGTCTTTGAGAGCTCCATTGACTCTCTGTACTTTTCCTGTTCGTTTAGTCTGGCTGTAAGCAATACAAGAGCAAACTTGAAATCATAATGTGTTTTGTCTTCTCCCTTGCTTCTTTGTGATATCGTGCTTAACCGCTTCAAGATTTTTAAAAGATTCTCAAATTCTTGATTCAAGTTTTGCAAAATAACTTGAGTAAAATCATCTGATTGCATCCTACGGTGAAGCAGCCGGAGACTCGTGTCCAAGTAGTTTTCTATAGTCTGTTTATCCTTCAAGCCTCTCATGGCTACATCAAATAATTCCAGAAAAGATGATATCTGTCTACATCTACCCAATATTTTAAAGGCGACCTTCGGGTTCTCAGTCTGCTGAGTTAAGAATTCTTTGCAGCTTGCTATCAACATCTCTCGATTGAATAATTCGATCTCAGGGGAGAGCTCAAGCCCGATTGATAATATGAAAAAGATGTTGCTGCTCTTCGAATCAGGTCCCTCTAAGTAATCCATGAACGCAGAGATAGCTTTCTCACTCTGTCCTTGAACAATGAATTTAAGTATCGTATTTTTCAACACAATGCCTTTTAGCTCGCGAGCACTATGGCTTCCTGAAATCTCAGAAAATCGACTAATCGTCTCTTGCAGGGCAGAAAGACCTTCAGCCTCAAGAAATTTCCAATCGTTCAAAAGTTCTCTAAGATGTACCTCGATCAAATTATAAAACCCTTCAGGCCATAGCTCAGAAAGCAGCTTTTCGGCCAACACTGCTTTTTTAATTCTTCTGAAAAGATATTTCGGATCCTTGGACATGGGATCCAGCCTGTAGTAATCTTTAAAGTAAATGTGGGTTAAATCAGCAATTATGAGCAGTTCGTCGTCGGACATTTCGTTCATGTTAATCCAGCCGTCAGGAAAGTTGTCTTCGGTCCTGAAGAAATTCCTAACGTTGGGAAGAAACATCAAGAAATTCCATAATTCATGTGCGAGCTGAGGATGTGCTTGAATTTCGAGATCATGAAGAGTGACTTTGACGATTAAAGATATCAGTATCCTCTGAGATTTAATATGGTCCAGGTCATGAATTTCCATGAGCTTGGAAAATAACTTATCTTCCATGATGATATGGGTCAGTTTGTGAAAGATTGAACAAGCCAAGATTCTGAGTCGCGATGAGATGACGTTTTGTTGTGGATAACGGCCAGATTGATTTTTTGTAATTGAACTCGTAACACATGACTCAGTGAGGCAAATGGCCAGTTGTATCAACAGTTTGAGAGTTTCTGGAGTAATACTTTGCAGTGGCTGTTTTGTGACTGTAACCAAGACCATCTTAAGAATAGGCAGATTCTCTTCATTGTTGGTAAAAGTTTCAATGTTGTTGATAAGTTCTTGCAAAATAATCGAATCTTCATCGACAGTCGGTTTTCCTTTATAAGAATGTAATAGGCTTCAGAGTCATTAGAAATTAAAGCTTTACCAGACGATTCCATGAGAAATCGGGCTTATTTGACAAGAGTACTCAGAATATTATTCATTTTTTCGTTCAAATTTGTAATGATGGATGGTAATAGGCTGACTTGAAGCTTCCATTGAAAGATACTTTACTTTAATGATGCTTTGTTTAAAAATCCAACAGCAAATTAAATTAATCCTGAAGTACAGAGGTATTAAAAAAAGAAAAATTCTTTCATATTCTTAAGTATAATTCTGAAGGGTGCTTGTTTGTGATCAAGCATTCAAATCTTCAGATTAGGTAGAGAGGCACACACTAAGATTTCCAACATATCAAAAGCAACGAATTTTCTAAGCGAGAAGCTTTGCTGAACTTATTGTTGGTTCATTATAAGTCTTCCTCTTTTTGTATCCTCAGACAAGTCTTAGTTTGCCAGTTCATCTGAGAATTTGTCCCTCAGTTGACGCTTACTTTTTCAAGATCGGGTGAAAAGCTCTAATTTCAAGATCAACAATTGCTCAATTATTATCTTTGGATTAGCTAACAACGATAAGACAGTTTTCAAAAACACATACTCTCACTCATTTCAAGATCAAGCAGGCTAACTAACAGGCACTCCTTTTTGATTTGTTTGCTCCATTGCCTTAGAGCTTAGCCTGAATCAAGTGTACAATAATTAGATTGATTGTATCAAATAGAAAAAACGATAACCTGTACGTTTTTATATAATAACAAATTTGTTTCTCTTTTTGAAATGGCCTATAAGTGCTTCGAACACTCTGAAATTCAGAGGATCTTTGACAAGTGCTTGACATTTGCTCTTACGGCAGGTGCTATAGCAGGTTTGATGTTGTTTTTTATCGGTTGCAAGGCCCCTCAGTTACACATTGGTTCGGTTACTACACCGTTTTGTAGTCATGTGACAGAACCCAAGGCATACTACGCAGGATTATTCCTCACATTTGGAGCTTTGATTGGTTTTATCACCTGGGGATTCATAAGTTATTGCTTCAAGAACCGGACTCTTCCTACGGAGCAGTATCTCTCCACTGCGGCTTCAACCTCTGAATACGGAGTATGCGATGACGAAAAAGCCTATCTAATATCCAAAGATCTTAGGAAAGCTGCCAAGGTCTGAATTATGTTCATTTGTATGCATTTTGAATTTATATATATATAAAGAAGATTCTATGATGAAGAGATTCTCGTATTTATTTCCTATTCCTAATGGATCGTTTCATATTTCGAATCTGGAGTTTCATACTTATTCGGTTTAGGCTAGATCGATTACAATAACGGAAACATCGTAAGCAATAAACAATAGATGAATGATTGGCAAAAAAACCATATTGAATTTTTATTTGAGTAATGGAAGAAAGAATCAAAGAAAAGATAAGCCGTATGAGAAAGAATTCATTTGTAAATTATAGAATCGCTAATTTGTCTTCTTTATCTAGGGTAATTCATTTTGAAAAAGCGTCAACATCAGTTAAAAATTATAAACTACAATTTTCCAGATCACACGATAAGTTATGCGCGAGTTCAAAATATAATCTCGTATATTTGGTATATATTTGAGTAATCAATGCATCAGAACTTCATTGAATGATGTATATACACGTTTTTCGCGAAAAAATCTCAGGTATTTAATTTCCAAAAGAACTATATTCACAAAACTCTATGTACAGAAAACCGTCCGAGTCTTTATACTTGTCGTACACTTCAGACATTTTTGAATCTAACCAGCGTCAGTCATGAACCAATAGTTTTATTTTACCGCTCTTTAACAAAGTTCTTCCATTTACAAAAAGATAGAGCGCCTCTTCTTGCTTCAAGTTTATTCTTTTTCTCAACAAATGAATAAATTGGTAGACCTTGTACTTATCTGTCACGAGGTATCTAAAAATCATTCCCATTAGCTACATCAGTTCGGATTTCTGATTCAATTACTTATTTTTATCGAGATTTTCCAGTTTCGACTTAGAATGTTTCTCGCAGATGATCGGTATTTTATCTGGATTTATTTCCCGCATTTTCTCAGCCTGCTTTCGTCGTTCATCTTCTGGGTTTTCGAGCTTGAAACGAATCATTTTGTTTTCCATTCTGTCGGTCTCTGATTTCAACTATTTTATTTAATTAGTTATTGTACCGAAACCATCTATTTCTATCTGTTCAGCAATTTTTCTTCCTTAATCGATTAAATTATTCGGTATGACATCTCAATATCAAATCAAAAATATGCTATCACCCCTCACCCCTCCTCAAACAAATGACTAGTCTCCTAGAAGGTTCAACCTATCAATTAAGGCACCATATTGCTCAAGATTCAGTGGAATTGGAGCTGATAACTTGGGTTTTAAATCACAAAGTGTGCGAAAACACCTCTAATTGATCGTTCCATAAGCTTGATTTCTGTCGGTTTAACGAAGAATGACGTTTAGTAAAAATTATGGGTGGAGTCTGAAGGCTCTTCATTATAAAATTAAGAAAAAATTCACGAGTTGGATTAAATTTAGCAAAAAATTTAGGAAGTAAGAAAAATATGAGTAAACCGCTGCTGCAACCGAATAAGTTCAAAAATAGCCTCGAGGACAAATCCGGGGCGGAGCGTCGCAAGTCGAACGAAGGATTAGACGACCCTAAGAGTCCTCGAATACAAAAGAACGATAACATGGCGAGGTCTCCCAAAGCGACTAGTCCAACAAGTTCAGGAGGGAGCTATGGTAAATAATTCTCTGAATAGCAGACTTTGACCGTCAACGCTCATAGAATTCCACACTATGGAGGAAGCAGGAGGCCAAAACAGCTCTGAAGGAACAACGGCATCATTTTATAGCAGCAAGACTCAAGCCATGATGGAAAACTCTTCGAAACTTGGAGCGTCATTTACGCTCAAAGCCGACGGAAAGACTTTCGTCGCATCATTCGGAGAAATTGAAAGTAATGAAAATCCGTTGAAAGAGGCTTTATAAAGAACGCTAATTACAGATGACTTTGAAAATGACATGATCTTCAAGCAGCTCTGCCCACCTGACAAATACCAGGACGCAAATTCCTGCTCAGTCTGCGATAAGACATTCAGCATGCTATTATTGAAGGGTAGACATCATTGGTAAACGAAAGCGCTTCCCATCGCATCGATTAATTTCCTGCTTTTTCCTCAAGCAAATTCTGCGGAAAAGCCGTTTGCGATGAGCACAGCAAAAAGAGACGACCGGATCCTCAGACTCCAGGGAATTATGTCAGAATCTGTGACGTTTGTGACAAAAAATACATCAATAAGATGATCTTGGATGAGTTCAAAGGAAAGTTAAAGCGCAGAGATGACGAACTTAAAGAACTTGAAAGCAAATCCGCTCAATACCAAAAGAAGTTCAAAGAAAAACAAAATACCTATGATAACCAAATCTCTGAGGTATATCTGTGAACAAAACGCGGTAGTACTAATAGGTATTTCCCGTTAGAAAAATCGAAAAGAAAAGGAGATCAACGATAAAATAAACATGTACATTCAAAAAACTCTTGAAACTAAAGAAGAGATCAAGCGCGTTGAGAAAGAAAATATGGCGCTGAATTCAAAGTACGCCGAGCTTCACAGCCAAAATGAGGAGCTTGAGAAGAAAATACAAGAGCTGAGAAAGGAAGAAGAAGATCTGTAAACTGTTTTGAGGAGATTGTGCGAATTAATGATTGTTACTTATATATTTAGATTGAAAGAAAGCGAGACTTTGACGCAGAAGATCACTGCTATCGAGCAAGACATCAACCAAATTAACAAAATCATCGAGGAATACGATCGAACGCTTGCTAATAATAAGATCTATGCGACTCCAGGAGATTCTAAAAATAAGAATATCACATACAATGCGAACTCCGACGCGCTGAGAGCTGTTCAAAGGAGTATAACAAACGTGGGCGATGGGAATAAAGGCAACGGCCCCAAAGGATCTATGATCAGAGAGAATAGTTTCGTCAAAAATGAGAAACCTGATACTGGCTCATGCAATACGGGTTGCCGAATCTTTTGAAGACGCCTATTCGCTAAGAAGGCAGTTTTCTCTTCTATTTTTTAAAAGGAAGAAGTTTTAATTTCTAATAAAGTCCATTTCCATAGTAGCAAGATTGAATGTATATATTTTTGCCTTCCTTGCTCAAGAAAGATTTAATTATAAGTTTTTTGGTTATTTGGATTGCGTAATTGATCGGGCAAGCATCTAAAGTATACAAAAGAAGGGACTCCTCAACAAAAACTATGATTTTGGCCTACATTTCCTAATCCTTTTGAATAATATCCTGGAAAGTGACGGTTTGTAGGTCATTTAGCCCATTTCCACTACTATCATACAGCCTCGGCCTCCTGGTATGATTTTCCTTGAACTAATCGAGGTTTCTAGAAATTGATGGAGCCTTTTCTGCGTGAGATCAAAGAGGCGGCCGGGACCTAATACTGATAAGTTTTCTACAAATACAGTAAAAGAAGTATAAAATTTTGATATCGTATTTTTTAAGGTTCCATCGCTGCAAGAGTTTTTTGATCGGTACTGACCGTAAAACTGAGCTCGTTCTCTTAATTAATCCAGTGTCCAACTGGATTAGAGTATTTTTAGCGAAAAACAAAACAGGCAGTTCTCTTTTGGCTGCTTTCAAGAGCTTGTTTCCTTGCAGTTTGGTTTCTGATCACCTAGGCTAGCCTGATGAAAAAAATTTCTCAGTGAAGTTTTCTGTCTACTGATTATTAATTCTTTTAATAGAAATCGTGTTCTTCTGACTGACCAGATGAGGATTTAAGTCGCGAGTTGTTAATTGTTAATAAACTCAAACTAATAAAACTTAAAGAATATCGATATCGAATTACAAGAACGAAATGGAAAATTTAAAATTCGAAGTCTCTGCGAACAGCTCCAAAGGAGCCCATAGAACAAAAAAGCCGAAGAGAAACATCTCTGCCTTCCACATCTTCAGCAAAGAGGTAAAGACTCTATACTTATAACGCATTTCTGACAACTTTTTTTTTTCTCTAGCTGCACGCAGAGTTCAACAAAGCCAAAGACAGAGTCAATCCGAACAAGAGAATGGCGATCATTTCTGAGAGATGGCAAAACCTCTCTGAGAAGGAGAAACTAACCTATTCTGAAAAAGCCAAGATGGGTAAGCTTCCCCTTTCCAGAATTTTTCTCTAATGATTGAATTTTAGACAAATGGAGATACTTGAATGAACTCAATGAGTACTTAGAATCCGGCCAAGAGCCTGAACTCAAGAAGAAGCCAAAGAAATTTGGAAATGCCTTTACTTTCTACCTCAGAGATAAGAAGGAGGAAGTTCGACACCAATACCCTGAGCTTTCCATGGCTGAGATCATGAGTGTGATCGCTAAGATGTGGAAAGAGGCTCCTCCAGCTGAGAAGCAGAAATACAATAGAATTTCTGAAGAAGACAAAATGCGATACAAGCATGAGATCGAAGAGCTCGCCGAGAGCTCCGCTCCTTTCAAGGTCAACAAGAAAGTGAAACTTCTCAAGAACGCTCAGAAACTCGAGAAAACTATCGATGAGCTCATCCAGCAATCTCTTGAGAAAACAAATAACAAGATTTCTCAGTTTAAAGAGCAAGTGGCCAGCAAGCAACCTGGCCAGTCCTCGCAAATCCTTGAGGAATTTTCCAAGGCAATTCAAGGGCCATTGGAACTCCTCAAGTCCAAAGCTGCTGACCAAGGACACCACCACGTCGTGAAGAAAGAACATATTGAAGAAGAGATACCAGAGCCAAGACTTAGTTTGACTCAAAGAAACCCTTCTTTTGAGCTCTGGCCCTTCGGTAAAATGGGAATGAACAGACAAGAGAGCTTCCCAGCCCCTCTGTTTGACCATCAAAACTCCTTTGAAAGAATCAAGATCACCTACCCTTCGCTTGACACCAGAAACCCTTCAGCCAAGAAAGAGTCTGTCTTTTATTTGAAAGACTTCTCGTTTAAAAGAGAGAACTCATTAGAAAACTTCCTTCAAAGACAGAACAGTGACATCTTCGCTGGCTATGCCAATCCTTCGATCAAGAAGGATCAGCCATCTGATGTCATTTATCAAAATGACAATTTCTCCCTCTTTGGAGATTTTACTAAGAACAACAGCATGTATGATGCCAAAAACCTTGAGCAGTTAGCTCCTGAAGAGAGCAAGAACGTTTCTACAACGAACGACAGCCACAGCATTGGATATGGTGCTGACCAAAACCCAATGGCTATGGAAGACAGATTCGATGATGTTATAGGCGATAGAGGAAATGAGAAGGGGAGATGCTTCAACTCTGTGATAGCGGATGCAATTACTATGGACTCATCTTTGTATGGATCGGGTGATTTCTTAGCCTTCGACTCTTTCATGAAGTGAAAGATCGGAACTAAGGACCTGCCTCGGTATTCCAATGCGTAAGATGGGTTTTCATGGTCGTGCTATTCGAATGTCATGGAGACTGCACCTCTCCATATATTGTTAGCTCAATCATTATTACCTATCAATTATTAATAATATTAATAATACCTACATTCATTGTTGTAAAAATTCATTTCTATTTTTTTTACTCCTATATTCTTAATAACGAGCAAACAAAGATATTGTATTTAGCTAATCCTAAAGCAACCAATCCGAATTCCTAACCAAGATAATGTTTCTTGCCGATTAGAGAGAGATATATAATAACTAAAGTCCTCAGTTGATAACTACAAGGCTCCAATTAGGCAGATATCTAAAGTCTCATCGGGCTTCGTTTAATAAAGTTGTACTAATGCCGCTCTAATTCTGCGCTATAATCATAGCACAACTCAGGCTTCGGTTAAAGTCGATAATAATGTTCAACTGTTTCAGTATTCTCTTCTAAGTTCCTTAAGCTTAATTCGCTGTTAAGGAAAAGAGTTCGATCGATATTTTCGAAATTAAAATACGAAGCTAAGATATATTTATATGGACGCGTATGCATTAAACTCAGATGGATTTACATCCCTTCTTTCTTTTTGACAGCTTTAACAATTTTTCTAATAATCATATTTTCGTGGTCTGTGACTTTTGAGTTTAATACGTGGATGAGAGCCCTACGGTCATCCTCCTTCATGTTCCTGACCATGTTTTCAATGATCAGAGGAAAATTTTTCTTGAAGAAATCAAAGGCTTTGCCGAAAATGTAATACTCGTCTTTCTCTCTGAAAGGATATCTCATGTTAACTTCCGTGAATTTCAATTTTGCCTATTTGGACCAATGTCAGCCACGACGACACAAATCATGAAACAATACCTCCTTGTCTTTTATGGCAGGACTCAATTTATAATCAATAACTTCCATCTCACAACGAGATGCTCCCTCAGTTTCAATATGATCCATCTTGAGTTTCTCGTTGCATTTATTCTCTTTCTCTTGGAGCTGCGTTTTCGACCAAAGCACCTGTTTGGCCTCGGGAAGTTTGACGTTGCTCCGCAGTAGGTTAAACATCACATGGAATAAGGCAATGACGCCGTTTTCGTTAAGTGATGTGGGATTGACGTTGAGCAGAAGTTGTCCGATAGCCTCCACTACAATCTATACGAACATTTATTTCTGAGGAAGCAAGTAATGAGTCATACTTTCTTCGCGAGCGAATCTCCATTGAAGTATTCGAGGTAGTTTCTCAATACTTCATCAAACATAGGCTCAAGCCAGTTGCGTTTCTTCAGATCTTCTATCGTTTCTACTGGATAGCACGCCAGCAAGCAATAATATGTCTGGTAGAGCCTTTAATCAATCAATTAAAGACAAAACGCCAGAAAGGTGTTCATTGTACCTAGCGCATAAAAATTTCGTATCTGGTTTGCATAAAGAGTTGTGTGCCTTTGCTAATTCTTCTAAGAGTTCTGGTAATTCTGACTCAAGAGCGCCATTGGGAGTGAAACACTAGAGATTTTATTAATTATCGGAGTAACTTTTGTAGCTCTACCTGGATTATCATTTGGAGAATGAGACAGCATCTTCCATATTCAATGAAGTTATCTTTCATATTAAGAGCGTTAACAGTCGAAAGAGCTCTGAAGCTGATTCGCAGCATCTAGGAGAAAAAAATATTAAAATGCTTCATATTAATTTCACAAGATTGCAATCATACGTCAGTCAGGAGTGTATCATTGTTGAGAGCGACGTATTTCGACCCATAATAGCACCAATGATGAAACGAAATGAAAAACGCGGTGATCGAACTGCTGTTCCTCAAAAAGATCTTTCCGAAATATCTTTGGACTATGTTATAGATGGTTGAGCCAGTTTCGACTCCTTTAGAAACGGTCTTAATCACGACATTCATGGTATCGAGGAGAGGCTCATCTAATGGCTGAGAATTCGGTTTTTCGAGTAGTTCTTCAAATAGTCTATCCAAGTGAGATTCAAAACTCATCTAATGTAAGAAAAACACGAAAGTTATTAGATCATCAAGGTTGAGTTATTATACAAAGTGATCTGCAACGATTTTTTCATTTCCCAAAATGGATTGAATGATTTGGAAGGCTCTTGTGATAACCTGGCTAACTCCTCTGCATCTGTTTTGGTCCTAATGGAGGTTAAAATGTTAGACCTTGAAGGCTAACTAATGAAAAAGTATCATACTACTAAGATACGAGCTACAAGCTCCTGAATCAAAAATTGGTTGTATGCTCCAAGGTTATCAGCAAAAGTCCTTTAGTTAGAAGTGATGATGAGAGAAGATGTGTGTTGGCTGGGATTTTACTCAACAAATTCGTAAACGAAATCGAAATAAGTCCCATCGCGTGTAGTTGCGATGATTTTGTTCAGATAAGGTACGAGATCTTGAACAAGAAGATCAACTCTGGAATAAAGACCCTCTCTTTTCGTTATTGCAATTAATGAGTTCAGTGCCTAAGAATTCCACTTAACGAGGATTTTCGGAATGTCTCAACTTACCTGCAAAACAACCGCTTCTTGCTCCTCTTCAACCAAATTGACTAATAAAAACTGAAGCATGGCTTTAAATTCCTCGTGATTTCTCTGGTTAGGAGAATAAAGATAAAAAGCATAATGCTTCATAGTCAAACACAGTCTTTGTTTAATCATGGCTGTAGTAAAAAGAATTGTTAAAACAGCTCGAATTATGAAGGCAAGATCACCTGATTTCTCAACGCTGTTCAGGGCTTTCAAGTGCTGCTTCAGGAACAGTCCCAGTGGAGTCCTAGCAATTCGGTAATCGCACACATCGCAAAATATTAAATTACAATAAATCTGCTCGCTCTTTGACGTGCATTATGATGACGGTAATGCAAAGCAGTGCTGTTTCAATCCTGTTGATGGCATCAATTTTGTTTATAAATGGACATGTGTGATATTTCGAAAGAACTTGGTATTGGTATTCTTTGTCTCCAACGGAGAAGAACAGCACGTCTGTTAAAAACTTCCCTGCGAATCCCAGTGCTCCATCGATTTTTTCGCAGAAATTGTTTAGGAATTTCGTTACAGCACATTTTAATGTTTCCGATTCCTATTTCAGACAGTTTATTAGACTTGAAGAAGATTTGTTAAAGTTACATTTCCTTCAGCAAGCAATTCATCAAACTGCACATGGTCTTTAGGGTTTTCGGTAAACTTTTCATAATCGCTCTTGGTATTTACCATCAAAAGCATCACGATGTTGACAATGATCCTTTTATTATAATAATTAGGTTAACTCTCAACAAGTGAGTAAAATTTGCGATTTACTCTTCTTTATTTTCATTGAACAGTTTGAAAAATTCAAAGTAGTTCACCATGTCAGCCAAAAACCTCATCGAGACCGTCAGAGTTTTATTCGCGCTGTTTTCCTATTCAACCACGTTGCGGATAAAGCAGCAAATACACAAGCCATTTTACCTCATCCGTTAAAACAATATTTTTCTCAGAAGCAATCTTCAGTGATGCGTGCAGCTCCTTCAGCAAGTACTTAATCATATTATAATGAAACAGCGTTGATTTTTTCTTCTCAGGCGAGTCCAACTCAGACGGCCTGAACCTCAGGTGCTCTTCTCCTTTTCGGTAAATAGATTCAGCGACTTTCGAAATTCCTCTGATGATATTGGCTTTCATACTATTTACCACCTCACACACGACAGGATCATCATGAAAACATATCAACGAGCTCCCAGTGTTAAAGAAATCCATCGTAATAATCTTATCGAAAAAGACCAAGAATCCTTCAGATATCAAAATGCAGTCCGAATAGAGATTCGAATAGTAAGAGGCAAATTTTGCGATGAGTTTCGAACTTGCCGCAGCGATTGTGCTGAGCATATTCAACACCTCAAACGCTTCCTCATAGTTAAGGCTGTTTATATTAGCTGTCAAAAGCACTATCTTTTCTCCGAACGCCAGTATGGCGCGGGAGGCTTCTATACAGAAATCTTGGTTATTAAAGCTATTTACGAGGTGTTGGAGGATCATTAGAGCTCCTCCGAGCTGATGGGATTGCAAACTGCCGAGGTTTTTAATCAAAAACGAGCCAATCGTGAGTTTGACGGTGTCGCTCTCGTTCGATTCGATTTGAATTAGCTGCTCAAAGCAATAGACGAGCTTTTCGCGCAGTTTAAATGACATTTCTTTTGTGATAATGCAACAAACTACGCAAGCAAGGATCTGTAGGTGATCTTGCGGCCCTATGTCTGAGAGTTTTCCAGAGCGCTTGATGTAGCCGAGGACGTAGGTATAATATTTATCAAAAGTGTTTTTGTCATTTTTGTCGATGAGATAGAGCATCTGAAAAACTGCGATTAAATGGCCTTTGGTTCCGATGCTTTGTTGAAAGATTTCTAGCTCATTTTCGGCTTTCACTCGGAGCATATGATGAGGTGTTGTGTAGGATGTTTCGAGTAGACTGTCGAGAGCCTGATGGAAAGTCTTGTCTATGCTTTTTGATTGAGAGAAGGTCCTGAATGTTTCGACAAAACCGTCTTCGTAGCCAGAGAGCATCGGTTTCGTGTCCGGGATTAAGTTAATCATTTTTTTTAAGGATTCAATTATGTTGAGAACGGAAAATTAAACTAATGCGCTGAATTTATTACTATAATAATATCCAAATTCAAGCGCAATTTTCAAGCCGTGAAGTATTATTAGCTCTAGAACTTCACGCTTTCAAAGTCGTGCAGATGGTTTATCTTCAATTAGGAACGCTCAGTATGCTCAAAAGAATTGTCATGAAGAGCTTTAAGAACAATAATAAATATTTTCTGATCTGCTAATCCATTGTAAAATCGATCCTAGACCTATATTTTCTACATTCTATTGGTCCTTATTTAAATTTGTTCCAAAGTAATAAACTAATGGTCTCAACTTTAACATAGCGTTACCTCAATTTGAATTGTAAAATTTTTTTGATAACAGAAGCGGGATACGTATTCATTATTATTATGAGTGTTGAATAGTTCTGGTGTGAAGCCTAACAAAGTTAACTATCAACCAAAGACTTATGAATCTGTATCATTAGTCTTTTTTCTTGCTTCTTGATGTGTTGATAATCATCTCCTCTACTTTAGTGGAATTTCTTGATTGTTGTGGCAATATCATCCCTCAGAATAATATCATCGACCTGATTCATCGCTCCCTCTGAAGAATAGATATTAACGTAGAGGTTACTATAAGAGATATATTCATTAATCCCTTTTGTTCCGATAGCTCCTCTTGAATCCTCTCTCTTTTCGAAATCTACCCTAAATTCAGGATTTGACTGGTAGCTTAACCCATAAGTCTTAGTCTCTTTACTATCAAAGAGATTAGTCGTCACGTTGGTGAAAATCTCATTAGTGTTCCAGCAAAAGATATCTTTCTTAGGTTCCATTGGCTTGTCGTGCCTTTCGTTGCCTCTAATATCCTTCTTCCAGCTTGCAAAAGTAACAGTATTGGTGCGGAAATCATATTTGTCGCCGGTAGTAAGGTAACTGACCTTCACATTAGCCAAATTCCAATACTTCGACTTGCTATCGGAAGAGATGGCTTCGGAAATGTCATAGATGAACACGCCGTTATAACCAGCGACCTCGAAGGTATCGTTTTCAAGAACTATCGCACTGTCTTCATCAACACCGAAACTTAAATTCGTGAGTGTTGAAGGGAACCAATGCACTAATCTGATGTCTCTGCCTTGTCGGCCTCTTGTTCCGACATGGGTATCAATGAATCCCAGTGTGAAGAACCCAAATCCACCGTCTTCTTGATAAGTGAGGTCATCAGACTCGTCTCCAGCGATGTATGGATGAGGATCATGCACGAAAGATTCGTAAGAGACTCCACCAGTTATCATTGGCACTGCTGACATGATTGCTGTTCCTGCAGATGTACCACCCAACACCAGCCTATCGCTCTCATACATTTGACGGATCAATGCGAGGGCAGGTGTGTCGACCTTTCCTGATGTGGAATTCTGGAAGAATAAAGAGTAGAGTCTGCTTTGGTCTCCACCCCCGAAGAAGAGACCGTGGGCGCTAGCGATTAAATCGAGATTTGCTTGATCGTAAGCGCCTTCTGGGTGATTGAGATTAATGGGAAGGTTAATGACATTCTTGGCTCCGAAGGTTTTGGTCAAGATATCGATGTAAAATTGGGCGTTTTCATCAGCGTCTTCGGGTGCTGACGCTCCAGTGCAGATGAGGATGGTGGGGTTTGGAGAAACTTTGGCGGCTAGGTCCAAGAAGGTTTGATAGATCTCACCATTTGCATCATCAACACCGCCTCCGGCGAATACGGCTCTCCGAGCGTATGCAATACTCGAAAGCATGGTTGCAAGGAGAAATATAGTGAATAATCGAGTGATTTTCATCAGAGAGTAGTGTGGTCCCTGGAAAAAATTTATTCGAATATTACTTATGATAATTATCCTGAATCAAAGAATTGGTTAGGGAGTTTTCATTGGGATTTACAGTTTGGATGGTTTTCAAATCAAATGTATTGGAATGACTTGAATGTAAGCAAACTTGGTCCTGAGTTGTCTCATGTCTAATCCTCGTTTACTACATCTCAATAGTATAATCTGATAAAATATTTTTTTAAGTTTTTGAGATTGACTCGAGGGGCACCCTTTGAAAATCTGGCTCGACTTGACTTTGGAGATGTTAGATGATTTTTTTGATAAAAAGACGGTTAAATAGCAATCAAATATATTCACGCCACAAATAACTACAGGCACTATCTATCATTATTTTGTGGAAACTTTAGAAATCTGAAGCAGACTAACAATGAATTTGATTTTCCCATAAAGGCAGTAATTCCGTTAACAATCAAATTGTTTTATTCTTGTTTCAAACATTTCAATTCTTAAAGAAACCTGAATAAAATAATTTCAACATTTTTTAAACTATTGACATCCCTCCTATAATGTTACAATCCTCTAACCCAAAACAATTACAACCTATGCGCGTCACATATCCATCACAAACATGAGATTTTCAAATCCATGCACCTGCCGAAATATTGATATTCATAGTTTGCCATTTATTCAGTTTCTCAGCAGCAACAGAAGAATGTTGCTAATTTGTTACTATGCTCTCTTTCTGATCAAGAGACTAGATGAATTCTGCATAATTACCTATATCTTCCTCTCTCTTTCTCTCCATTTTTGTTGCAGCAATTAATAAATGTATTAAACAGATGCTCTTGAATCTTAAAAATAATTTTTCATTACTCTATACAATTGAATGTCACATCAAGTCGCAATTGTTAAAACCTTCGCTCTGTTTCTTCTTTGCTCCTCATTTCTGCTCTCGAACTGCCAGGAACCTTGCTTCTTTCAACTCTCTCACAATTGTCCCTTTCCAATGGGCTGTTCAAGTAATTTCTCTCTCATCTTAGAGCAAGCGAGCACCTGTAATGGCTCCATCACCATAGCAGTCTTTGGGAGCGCTAACACCAGCTTCGATTTTACTACTCATCATTACCTCGAAGCCAAACCTGATTCCACCTTCACAATAATGGGCATCAAAGACGAAAATGACGATGATCCTAAAATTCAGATCTCTATGGGCAGTTTATCGTTAAAAGGCTTCTCAGTAGTCACTATATCAAGCGTCTCGATGCAACTCTCTAAGCTTCTCTTCCTCCAGCCCACCTTTCTCATTTCGGGGTTGGATAACTCCCAATTAGACTGCGATTTCAATCTAAACCATCTCAGGATCACTGGATATGACAATTCACTCGCTGGAATCCTCTTCTTTGTCGAAGGCACTGATGTTTCTCTCTGGAACATTGAAATTGCAAATCTGAATCTCTATTCTGTTGCAAAGAAAGAAGAGCTTTTCTCCTTCATGCACGCCTATAAGAAGAATAGAGTTGGCGCACGCCTCGCGTTCAGTGCAGTCAACGTAACTTTTCAAAATATCACTTGCAACTCGCTTACATTCCAAGAGCTAAGTGACCTTTGCAAAAGCAATGGAATTCAAATAGAAAACTTGAGTTTCTTAAACCATACCTCCTGGATTCTCCTTGAAGAATTCGACAACATCGATCTCAAGCAGATCTCTTTGATATCCGCGCATAATATCGTCGGTAGTGGAGTCAAACTGAAGAATACCAATAAGAATGAGAAACTCTCCATCGAGTCATTCTTAATTAAGGATTGTATTCTGGACACCTTCGAATGGCTGGATTCAACGAGTAAAATTCTTACTTTTGCAAAGAATTTCAGAGTTATTGGAAATACCATCATCGATTCCACGTTGCTCAAATTTCAGAATCATAATTTTACGCTCTTGAATTTCTATATGGAAGCTAATACTTTCGTGAACAGCTCTTTGGTGTTCCCAATGTCGCAGTTGCAGGTTTCAAAGGATTACCCAACGTTGATACAGATCGAAAATTTTACGGTCCTCTCGAACACTTTTACGAATTTTTCCTCAATATTTAACCAACAGTCTTGCAATTCTGAAGTCATGTTCACTGAAAACAAATTCCAACACAATGCGTTTTTGAATGAGAGTCACATTCTTTCTTTCAATGGAATAAAATCGATCACAGTAATGCGAAATTATGTAAGCAATTCTTTTTCGCAGAGAGATCTGTTCCAGCTGGTCAACATTCAAAATATCATCGTAGAGTCAAATGAATTCACAGATTTCGAACAGATTTACGATCTGCCAGAGGATAGTTTGAGTCGTGGAGGTATTTTTGAATTGGATGCCTGCCAGACATTGACCTTTGCTCATAACACAATAAATAATTATTTCGCCATCAATTACAAAGTGATTTCTATCCGAGATAATCAATGCGAAAAATCTGACACCGCTCCTTTCATTATCTATGGTAATACTTTCACAAATAACTTCATCGTTGGCGACAACGATTACACTACCTTGATGCTGATTGAATTTCACTTCTCCGACACCACTATCATCTTGCACTCGAATCGGTTTGATAATAATACGCTGGAAACAACGTTCTCTTACATTAGAAGTGCAACTGCGCTGCTGGTTTACTCTGTCCTCTCAGAAGTTCGTGTTTCTAACGCAATATTCACAAGGAACCGGGCTAACTTGCGAATTAACTGCGCTGGGTTCTACGTTAATAGCCTGACAATTGAAGACTCTTCCTTCGAAGAGAACGGAGTCTCGCAATTCACCGGAATTTATGACTATGACCTTGTCTCGACCGAAGGAGGAGGAATTACATTCACAGCTTCGACATTGGAACTACGAGACACGAATTTCACAAATAACTTCGCTTACGAAGGAGGCGCTATCTTCATCCACAACTCGAACTGGGTTCTTGGATCCCAGAAGCGAAATAACTACATTCTGATTGAAAATTGCCGCTTCATCAATAACTCAGCTATCCAAGGCGGTGCTATATTCTTCGCATCAGCGAATAATCATTTCAAGGTCAAGATAAAACAATGCTTGTTCAATAATAATACTGCAATGACTGGTGGAGGAGCAGTTTTCTTCAGCCCCAATATCGTCACGGATCAAGAAGATCATATTTTCGAGATAATCGATTCCTCTTTCTTAACAAACAACGCGAGGAAGAGTCAAGGAGGCTGTATTGTTAATGCTGCGCAGGTTCTAATTTCTCTTTCAAACAACAATTTTATCAATGAAGAAAATACGAATGCCTTCCTGCTGAAACACCAAAACTCTACGTTTATCTTTAACAAGTGCAATTTCACTTCCGTACCCAGCCTAAGGGTCCGAACGGTCTCAGATTCTGCTGAATTGATCACAATTGACAGTTCTTTTACTCAGAATTTAACTGTTGAAATGAATTTTTGCCGTTTTGTCGGGTTTCCCTACGATCAGCTTTGGATGCATCCTGCGATCCTAAACGTCATTGGTAGCGAGGCTACTCTCAAAGATGTTGGGTCAGTTTATGAGAACATCTCATTCAACGGCAAAGGAGTGATCCAAATCCAAGAAGGAGCAAAGTATATCGTGACAGGCAGCAATTTTTCGAATATAAACATGACTGTCTCAATTCAACCGACAAAATATGATTTAAATAATCCACTAGCGATTAGTGTCTTACTGCAGCAAACGGTTGTTATCATTACAACTGCGTCTAGTCTCATAGCAGAAGGACTCTACTTTGACAACCTAAGAGCTGGAGCTATTATAATTACGGACAACTCAACCGCAAATATCTCAAATTCGGAGTTTAGGGGAGTTGCTGGAACTCAAGGAGGCGCTTTGAGTTTCTATGCTTATGAAGATCAGTCATCTGAACATATTACAAGCATGGTAAATAACTGTAATTTCTATAAAACTCAAGCAGTGTTGGGAGGAGGAATAGCTGTGCTAGAGAAGCGAGTAGTGGTCTCGAATTGCTATTTTAAGGAGAATAACGCGATTAATGGAGCGGGTGTGATAAGTTTGACCAGAAGTGATAATCAATCTTTGTCATTGATAAATTGCACATTTGAAAAGAATGATGCAAGTTCAGGAGGAGGAATTCACTTTCTTCATAAGGAGCCTGAAATGAAGGATATGAAGTTTATCAATAACGCTGCGGCCGTCTATGGAGTAAATATATCGTCTTATGCAACGGGGCTTAAATTGCGAATTAATAACACGCTATACGATAACGACACATATACTATTGAGAATCAAACCTCCTATTCTAAACTGAACGTCAATTCTGATAAATTATCCTTCATTCTCATCGACGACAGAAATCAGCACGTGAAAATCGATCAAACCTCTGTCGTAACACTCACCGTGAGGATCCCTGGAAGCAACGGAACTTTCCGTGACTTTAAACTCGTGAAAGAAAAAGCTAAAGACGGAGTCGTCACATTTAACACTGACAACATAGTTATCTCCGGAAAACCTAACTCGACAGCACAACTTATCGCTACTTTAGAAAGCAACGAAGCTCAATTTTTCCAGACCATTCGTCTTCGCGAGTGTATCCCTGGGGAAGTCTACGACGAAAAGGTTTCAAATTGCGTCAAGTGCGCTCCCGGCACCTATGCATTTTACCCAACTGAAACAGAGTGCAAGGCCTGTCCACCAAACGCAATCTGCTACGGAGGTAACAACCTCAGTGTCTTTGAAGGCTACTGGAGGCCTTCAAAAGACTCCATCAATATAAGCTCCTGTCTTCATTTTAAAGACAATTGTGAAGGAGGTCCTGACTCTAAATGCAGAAACAACACTTCAGGCATGTTATGCGGATCATGTGATTCCAATGCGTCTCCGCCTCTCGTCAGAGGCAACGTGATCGGATGCGTTCAATGCACTTACAGCCTTACCGTCTATATCATATTCTACGTGCTTTTCCTCATGATCATGGGCTTGATCGGCACAGGCTATGTCTTTATTTCTCTCAAATCCAACATCTCCTTCACTAGACTTGGAAGAAGCATCGAAGATACTGAGGAAAACATAAAGAGTCGAAGTCTGGGTATTTACGCGAGAATCTTTTCGACATACTGTCAGTTTATCATGCTTTTGAAAAAATTCGGCTTCGATCTAACCGGCGTGCTCACCACTCTTCTAGCCAATTTTGGGAACCCTGCCAAGGCATCGGTGGCCTCGATTCGTTGTTTCCTCGCACTTACCGGCCTTTATGAGCACAATACTGTTATTTTAGCAGTTTCGCAATTTCTCTCTCCGGTTTTGATTTGGCTGTTTGCCTGCATATTCATACATCTCAGAAGAAGAACCGAGCATGGACTAGGCAGAGGAATCGAGTATTTCGCAGCTTTCACAATCGTTTATTTCTGGCAGCAGCCTGCAATCATCGATAGTTTGATGTCGTACTTCTCTTGTGAAAATGTCCTAGGAAAAGATTATTTGAGATCTCATCTTTCGGTTGAATGTGGCAGTACTACATTCTTCATTCTACATGGCTTAGCTATCTTCGGCATTGCGCTTTGGCTGATTATCCTCCCGATGGTTTTGTTTGGAAGACTGATTTTGAATAGAAAAGAATTACGAGAAGACAAATATCGCATTGGTCTGGGTGTGCTTTACAACGGATATAAACTCAATTATTTCTGGTGGGGTCTCATTACGTTCGCCTTCAAAAACGTGCTGATGATTTTCGCAAGCGTATGGAATTCGGCTGGAGCGATTCATGGAATGACTTTGCTAGTCCTTTGCGCGATGTACTGCAAGATTCTGTTGATATTGCAGCCGTATTCGTTGAAAGACCATAATCGTATCGAATTCGTGTCTTTCTTGGTTTATTCTATCGTTATCTTCTGCATCGCGAATTACGATGAGACCAAATCCAAGGTATTACAAGGAATGCTCGTCGCGTTGATGGTGTTGGCGAATCTGTATTTCCTTTTGAGGCTGGCGATCGGAGTGTTTAACTCATTGAGAGAGAAAGCCAAGCCGTATATTGATAGGATTTCCTTATTTTTCAAAAGTGTGAGTCATAAGAAAAGTAAGAAAAAGCTCACTGCTTCCAAAATCTCGGATGATGGAACTGATGGAACTGGCACTGAGACAAATTATGATGATAAGGACAGACTGTATAGTTGGACGAGTGTCGAAGGTTCAGCTACCGATTCGATAATTGGGGATGTCGACTTCAAATATATCCCTAGAATGGAAGAGGAATCTCCTAACGCTTCTATTATTTCCAGAGGAAGTGGAGGTAGTAGAGACAGTTTATGATTTGGTCGTTGGCTATTTGTTTTGTGTTGAATCACCTTTTTCGGCAAAAGGGTAAAATTTGTTCTTTATTGTATAGGATGCTCTTCATTATTGTAAGCCAATAGCTGACTTTAATATGAAAATGAATGAAATCTTCTCGCATAATTCGAGAAAGAGCTAGGGAAAGTTGATTTTGTATTCTAATTGCCAGAGTAAATAAACAAAGGGAAAGATCAGGTGTAGCAAAAAAGGAATTCATTTGGGATAGAATTGGAAAGCAGTTCTGAGTATAAATATGCAATTGTCGGTAAGGATTTGAAGTCTTGGAATAGTATAATGCGAGAACTATGAGAGAAATTACTCTTTCTTCTTGCCATAGGATGTCAATTCTTAGAGTATAGTTTGTTAATTTCCGTTTTTGCAATGAAATCTCTTCAAATTATGGATGTCCCTCTGGACCTTTATTCAACAATATATGTTTTTTACTGTGGATTGTTAAATGCGAGATTTTAATTTCATTATTTTTTCTGTTTGATAAATTAGAAACGACATCAAACAGTGAGATAAATGGAAAACTTAACGCCTCGACCAAAAATTGAAGGTAACTGAGCCCTTTAAGAAGGTTGATGACTTGAAAGCATTTCATGAAATTTTTCAAGGAATTTCAAGTGATTCAAACTCAGTCCAGAGCACACCTGTAAATATAAAAAGAGAGACAGATTCATTGGAGTTATACAAAAATAATTCTAACAAAATTAAAAGACCGATCAGCAGCAGCAGTGCTAGCCAGAATTACTCTGTGTCAGAGCTCACACAAGGCCTTCCCCTCAAGCGAAATCTTTCTAGCTCCGAGATGACTTTTGCAAAAAACCCTCAACCTAACAAACCACCAGCTTTCGAATATAAGCTTGTCGATCTTGAATTTGAGCCATATACTCCTACCGAAAAAACTTACAAGTAACTTTTGTTCTAAAGATATATTCAATTAAGCTCGAATAATTGTCTATTAATCAATTATTTAATAATATAATGATTTTTCTTACCTCTCTTCTTTTGGAAGTCTGAAGAGAATTCCAAAGCTCTCGATCGTTCAGACGGTCCAGAAAGTCGAAGAATTCAAAGATTTTGAATCAAATCCCGATCCCGAGGAACTTTGGTATGAGAAAGCAGAGAAGAGCAGCAATCAGATCTCCAACGAAAACCCTTTCAGCAACAGAGATTGGGACCTTGAAACCAGAAACATCCTTGACGTTTCCAACGATTCCTGTAGTATCAAAAGAGAAGAATTCTCAGCACAAAGTCTCTTCACCGAACCAAAGATAGAAGAAGAGATTGAATCCTTCAGTAAACTCGAAGAAAACTCATCTCAGCAGAAGTCAACTTCTCCACCGAATGAAGTCCAGACAACCGACCCCAAGCAAATTTTCCATCGTATCGTGGATGATGCTGTGATTACATCACTCGTGGACGGAATTAACGCTTGCTGGAAAGCTAATCCAAATCCTGCATGCACAAAAAAACTCAAATGGGTCGATGTTACTGATTCAGAGCTAAAAAATTTCATTTGCTCTCTCTATTTAATGGGAATAATCAGAAAAGTGCGCTTGTTAGACTATTGGGCTGGGGAACCCCAGAAAGGAGCCAATAACGAAGTCAGAAACATGATAGCCAAAGAAAGATTCGAGCAGCTAGTTCATTGTTTTGAATCAGTTAATGAGAAGGGGTTGCCCAGCAGTAGCCTTACCTCCATGCTAACCCAGTTCTGTGAGGCTGTACTAAAGAACTCTCGAAACCACTACGAAGACTCGAAAATCTTAACGTTTGATGCCTCAAATGTCCGTCTGGGTATTAGCAATAAAGCTAAGCTCGCTATTCACGATGAGAACAAAATCAAAGCGTTTGTAGTCGCAGAGTCCACCACAGGTTACGTTGTGAACTGCGAACTACGCAAAATCCTTGAAAGAGACAGAGGCGCACTGTTAGAAACTGCGCAAAGGCTTCTCAAGCCTTTAAAAGACTGTGGATACTCTGTTTATCTGGCACCTGAATGCACCTCCAATAAGCTTTTATCTGAGCTATCAAGCCTTAATGTCAAGGCATGCGGGAAGATACCACCGAAGTACCTTCAAGTTCCGCCGGTGCTTCACAAGGAGATATTTTCTCTACCTCAGGTCGCTTCAAGGCAGTACTTAATCAACAATCAAACCATAGGGTTCTGGAAGGACGAGAAGGAAGTATTTTGTTTGCTCTCAACGATTCATTTTCCGACAGAAGACAAGAGAAATAGTCTATTTAATCGTATTTCCAGAGAGGAAAAAAGTGCATTTACAACACTCAAAGACAAATTAAATCTCGACGAAATGATGGAGAGCTACAAGGGCAACATCAATGGGGTAAAAGCGTTTGACGAGAAGATGATCCGCTGCTCAAATCATCATATTTTTGCAAGTCAAAGACTGCCTATGCTGATATTTTACTTCTTTCTTGAGGTTGCAATGGTTAATAGCTATGTGATTTATTTATCAACGGTTCGGAAAGGAAAGAGAATTCTGACACCAAAAGATTATCGCATACTTGTGCTGGAAACATTGTCGGGGGTTGCAGAGAAGAATTCAGTTCAGGTTCAAAATATCAGAATAACTAAAGAGAGCGTGAGAGAGCAAAAAGTTGAGAGTTTGAGTAAAATGGGTCGCTGTTTCTTGGTATCGGTGGAAAAGGCCGCGATATGCAAAGTCTGCTGCTCAGACCCGAAAAACCAGAGAATTAGAACTTCTTATAGGTGTCAAACCTGTAAGATACCAGTTTGTGTCGTTGGGTGTTATGATTATCATCGGTTAATTGTTGAAGGAGGAAAATTGCTTCCACAATGACGTGATTTGTGTTTGTAAGTTTAATGCATGTTTGGAACAACTTTTTTGTAGGATGTCTTTGTGATTAAATTTGAGGATAATATAATTTCATGTCAAGAGTAAATGTTATATAGGAACTAACTATTAATGTCACAACAATAATAGTCCTCGTCCTGGAATTTGATCTGGAGGGATTGGTTTGAAGGCGTATACTCGAAGTTTTTACTCCTAATTAAATGAAAAAGTTAATAGCGACAGACGAATATAAATCAGAAACAACAAAGATGTTGGCCTTTATTATAGAGCACCTGAAAGGGCGAACAATATCACATGCAGTGATGATAATGGGAAATTCGAGAGTTTTGATGGTTATTTCTTTTCGGAAAATTATCTCTCCGACTTTGCCTCCCTTAATCAATAGTACTGAGACAAAACTAACTAAGGAATGGAGAAATAAGCGCAGTTCCTACTGAAACTTCAAAATACATATGGACCTTATGCCAATTTTCCATACAATGAACTAAATTTCCTCAATTCTCGCTACTTTTACTGCATGTGACGGGAAATGTAATATGCTCGAGCTAAATAGTTAATTTTGCTACTGCTTTGTACATTTTTTCAGTTGTGAAGAAGCTATAGCGATGTTAGAACTTGTCGATTCCAAAATGCTCTAAATATAAAATAAGTATCTCAAGAAAATTAAGATTCTATTTTTGAGTTATAAATTTGAATCGACCGCACTGCCTCAAAAATACCATCAACTCTTCGCAATTAAAAGCCACCTTTTTAGTCATCTACTCGCGTTTCAACTCACAACCCAAATGTACAGCAATCTAAGTAGCGAAAACAAGCTTTAGTAGTTAGAACTATCCTTATTCAACAAGGAGTATAGAAAAATAAATGGCCAAACTCAATCTTCAACCAGAAATGGTTTCCATATATTCATTGAATTGCTGCTTGGCCGCCATCAGAGATAACTTTGAGAAAAGGCCTAAAAGTATTAAAGCATGCTCAAGTTTAAAACAAAATATATGTAGATAGCTTATAGCAGCCAACTACTTCCAAAATTCCTGGCTCAATTCACTCATATCTCGCAAAATTTTCTAAATTGTGTATATTCCACAATGAGAAACTACTAAAATCAATATGTTGGTTGAATTACGGCAGCGACTCTCTAACACTAATCTTTCCAATAAACTGTGCACTCACAATGGCTCTATCTTCTTTGTAACACCCTTTCGTTATTAAAAACACCTAATTTAATTATTAGGCAGCAGTTTGTGCTTCTCGAATACTTTCTGAACTTACCTCAATAGAATTGGGGTACTTACTTTAGAAAATATTCACTGTTGGAATCACGCAAATTAATTACGTCGTTTTTTTAATGCTCGATAACATTTCCTTAAATACCCCCAGTTTTCAATTGTGTTTGGCACTATCAAACTAAGCCAATCCAGTGCACCTCATCGAAGAAAATTAGACCCTTTTCCAATCAGTTAATGAATTTCGTACCTTCAAATTGAATTATTCCCAAATTAATACATTTAAAATTTGTGCTCAGTTAGACTCTCGAAAGCATGGAAGAATTCTACAAGAAACAGAAGCTGAATTATGCTATGTGTGCTGCGAATATCTTTTTTGATATCTTAATTTACCTTACCACCGATTTCTTTTCAACGAAATTGATAGTGACATGGATTATGTTTTGTGTTATCATCCTGCTCGGAACTTACTTCAGCACCCCGACCAGAAACATCTCTGGCAGTGTTTGCTCAGTCTCTCTAGCTCTTATCTTGCCCATAACAGCTGCTGTGGACCCAAGTAGTCGATATATTGCGGAAATTTTTAACAGCATCGCAGTATTCGCGGGTTACATCATGTCCGAAGTCGAACATCTGGACTTGAGGATTACTGTGCTCAACTTATCAGCATGGTCTATCTATTGGCTCTTCAATAAAGATCTCGTGTGTACCAGCAGTAACCAATCAGAATGTCTTGAGTTTAAGACGATAATGCTGCAGTTTGTATCAAATGCGCTGATGGCTATCAACATTTATTTTTATGTGAAGCACAAAGAAACTTTGATTCAGAAGCAGAAAGAAGCCCAGAAACAGATAGTTGAGCATCTCCAGACGCAAGAGAAATTAAATGCAGAACTCAAACGAACCATGGAAATGAACGACAATTTCCTCATGGCGTTCTCTCACGAACTGAAAAACCCGCTAAACGCGCTGCTTGGTAGCATTGAACTTGCAGAAGGCGAGAATGTTTCCGAGGAAGTGCGGTCACTTCTCACAAATGCTAAAAATAGTGGCCAGATGCTCTTGCATCTGCTCACTAACATCCTTGATTCAGGCAAGATCCAGCTAAATAAACTTGACGTGAATTTGCAACCAGGAAACTTTACGGAATATATTGAGAATTTCTGGCTAAATGCCTCGAAGCTAATCAAAGCAAAAGGACTTCGAGGTTCCTTAATCATGAAAAAGAGCTTTCCATCCAGGGTACTCTTCGATAACCATAGACTGTCTCAGATTCTGTTAAACTTGCTGAGCAACGCGCTAAAATTCACCCAGCGGGGTCAAATCAAAATGATTTTTAGCTTTGAACCCGCAACTGAGCTTCCGACAACAAAACTTGAATCAGAGCACCTCCTTTCGACTTTTATCGAAGACGCAGAGCTGTTACAGGGCCAGAAACATGCTCCGAGAATCCTTAACCTCAGCCCTAATCCGCTGGATCTTTGGTCTGCGCCTCAAGAAAGGGAGCTGAATGGTTCCGAGTGCTTGGGTGAGGTATTCCAGCTGGATTTTATAAGAAGACACTTCCCAATAAGCTATTTCCAGCCTCAACATCAATCTAAAGAAGGGTACATCAGGATCGAAATCGTTGATACTGGATGCGGGATGAGTTCGAATCAAATGCAGCATCTGTTCAATCGTTTTTCGCAAGTCAGCGAGAACACATCTCAGCGGCAGATGGGAACGGGTCTAGGACTATGGATCTCGAAAGAGCTCTGCAGACTGATGAATGGAGACATCCACGTGTCAAGTCGAGAGGGCGTTGGAACATCGTTCGTCGTGTTGATAAAGTCTCAATCATATCCTGATGCAAATGATGAGCTGTTGTCTCAAAAGAACAGAAGTGCTAGGAACTCAATTCAGAAATCTAGAATTATAGAAGAAATAAATGAAGATCGACGCCTGCAAACACAACCTACGGACCAGACGATCTATACTCTGAGTTCAAAGCTTCCTGCCCCAAATAAGAAAGTGTTGGTTGCTGAAGATTTAGTCTATAATCAAGAGATCTATAAGCGAATGCTGAAGAAAGAGCAAGCAGACGTATTTATCGCAAAGGATGGAGCAGAAGCTGTTAAACTCTTCAAGCAAGCGCCTCCAGGGTTTTTTTAACTGTTGCTGTTTGATCTTAATATGCCAGAGCTTGATGGGATCTCTGCGAGCAAGATGATACGGGAACATGAGAGTTCTAATAGCCTGAAGAAAAGTCATATTATTATTGTGACAGGCCATTGCACGAAAGAGATTAAGCAGGTGTGCTTGGATCAGGAGGGAGCTGTACGAGCCCACGATGTGCTAACTAAACCGTTAACTCAAACAGATTTTCATAGAATTTGTCAACTTACCAATAAATAGCGGTATTTTCTGACATAAGTCAATCAATTTTGAATCGAAATCGATTGTGTAAGTTGTTCTTATGCTAATTTTTCTAATTATGCTTTTTTTGAGGCCATTCTGAATTCTGAAAAATTTCTACAGTTGACTTTGTCTTTAAAGAAAAACGTCTTGCCTTTTTTTCAATTTTTTTAAGAGTTTTTTTTGTGATTGTTAGTAAGTTGATTTAGGAAATAAGAACTGAGTCAGTGTACAGTACCAATCCTTTGAATCTTTCTTTTTGAAATAAGCCAAATATCCTTTATGTTCTACATAACTCTCTCTCTGGATAAGTAGTTTGTGAAAAAAACTACAACAACACCGAGGAGAAATTATCAGCATAACTCGAAAAGTAATAAAAGAGGATTTATTTCTCAAGAGCAATGGTATTAAGTTCGCTATCTTCTTCTCTAAGCGATACATGCAAAAAGATAATCAGTTGTAGCTTCAAAACGCATTAAAAAAATACACATAAAAAGGCTGAAGATTACTCAATATTATTCAGTAGAAGTCAAAAAGATGAGTAAAGAAGATTAGAGTTGCTCATGACTCTATATATTTCCCTTTATATGAACACATGAAAAGAAATTTGATGAAAAACTATCAAATTCCTATTTTAAAATAGAAATGGCTTGCTGCTAGAAGCCCTTTAATTAGTTGTTGTTAGATTGAATTAGTACAAAGGATTAACAGTAAAATCGGTCTTCTAAGCCGTTTATCCCCACGTCGCAATATCGGAAAGCACAACGTACACGAAGCCATCCTCATTCTTGTATTTATAATAGCAGTCTGCTATCAAAGCATCTTTCAGAAAATTAAGTCAATTCTCTATGCAAACTGAGGATTAGTTACCTGCACGGAGCAGCGTATTGCCGTTTACAAATAAAAAGAGGGCTTTACGATCTTCGAGTTTATGTTTCTTTCTTAACACTTCAAATAAATTCATGACTTTCAGAGTACCAGTAATCAAGATGCTTAGATAAGGGCGTCAGAACGAAGATAATTGCTCTGGGCTTACATTTTCGGCTTTTCATAGAGTGAAACTGAGGAATTCGAGTCTCTTTGGATGACGAACGGGAAATGTCCTTTTGTTTCGCTAATATATTTCTCAGCAAGCTGCTTTCTCTTTTCTAATGGAATCTCAGATATGTCCACGCTCTTCCTTCGAGCAGTTTGTTGATTCATCACCTTCAGTTAGGATGTGCTTACTTGTTTTATTGTATCAGAATGAGAAAATTATATGCTTTTCTGTTGACACTGACCGAATAAATCAACAGCATTGCATACTATCAGAAATTTAGTTTGCTCTCGAGTTTCTCGAGAATCAACTTCAAGAGCATAAATTCGATTTTTAAAAACAATCTCATATCGATCTGAATTCTTCGCACCTTTAACCTAGAACCTAAGTGATTTCTCATTAATTACTAGTAAACTAAACTCAAATGTGTGTAAAAAGGGAAGACACGTGGAAAGAGTCGATGTCTAAATGTAATCTGTTGAGCTGGTCGAATGAAACGGTTTTTTGCTGGTGGAAATGGGAAAGGGGCTTCACTGGTGGTTCGGAATTAAGAGGAAACTTTTGTTTGTAAAGGTTTTGACACTGCAAGAAATGTAACAAACAAAACAATATATGAGCAATCACTCATTTAACTCATTTATTAATTGATTTGCTAAGCGAGAAATATATCAACAAACAAGAATCCAAATTTGTTAGACTGTCTTATAGCTTAATAACTCTTCATATTTTCGTTCAATAAAATATGTAAACATCTGGGTTGAAACAAACGCCTTCAAAAATGGTTTTTCTTCAGGGTTTTGTTCGACCACATAGGCACCAATGCCTGCATAATCAAGATCCTATAGATTGTGAAGAAAGAATCGTTAGCAAAAAGTCTTCAAAATGATTGTTTTACCTGATCTTTACAGATTGGTTTTTGGGGAAGCATGTTAACAATGTTTTTAATCAACGCACTGTGAATCAATTTAACAATTTGCAGGGAGTGCTCAATCTCTGCGCCCTTTGAATTCACAGAAGAAACCCTTCGACTGTTAATTTCTCTAACTCCATAATTGGTAATGAAATCTGCCTTGACTTTAGGATCCATTTCTTCAGTGGAATGGTGAATAAGCAAGCTGTTAGTCGTTGATTTGTTGAAATAAGCATAATGAGGAGCGATTTTCGCCTCCATCTTCTTAAAGGACGGCTGAGCTATGGTCTTCAACGCTTCTTCATCAACAATCATCAATGGCTTATGTTCTCCTAGCACAACATACACACAATCAGGGAATAATTTGCTCAGTTCCTCTTTTTCAAGGTACTCCAGCCCTTGGTTTAAGCCTTTGGAAGAGAGGAAGTTATAATAGATGCGAGAATTGGCTTACCAAATAATCCAGACCCGGGAGCATCAAATAGATCTAAGAGTACTTCTGGAAGATTGAAAATCATTGGATATGTGTATTTAAATGGTCTCATCATTGCATGTAAGACCAATCTAGTCCATCAAGGGTATAAGTTAGTAACTGTAAATCTCGTAAGAACGATGTACAACGTAGAAGACAGGAGAGCAAGATTTTTGCTCATTATCACGAGTTTGTGCTCACTCATCATCACAGAGAAAATCAACCAGAGGTCCTTGAAAGTAAAGTAAGTGAACACTATCGGATAGGCCCAAGCCAATGCGTGATTTCCAGCTTCATGCTTTTCACCAACGTATGATGTAATGTGGTCGTAATCTTTGTATTTGAACTCAACGAAAGAACCCAGTTTCGGCAGAGGGAGTTTGAGTAAAGCGTCTAGATAGTTCACGAGCTCCTTCTCTACAAACTATAAAATTCACTCAGAAACCTGCGAATCCATTGGTATAGTACCTGATTAACCCATTTATCGTCCATCTGTTCGACCGCATCCTTGGCTTCAGCTAACATTTTCGAAAACAAAGTCATTCTCTCGATCTTTAATATATCTAATTTGTCGTTAACAAGGGAAATGTAGGACCCAAACAATACTTAACATTTTGCAGTTGATGTCCATAAATAATTTGATTAATGGTAAAAAGGTCATGAAGCAGTAGACTTTTGAAACTTTCCAAATCTGCCTTATTTTTTTCTTTGGTCTAGATTTTGACTTCTTCGTGTCATTCGTTGGAATTTGTTGCGGTTCCATAGCTTTGGACTGATCCGTTTCGTGGGTTGGCGTTTGCTGGTGCGATGTTTCTTCAATATATCCCTATTCATGTTAACACATGAATTGGTGTTAGTCTCTCAACTGAAGTCGTAAAGAGCTTACAAAGTCTATATAATCATGTGTCTTGATGCAGATATGGTAAAGGAGTCGATCGGGATTCAGTTCCACTAATATTTCAGGGTCGTCTACGTGGTCATGTTCACTAAGTTCACCTCCCAACAGTGGGAATACAAAACAGTTGGAGTTGTCATCGTATGAATTTTTTGGGAACATCACTCTGCAAGCAAACGTGATTATTTGTTTTGCCGATTACGTAAAGAAATTACTCGTATATGTTTGAGGCAGAGCGGATTTTGTCTCGCTTGATTTCGACTCCGAATGGAAAAGCGAATTCAGCAACTGATGCTCGCGAAGAACTATCGAATGAGAAAAAAAATGAAATATATCAGCCTGTGTTGTGACGGAATTACTGTTCAAGGATATCCTTGGCGCTGGGGTAATTATAGAGGATTCTCGGTTTCAATCTCCCTTCGTTTTTCCTATGGAAATCGGTTGGGACGCTAAGTTATCCTCTCATTAAAACATAATAAATACCCTGGATTTCCTAGCTGGAATTCCTCAATATCTTTCTTCTGAACACCGATAATGAAAAATTCTTCAAAAAACTTCAAATTGCTCGGCTCAGGTTCAGTTTTCTTTGTATGAGCGAGTAATGGTCGTGGCTCCATCTGTAAACTATATTAGTTCTCCAAAAGAGCGAATAAATTCTACCGATTTTCGTTGTGGAGAAAACTTCGGATCAAAATTAAAAATCAAGGAACCGCCAACTTTCAATGTGGGATGCTCTAAAATACAAATAAATTATTTTTATTCATGCGATAGTGAGATAATTTTACTTTTGCTAGACCTTTTCGCAAGGGTAACTATGCTTTTCTTCAAATTTGCCACCCGTTTGTCATCTATTTATTGTATTTTGCATGTTCTAACTGATCCATAAACAATATATTAATGTTACCGATGTTAAGCATCGTTGATGATCTTTTTTGGCGACGTAATGGAATCATCGGAAGAGTATCTCCATCTTCTCCTAAATCTAACTCAGACTTCGGATGTACCGTCCGATTCCCTTTAAATCATGCTATTACAATTTTTCATCGTCGAGACTATTTACCGAACGGTATAATCTTTGGGTTAATGACATCCACTGAGGATCTCTTCGAAGGTTCTATTTTTTGTATTCTTTCATACAAATCTTTAATCAGCTCTGGAGAAGCAGCTTCTTTGTAGTCTCCGTCTTCTAATGTTTCTAATTGATTGCCATTAGTGTCGTACTGGTCATTCGCATTGAACTTTGATGCTTGAATTAAGTTCAATTTCAGATCTTTTTTCCTTGCATACATTTCAGAACTATCATGCTCCTTATGCTCTTTAGAACTCTCTTTGATAGGCTCAAGCACTTGAGGCAAGTTCAATTTGACCTTTATATCAGAAGGCGTTTGGCTAATCTTCTCGGGCTGGGTTTCCTGCTTGCTCTTCTCAGAGATTGAGTCAAAGTCCTGGCTGTCACGGCTCGAGAGGTTGTTCCGCGATGATGATGATTCAAAGGGAGAGACACTTCCTTTGGAGGAGTCAAAAGGAGAGTTGCCATCTTTGGTAAAAGAAGATTGGGATTGCTTTTTGGAGAATGATTGGCTCAGTTCCTTCAAAGTCCCGCTAAGTTTCTTGCACTTTGCTTTGTATTTGTCTCGCTGTTTCGCTAGTTGAATTACTAAGTCTTCTAAGCGTCTAATTTCTTTTTTTTGCTCTTGGATTCGTGCTTTGAGCTCCTGATTTTGCTCTTCGTGTTGAAGATACTCTTTTTCTTTGAATTCGAGATGAGATCTGAGTTTTGTGTTCAACTCGGACTGATAATAGTAGCCTTTTTCGAAGGCTTTGCCATAAGAATGTAAAAGACCTAATTTCTCCTTGATTGGTTTATCCAGATCAGCTGCTGAGAGTGCTGATATAAAATCGACGGAGGATGTTAATTTGCTCAGTTGCTCAAGAGAAGCGGACTCGAAATCCTTAAGTGAAGGCGAGGAAGAGTTTTCTAAGGGTGCTGACATTTTTTCAAATCTGAACGCCAAATGAAAACGCCGCCGTATAGGTTTAAGCGATAAAATAAAATCCTGATTGCTGTCTTTTAAAAAATGTTATTAATTCGAGCTGGACCGTATATTGATTTCAAATATGGACTTGTTTACAAAGGAGACGATTTCCTAAGCTGATTTCACCCGAATGTGCTCAAAAAGAAATCACATTAATGAAACTATTTACTTGACCCAACTTTATATGGAAGCGTCCGGAAGCAAAAAAAAAAGCAGAATTTGCGAGCAGACTCAAAGTAACAGGGTTTTGAATTTGATTTTCATCCCTAAAAAACGAGAACTAACTGCACATTAATGCTTCGTAAGTATTTTTGTTTTTTTTTTTGGAATTTGTTAAAAGCATCAAATTCAATGAAAAGCGAGGAAACCTTTCTCACACAAAAATAGATGGAGAGGCATATACAAATTTAGCCAAAAGTAGCATTAACCCAATAATAAGACTAAAAAAAAAATTGCAAGCAATAATTAAAAGAATTTGTGAGATATTTTATCCTGTTCTAACCTCTAAGGAAAGTTTGTTGATTTCTTTTTTTATTTTTTTTATTCATGGTGAGTCCAACTTCAAGGAACGAGGCGCTTGCGGGTACTGCTTCAGGGAATTCAAACAGGAAAGTTCTAATCTCTTGTTCTCTCAAGTTAATCACCGCATCTACAGTTAGAAGACCAAAAGTTAGAAATATATTCATAAACTGATTTATTACTGTTGATATAGTCAGAATTTAACTGTGATAGCCAGCTTCCTCTCTTGTAAGTCCAATCCAACTTGTTCTGTAACATTGTTTTCAGTTCCTGGACTCCAGTAACTGTCATTTCAGTAAGTTTTATATTATTTGGTTGTATATTGAGATATGCGTTCAAATCGATTGACACGCTTTCTTGATCATCCATGTTATGGAAGCGAACAACGAATTTATTCTCTTTGATTGGCCAAGGAAGAACCTTCACGTTTTTCGGAAGATTCCACACAGCTGTATCTGCAACTCCATCCGTCTGTGAGGCTACCAATACTGGCAAAGGAGCAGCGAGCACAAGGTTCGGCTGATCCAAGGCATATTGCACAGCGCGGTAATTATGTCCTGTGCTTGAATCTGGAACTGTGATTAATAGGGTCGTTGAATGCCATATAAGTTCAAAATCTAGAGTAAAGGGTCAGTTTTTCTGCCAACAAGTAAGATTTTTTACCATCTTGGAGTCTCTCTCCCATTCCGCGATCATCGTCTAAGAGATTTTGCCGCTCAAGCATGATTTCAAGCTGTCCCTCTTCCAACGAGGAACCTCCAACAGCGCGGTCCACTAACAATCTAATCCAGAAATTTATTAGACATTCGGACATAAAGGCTGGGTTTACGTTGCTCTTTTCTGGGTAGCAGGGTCCTCAATATAAATTGAAGAGGTGATTGGGTAGTAGTTTCCAGAAATCGGTTCGTCAACATTCCAATCCCAATTCTCTCTCAGGTTCAGTACTCTTTTTTGCATCTCCATTCCATTGGAGTCGGTGTAGAACGTTTTATTATTTTGAATATCAGTGTCAATAATCATGACAATTTCCTCTCCTTGTTTTCTGTTTCTAAAATCCTTCGTGAACAGTGTTTCGATTTGGACGTTAGAAAGATCATTGAAGATTGTTATCTTCGTCAAAAGCTTGTCTTCCCAATTGATAGCAATCTGAACAGCAAGGTCTCCAATAAAAGCGTCGAGCCCAGTTGGTGTGGCGTAGTGCTGTGTTTCATTATGGCATCTTTCTTCCGGAGAAAAAATATAAACTCCCGAGACTGAAGTTTTGTTTCTCATCGGTATGGTCCTTGGTGTATAGTTCTTGTAGTGTAGACTCCATTCGGTCACGACATCGTTGATTATCGATTTGAAACCGGTCAGAGAGTTTTGTATCTACGTTACCAGATTAAGATCAGACTGAGTGTTAAAGGAGTGATAAGGGTACTTCAAGATATTGGCCATCGGCAATTTCAATTGTTTCAACTGATTCTTTGTTTTGGAACATCTTTGCCGAAGGGACTCTCAGACTTTCAGCATCAGGAGCAATGATGTAATATTGAGTTGATTGGCCAGCGAACTCGTCTTCAAAGAAGAGAGTGCAGCCAACCTCCTTAAATCCGATGCAAATTACTTCGGCCTTGATGTTTCTTCCAGAGAGGCTAGTCACTAGGGTCAAAGAAAGAATTCAGAAGGTTAAGGTCTGGTGTAATTACCTTTGATTGTTTCAAGTGGAATAGGCAAAGTAACAATTTTAGATTTAGCTTCAGTCGGGTTAAAAATCGCAACGATAATTGACTGATTTTCAGTCAATACACTCATGTCGCAATTGGGGTAATCAACATTATCTGTCTCACAAATAGCGAATTTGACGTCAAGCGCTGTATTTGTAATCTTTTGGAGATCTTTCTGGAGCATTATATTAGTCGCAGTCTAAATCCCAATAAAAACTCAACCTTCAATGATATAAAATACCTGATGTAAATTTTCTCTGGCAGTGCTTAGAATATAAGCATAATCTTCAGCTACAGCCTTCTTGGAGGTACCAGTGACGCCATCATGATGCTGGAGTTCTGCCTGTGTCCTTTCCATCAAATCGAGCGCCTCCCAGATGGAATTAAGCTCGGACTTCGCAAAGTTCTCTCCTTTCCAAAGGGAGTACGTAAATAGTCGTCTAACATTCTGTAAATCTTTTCCGGCTTTTCTCACCAGGTGCTTGAGAGCGCTCCTGCTTGTGTAGTATCCAGTCCAATAAGTTCTAGGCTTATCTGCGTATGGGAAGAAATCAGCTTGGTTAATCGTGTAATTCAACTCTTTCGAGTTGATAGCTTCAAGGTAGTCCGCTGCTGAGGAATACATAATTTCCATATTATACTCTGGTCTGCTGTTTATGTACTTTTTAATCTTGGCGAAATTTGAAAAAGGCATCGATGCAACCCCATACGCGAAGTCACCTCCCATCATTATAACAACATGGTTATGCTTGAAAAAGGGTCTCATTTCAGTCTCGATGTAATTAACAAATCGCTCGGCTATCAACTCTACATTATATCCTTCAGAATGTGGATCGTCAATTACTGGAGGTGCGGGTGTCCAGCAGTTTAAATCAAAGCAAAATTCTTTAGGAAAGTCATAATGATCAGCGGTAACGACTGCAAGAATTTGATTTTCATCGCCTTGGGAAGTTCTTGGCTGCCAAATGAATTCAAGGTTTTGGGCTGCTTTCCTTTCTTCTTTTTCGTTATGATCGATTCTTGAAAACCAGAAGGCGTCGAGTCCCATCTTTGAAAACAGAGCTGCGTTTGCCGAAGAGTGTCCAAACGGATCGATTTGCCAGCCAATTTTCGGAATGATACCGAAATTGTCGTTCAAAAACTTCTGTCCGAGAGCCATATTATCGATAATGTCTTCATAGTAGGTAACGGCTTCATCATGCATGGACCAGCCTCCATGGAGAAATTCTAATTTTCCATCCTTAATCAGTTTGTGCGCAACGTCCCGCATGGAAGACTCTTGTTCGATCCAGTATCGATAGAAATAACCGACCTCAACCCAAGAGAAACGTTTCTCTGGGTCAATAGCCAATTCACCGAGAATTGACTGGATGATGTACTGAATACCGATTTCATTATGGTCGTCTCTTATTGGTACTCCATAGTAATATTCTTCAATGGTCTTGAGCCAACCCATGTCATCATGTGTGTGAGGAATTAGATGGACGTAAGTTTTAGTCTGATCTGGGTATTTGTCAGTGGCAGAAACCAGTAGAAGAAGAGAAAAAAGTAGTGGAAATACAATTTGACGCATTTGGGTAAGGGAATGCTGTTACTTTTTGTGAATTTAAAAGAAATATAATCACAGTGGTCACAGTTGATGATTGAAGAATGAACTTTTCATAAAAAAACGCGTTGTTACGAAAAAACGATTAATAATGAATCGAATACGACTCATGTTGAAAATTGCTCAAGCAGAATAACGGATAAATCAATTCTGTTAAACTGAATAAATCAAATTTATTAGGCTACAGTTACAATACTTATTGAAGAATAGAGAGCTTTTTAATGAGACAGTTGAGATCGAATTCCCATTTTTTCGTAACGAGGATAGATTAGCCCCATTTGTGTTTGATTCAACAACTGAGGGATTTATAGCCTCCTTTGACCATATTTTTGCAAATGAGAATATCAACCCAAATTTCTCCGATATACAACGGAAGATATTGTCTTAAACCTCAAATTCGATTGAGCTAATTATTTCACAAGAATTCTAATTGAAGAATTAGAAGCTGTCCTTTTTTTGTGAATTTCTTGCTTTGTGCGTGACTCCGGATTGCACGCAAAGGAATTGATTCATTACTGAAAACTACTGGATTAATCAAGCGAGACGTAAACGAATTAATTTGCTCGTTATTTGAGTATGGAGTCTACAATAATGTGACTGGGCGAACCCACTTCATAGCGAGCATCAACAAGAGAAGAAAGAGAAGAAAGGATTGAATAAGCTGAACTGTTTGAAAGATCGAGAAATGTTAGCATATATATATATCATGTCATATTTCTTGCTGTTTGCTAACTAACTATAATCAATATATCTCTCACTGAGACCATAGTTTATGGTGACTCTTTTTCTCTTGAATAGAACATCAACTATCACTATAACAAACCATCTTTGCCCGGACTTCCCTGATCGAGATATCTAACTTTTCTTATAGCAAACAACTATATCATATCAATGCAACTACGAGAACTGTAAGGACTACAGAACCCAAACTTTGAGAGGATGATTTTATTTTCTTCAGAAAATAGTTTTAAGACGAGCACTGTTTCATAATACAGGGAAAAAATACATAAATAGCTACGAAAAGATAATGCCCTTTAGCCTCTACATTGCGTTTTTCTTATTTTATGGAAAATGTCACACATACTCGAGACATACAACAAGGCTAATATCGCAACATTTAGAATGTTGAACAAAGGCGAATGCTGATCTTGATATTCTTTTCAATGCTGCAGCTGTTTAAATTGGCCATTCCTTTAGAATAATTCTATTCTTTTAATCTTTGCTGGCTCAATGTTCTTTTTGTGGTCTCTCCTCTACTGAGAATATCCAAAACTTCAATTCAGACTTACTGTACACATATACTTTTCGTACATTCATTTCACGATAACGGTTTAATTTTTCATTTCCAAGAACTCTTTCTATTCTCACGAGTTACTAACCAACCAGAAAATTAGAAACAAACCAAAATTGCTCAGCATTGCTGAAAAATGGTAAGACTCTTACTTACTGGATCGCAATCAACGTATAGGAACAAATCCAAAAAAAACATAATTTCATATTTTGTCAGAATACAATACCTCTCGAATAATTCAAAGCAAAAAGACTTTGAAATTTTTTTCTGTAGGACATTGATTTAAAATTATTCATTGACTCCAAATATACGACATGTTGTTCATAAAGCAATATACCCCAAAGAAGGGACCTTCGTTACTACTTGCAGCAACCACACCGAAAAAGAAACGCCGCAGACCGAATAAAAAAAGAAATGTCTATAATTGTGAAACGATTTCGCTTACAAGCACAACGACGGACACTTCTCCTGAGGACTTGCTTTCTTCAGAAGACCCGCTTGTCGAGGGCAACGACTTAAAACAAATCAATCAAGCACTGTTTCAAGAGCAATCAGAATGTGGTTCGTACAGTAAAAATAGCAATTTGGAATCCAGTAACGACTATTTTATTCTATCAAAATCGAATCTTTTAATGTTTTACTGAGAAGCCCCGAACAGACGGTCCCAACCTCGTCTATCGCCAAAAAATGTTTACGAGCGACTCACAAGTAGGTTGCCGACAGAGCAAATATATCCGAAAGAATTTCTACTCCTATTTTTCAAGGTAAAAAACGAATTTTTTGGAGAACTTAGCACAAATTGTAGATAAACTTCGCGAACAGTCTCTCGGATGACCTTAAATTCTATGCGAACAGAAAGAGCCAAGAAGTTGCAGTCAGACAATCCCTTTCTGAAGGTACAAATCTTCTTTATATTTTGTTTAAAATAAGGCGTGATAGATAAAATCGTCATTGAGGATGGTTTCAAGAGAAAGCTTCTCAAGAGGAATAGCTTCAAGTTACCACGTTCTAGTAAAGAAGAATTCCCGTGTATTGATTTGCAAAGATCAGCCTCAAATACTCTGCCGCTGCTTAGACGAACTCTCACTGAGGAGGAAGTAATAGCTGAAAATTGGATCCTTGAGTTATAAGTCTGGTGTAGAAAACATACAAAGAGAAGATTACTGAAAGTTTAGGAAAGTGGACTTCTCAAATAAAAGTTAAGACTCCGAATGAGCAACTCGAAATGAACATACGTTTCCATTTGAATATCCTTACGCCTGAGAACTATGAAATCGTGAAGATGGAATTACTTGCCATTGCGAAGGAAGGGTCGCACGCTTTAGAGAAACTCAGCGATCTTATAATCGAAAAGGCTTGGAATGAAGTGAAATATACTAATGTTTATGCGAGGCTTTGCGACTTTCTTGGAAAGGATCCAACTCTCTTTTTCAATAAAGATGCGCAAGAACTTCAAAAGAGAAATGTAATATCCATTCTACAATCACGCAAATTACTAAACCAACCACGAATCTTAGGATTTTAAAATATATACGCTGAGAAAAATTCAGCACTCATTCCAAAACGACAGTGCAGTTATTCCCAAAAGCTCAAAGAATCTGAATGAGATGGAACCAGAAGAAAGAGCCTATTACATCGCGAAAAAGAAAAAACTGGTGATTGGAAGTAATTTCTCGTCAGATAGTGTTTGATGCATAATAACTTGCCTTATTAGATGTAATATTTATCGGGGAGTTATTCATCAAAGGGTTCGTGACAAGCCAAATCATCCGAGTCTGTATCACAAGCCTATTCTCCCGTTTTCTCCAGAGTTTTTCACCTGATTGCGCCAATAAAGAAACTGCAGTTCAAGCCGAAGACCATATAGAAGCACTCATCGCTCTGCTCGAAAACACTGGAAAGCTAATCGAAGAAAAAGAGCGAGGTAATCCGACAGAGCTTGAGGGAGCTGCAGGCTCACTTGTTCAAGCCTGTAAACTATTGCTTGAAAATCCGAAACCTGCATCGAAAATAGCTCTAACTAAATTTTCACTGAATGACGTTTTCCTCTCCTTGGAGCTAATTTCGAAGCAAAAGCAGCTTAGTTCGAGGCTGAATTCATTGATACAAAATTTGAACTACCGACGCACGAATAACTGGAAATCACCTGAGTTTATGACCCAGCAACCCAAAACTCTAAAGGAAATCCGAGCAGAAATGGAAAGGTATTTTTTCAATTTTATCTCAATTCATCGATTCGTCTCCAGTGAGGTGGTGTTTACTTCGAAAACCAGAGGAGATGCCGCTGATTCCAAGCCTTCCAACGAAAAAATACAATCTACCATGCGGCCGCCGCAAACTCAAAAAATGACTCTTGAGCAAGCGATTGAAGCGTTTTCCAAAGCATACAAGAAACTAGATTCCTCAGATAACGAAGATGATGTCCTTGATTCGTTTAAAGAAATATATTCTCGCACAGAGAATGAAATACTCATTAAGGGATATCTCAAAACATTCAGTGACGGAGCGAAAATATCCGTTCGGAAAAGAGTCGAACTCTTCCCCAAGCTGAGATGCGCGAAGTTGATAAATTCAGCGTCTTTCGCAGTTGCCTTTGGAGAATGCTTATTTGATCTATGGATGGAAGCAAGTGACTTCCCCGGAATTGAAGCAAATTACGCAAAGATCTTTGCTGAGATGATTGACGCTAAAATGCTCACGCTTTCAGAATTCTATATTCATCCTGACCTTCCCACTCACGAGGACAAAGCTTTAATTCTGGAAACGTATAACCAGTTCTTCAGTGAATATAAAGCTCTGATTTGCAATCCGTTGAGCAGTCAGGTAGCAAACTCTTTCCCTTCAAAGTATATTTATTAATGCTTTTCTATCTAGAACGAACATTTGCTTCCAGAACTTGAGAAACTAATTACTCAAATTAGCACCATCTAATCAACTAATCAACTTAGTTTTTTTTAACTCTGACAGCCTCCGGAGAGCAATGTAAAGTTCTTTGGGTGTTAATATAAATGGAGATACAAATAAGAGAGCGTAAAAAACAAAAAGAAAAGGAGACAATTTGACAAGAAAGCAACATTCTAATAATCACAAAAGAAAAGGGATATAGTAGAAAGTAATTGAGCAAAAAAAAAAAGATAAAAATTCGCAGAATATTTGGAAGGTTTTTTTTTGAAAGCGGACGAATTAAGTTCCATTAATATTATGAATTTTACTATCTTTTTTTTATTATCGTCATTTATTAATTCATATCTTCTGTACTTCAATGAGATTAATGTATATCCGACTTTTTCAGCTTTATCAAGAGCTATCCTTATCTTTTCATTAGACTGTTCACGGCACAATAACAGCTTTGATCTCCATCAAAAACAAGCTTCAGAACTAAATTCACTCTCAGAAGTCAAAAAAAAGAGATGGTCCTTTGATTTATCCTTGGATCTTCATGAATCAATTCATATCATCAATTATATAGTTTCATTTGTGATATTCTCTCGAGGTATATATTATTTTCTATGAGATATCAGAGCTGACTATGAAAGAGGATTAAAAATGATAGAAATCAGTGTGCAACCAAAACACAGAATAACACCTAAATTAAATAAAGATTTTGCCATGAACTTTATTTAAATGATCATAAGTGGCCGCACC
>ENA-UOUE01000108-UOUE01000108.1-compost-metagenome-genome-assembly--contig:-NODE-108-length-62780-cov-12.106087_pt1 | contig 62780 bp, 46 predicted proteins | sample MGYA00238146_ERZ747223 | MGnify/ENA primary metagenome ERZ747223 (study PRJEB28781, sample SAMN06268865) | compost metagenome | isolation source: single cell | place: USA: California, Emeryville, Joint... | reverse complement strand
AGTCGTTAAGGTATTTTATTAGTCATTGATTTTAGCTGATTTATCCTTTTTTTTCAGAGAGACTATAAGGTCAAGCTAGCATTTTCAGAGACGGAAGAAGGAGTCATGGTGGGTATCAATAACTACCTCCAATACGCGTTAGTCAGAAATTACATGACCGGAGAGGTAAGTTTTTTTAATAATTAAGTCGGTTATTTATAATGTCATTCTGTAGGTTCTTAAGAGAATTCCTCTTAACAAATTCCCAACCACACTAAATTGGAACACCCTTGACCTCGGATTCGTCGTTGGAAACGAAGATGGCACAGTTAATTTCTTCGATAATGATGGCGAGCAGACCCAAGAATTGCAAACTCATTTCAACGGATCGATAATCCATGTCTCAATCAGCAAAACTCTCAATAACTACACCTTCTATGCTCGTAAAGGGTTCACTATTATGAAACCTGCAGCCTACTGATCCTATAAAAACTTTGAATATTTTATTATTTCCTATTATTGTTCCTCTTCAAATTAAATATAATTGTAAAACAGGCATGAAATAGGTAATATATATATGGTTTTATACACCGACTATTAATTTGAAAAGTCTTATCACTGAAGTATGATCATTCTTGCGAAGAGAGTGCTATTTTTTTAATTTACTATGGTATTGGTCCCAAGCCAAGCACAATAATATTAAAACAGTAAATAGGGGATACTTTAATTCATTCAATTTCTCCAATTATAGATCATAATATAAATGCTAGTCTCTTTTTGAGTGAAGATTCAGACGAGACTTTCCAACGCAATATGAAAAATGCGAAAATAGTCCTCAAACTTTAAGGGTCATATAATCTCTCATAACGTAATGAAAAATGCAATTTACATATAGAAAAATATTACAAAGAGATCTAGTTCTGTTTTCTAACTTACTCAAAATCGTTGATATAGAATGCTTTTAGCAAGCACAACTGTTGCTTTTGGATTTACAAGCTATTTCTTTACTTTTTTAATTTTCTTGGGCTCTTCCCTTGCGACAGACGAACTCTTTTTTTTTAGAGAGTTCTTGGCAATTTTTGATTTCCCACTTGGTTCTTGAGATTGGTTTCTGCTGGATGCATTATTTCTCGAGTTTTTCCCTTTAGCGTCTCCCTGGCAGAAAGGACATAACCAGTGCATCTTACTCGCTTTTTGAAAAGCGTCTCCAGCTTCTGATAGTCCCATACAGCTGAAATGGTACCACTCGTCACACTTATCACATGCTAAAGTATTTCAACATTAATTAGAGCCACAGAAAACCATTGAAGTCAGTAATACCAAGCATCAAATCATCTGTACCGTCGCCTTTGTACTTTCGTTTGCAGATGCAGTATAATTTTTCATCTAATTCGTAACAAATTAACCTGAATTTTTGCGCGCGGTTAGCGTAGCTTACCTGGAACGTATAGTTTAAGGACAGGGTCCAGCTGCGGCACTTGCTTTTTTACTGAAGAACCCTTTTTTGTGGGTTTGAGGAGCGGCATCTGCAACCCTTGCGCCTTGAATTTCATCATGAATTTCTTATATTTTTTATATTTTTGGGCAGGCGTAAGGTTCTTATAAGGCATATGCGTCCAGACCTCATCATCTGCACCGATCTTCTTATGAGGATTTGAACGAGGAATGTGAATATCCGTCACTTTGAAAACATCTTCCTTCACGATACTCCCGAAGTCATCCTTCACAGTATGCCGAGTCTTCGCTAAGGTTATAGTATATAACTTGCTAGGCACCTTTTTGCGCCATTCCTCCACCAAATTCAAGTAAAGAGTGCCTGGGTCATATTTAGAAAGTTTCTTTTTCAGACCAAGACTGAGTTTTTTTTGCAGAGCACTCGACTTGGCCTGAGCATCCTTCGAGTCTGTTTGCGGAGCGTTCTCACCCGAATTTGTCTTTGTCGATTTTGTTGCTGCAGCGTACAGAGAGTGGTATCGCTCTGCAGCTCGACAGAACTTGAGAATGTCTTCCTTCTGTTTTTTGTCTTTAGCCTCGATTGTACGACGCAATTTTAGCGGCGTATGTTTCTCGCAATAGAGAGTGTATAAATGCTGTATACGCAAGTTTAATTATATTAAAGGATATCTTTGCAAGTGTTCCATACCACAGTTGGTTGATCAGTATCTTTAATCTCCAAGCATAATTTGGCTCTTCTAGCACATTCTGGATGGAAGGCTCTTTTGCACGTCCCTTTTTCGCAATTTAATACAGCACCATCTAAGAAAGTAGCAAATTAGGTTCGTTTTCTCTAACAATATATTCATCAGTACTTTTCTTTCCACAAACACCACATTCATATTTGAATCTTTCTTTAGAGAGGAAATTGAACCCTATATTCCAATGATTTTTATAAAAAATTATAGATAGAGGGTGCCTTACCATCGATGTCAGTAACGTTCTCTTTGTCAATGAAGTAGAGTCCCGGAATAAAAAGACAGCATGTGATATGCGCCCAGACTTTTTCAGGCTGCGGTTCGTTTTTCAGTTCTTCTTCCGTGAAATATTCAGGCAGGTTTTGCGCGTCGTAGTAGAGGCTCAAAAGCACATCTGCATGCTCGTTTCGGTTAGCACTGCTGGTGTCCACGAAATGATGCGCCATGGCTCTTTTATCAAATTTCAGGCCCTTTCCATGATGAGAAGAAACACTGCTCTTTTCATGTTCCATCTCGTGCCCAACACCATTGCACTTGCCATGATTTTCAGATGTTTCTATATCTAATACACGATAACTAATGACTGCAGAGGAGAGACACTTACAGTTTTTGCTAAGAGAACGCCTTGGCTCCAGTCTATGTGATTTATGTGAATTTGCTAGCTTCGCGGTCCTCACTTTATCATCTTTACAATACCTCGAAAGAAACTCGTGGTAGTCTGGATTGAGGTTCGCAAAGTATTGAGTATCAGCCCAGAGAACGGTAGGTTTCAAGGCGCCTCCACGTTTAGTGCACAAAGGACATCGAAGATATCTCCCTTCAGGCCCGAAATTAAGGCAGAGCTCGCAAATCCAGTCGCCTGAAGGAATGTCGACGATGCCATAGCACTGCTGATGCACAGGCATGTTACATCTCTAAATTCCATTTGGAAAATGAGTAAAATAACTCTACAAAAGTTATGGTTACCGAGCAAAATACAATAAGGTCATTATCATTTGAATCTCTGTCATTGCAAACCAGGCAGACTAAATCTTCAGTAGGCACCTTCGGTTTCGTTTTTCCATTCGCTTGAGCTGACCCTTCTGCGAGTCTCGCTGAGAGATCCTTTGATTCTATCTGTTTTCTCTCGAGATAGGCCAAAAAATTCTCTTCCTCAGGAACTCGGAGTTTTAAATCAACCAATGGATCGTTTGCTGATACACAGCATTCCTTCATCCACTTTTCATTCTCAGCTGCGTTTATAAGGCTCTCTCGCAGTTTCGCGAGGCGATTTTCATTTACGACACTGAGGTCATAAAGTTGCGCTTCTTCCAACACAATCAAATCGTTTAGGTCGAATTTCTTCACTACATTGACGTGATCTGATAAGTCTTTATTTAGCTTAGACATAGCAAAGTCCAGCGCGACTTGTCTTGACTCCAGAATCCATTGATCATCTGAGGATTTATATTTTGCAATATATTCCGGTTCAAGTTTCCTTTTCGAATGATATTTTGAAACAGGAACTCTCTGCTGATTATCTCGAGTCTCTTGAGCAAGCAATCGAGAAAGTGCCTCGAGATCTTTTTTCTCTTCAGGATTTAGCTCCACACTGCCCATTATATCTTCTGGGTTAAAAACCTTTGGAATTCTTATTGGAAATTCGTTCGGGATCGATTTGAGCTGGTCGAGTTTGAGGTTATACAGCTCATAAGGAGTATGCTTGATGAAAGGGATTCGAGGGAAATACTGTGAACAGAGCATAAACCAATATGCATTTGGAGTTAAGTTTTTCACTATTTTTTTAATGAGAACACTTGTTACAAATGACAAAGGGAAAGGAGTTTTTACTTGGAAGTAGTTTGCCATTATAATGGGCTGTATCAAGCCAGTCAAATTTCTCCAAATATCCAAGAGTTGCTATCAGATCACTATAGGTTTTCGCTGCCGTCTTTTTCTTCTTATCAACCTGATTGGCCCCCTTTTTCGTGGGTTTTATCGCTTTGAACTTTTTCGGTTTCATATTCAGCTCATTCTTGGAGATTTCGCTCTCTGTATCCATTTGCTCGGAAGCTTGTATTTTACGCGTGTGGTTGACATTGTCTTCTGGTTGCCCAAAGCCAGTGGAATCCACCTTTGCCCCTTTTGAGATCTTGAGTCCATTTAAACTCCCTTTGGCTATAGACGAATGTTTATTTTTCTTATTCTTCTCTTTCTTCGTTTTTTCCATCTTGGTCACAATACTTGAAGACTGCTCACATGATTTCCCGTTGTTATTCACAGGCTCCGTCTCATAAGTTGGTTGCAAGCCACCATTCTCCATTTCTCCTTGCATCAAAAGCTCTCCATTCTTCATCTGAATTTTTTCAAGCCTTTCAACCGAGCTTGAGCGGTCTATCTCATGCGTTGTCTTCAATGAACTATTTCCAGTCCTTGTCTCCTCCGAATCAACTATATCTAAGTGAATTAATATTCAAATTTGAAACAAAAGCACGAATGTCAGCTCACCTTTGACAGTTTTTGCATGTAAGCTGTGAGTATCGGTTTTATCCTGAATTTGGGAGCAAGATGAGAAACATAAGAGAGAAGGAGAGGTGCTTACTTGAGGGTTAATGCGAATTTCAGATTGATTTTCCAAGTTCGGAGAATCTCTCTTCAAAAAAAGTTGAGGGTCGTTTCCAGCTTCAGTTATTATTTCTGAAGGCTGGAGAGTGTCGGTCAGGTCGTGCGACTGGCTTTGATGAGGTTCTTGCATGATCTCGAAGAGACTCTACTTTGATTTATCTTGATTAATTGAGTGAAATTAACGAGTTGACTAACACGCTGCTTTAGAAACTTAATTTAAAGCTCTTTGTGTCTGAATTTTAGTACCGCTCTTCTATCTGAAGTGAGAAATTAGTATGTTGAGCTAAATTAGTTCGGAATTGAGAGATTTTCAAATGAATAAAGCCTATATCCTCGATTATGGTTTTGAAATAGATTAAATTGAGGAGGAAATTGATGAATAGAAAAACAAAATTGAGTGAATTTGATTTATCAAGAGAAAATTGAATGTTGGAGCCATTGCATGTTAAAAAAAATTAATAATTCTCGCTCAATTAAAAATCACAAAACGTATTTCCAACAAATTGAGCAATTCGAAAACGATGATTCGTTTTATTCCCGTAGAGACGTTAAATAAGCTCACAGTACATGGACCGTTGAGAGTTCGTTGTTTGAAGTGATTTTTTGACAAGATCTCGAAGGAATTATAGAATTGTAGGTTCTATTGAAAATCAAATTTTTATTCTTTATTTGAATCCTTTCAACCAGCGTTTTTAATAGCATTTTCAAGAAACCGTCATTGAATGGCTCTAACTACCTGTTGCCTCCTATCTCTGTTCTTTCAGCAAGATTAAATCTAAAATATTTTGGGTGTTTAATGTAAATTATTTTAACTGGTACTCCAGATTTCAAATAATAAAATATCAAAGAAGTCATCCAGAAACACTCATCGATTACTCCACATGGTTGAGAATTTATCACAATCTAACCTTGAAATCATGTTCAGAATTGAGTTTTGCAACAACGTTCCTCTGTTGATTTGTGCGTCTCAAAATTCTGTCGGCCCGAAAGATAATTGAATTGAACGGACTATGAGAGATGGAGCAGTTCCAACTGTCAGTCGCAAGAAGTCTGAGAGCATATAATTTTAACAAATTACTGTCTCAACAAAAATATTACAAGTCCGTAGCTGGCTCATCGGATTTAAGTCTTTCATTCCTATAGTTAGGATCGAATGTTCTTAAGCGCCAAAATGTTTATCTGAAACATATGAATCCACGAATCAGAGTCTTAATTTGCAAAATCTGCAATCTAACTTATTCATATTCACGATAATCCTCTCTTCTTTTTTGTTGGAAACAGTCGAGTTGTTCGTTCTTCATGAGATTAAGATGACTACGATGAACTAATTTGAGATTGTTCACGTTTGTACTTGAAGAGTCAATTGGAACGATCCCTTTTCATTTGATTATGTTAACTTTGACTAGCCACTCGTTGGAGGTCTTATTCAGTAGTTTAACAACAGAATTCACCAAAAACTCCTAAATTAGCAATAAAAATATTTTGATTCGTGACTCAATAACAAAACTATGGAAGCACTCGAATCCCAAACTACCCAAACCCCCGATTACCTCTGTAACGAAGGCGAACATTTATTATTTGTGTATGGCACCCTGAAGAGAGGTTTCAGCAACTTCCACATTATAAAAGACTACAAATTCGTCGCAGAGGCGAAAACTGTCGGCAAATTCAGACTTACCGAAGAATACGACGAGAATTGGAAAAAGTGGGTTCCTTATTTATCCAAAGATGAAGAGTTTGAAATTCGTGGTGAAGTATTTAAAGGAAAAGATACATCCCTGGAGTTTTTGGATGAGTTTGAAGCGGTTCCATTGGGGATTTACGAAAGAACTAGTGTAAAAGTTCGGCTTTCTGAAGTGGACGAAGAAGTCACAGCTTGGGTATATGTTGGAAAGAAAAACGGGAAATACCTTGTGAAAGATGGATTTTTCCAAGAGGGAATTGATAAAGAGGCATTCTATGGCGTGACACCGAAATAGGTTAAAAACAAGATCTTCTTTGCTGTCTTTCTTTGAAAAGGAATATACAATTTATATCAAAATTTTATGATGATCGATACTCTGCATCGGAATATTGTGATACAAAATGAATTCTCAAACTGATTCGCGTCAGCAACATGCATTTTCTTTTGTTCAAAGGGTAGCTCGTAACTCTCACAGCCTCGGTGGTTGCTGCATCAGATTATAGATCATTTTTTAAACTACATTTTTCTACTCTCAAAGCGATACTAAAGTACTAGAATAAAATTCAATTCAATTCATCCAGCAAGTAATGATACAAAGTAAAACCCAATTGAAGAAGAGCATGTAGATCACTTAAATTCCACGGATCCTTGAATTTCTTTTTGAAAAGGATAAACTCAGTGGAGCATAACAATCAAAGAAGATCCTCAATATAGATCTCTTAGAACACTACAATATATACTGCTGAAATCACCAGCATCAGCACGAAAATCTAAAAAATCACTTTAGTCTTTTTCAGAAAATCAGTAATTTACCTTGATAAGCATAGATCGTTGCTTCTTCACATATTCCCAATATTTCACAAGCTCTCTCTTTGCTTTTCTCGTATTTTCAAGTGTCTCTTCAGAATCCTTATCAATTCTTGCCACCATATTATTATTCCACTGAAATCATCACTTTATAGTTTACCTTTCTACCATCTGCTCCTGGAGTTCAACAAGCGTGCTAATTTTCTGGAAAATCTGCGCTATTTCACCCAACTGCTTCTCGATATTCCTGATAGACTCAGACCTTGTCTTACGAAATTCACTTTCAGTCTCAAATGCCTGCATCTGACCACCGCCGCCATTGAGCTGCCCGTCATGTCCGTTTGTTCCAACCCCTTCAAGATCCACTTGTCTGCAACCAACACCTCAGATTAAAAACATCATAGCAAGATTATTTACCCTCTGCTCTTATCTTTCAAAAACAACGCTCCGCTTCTCGTTCCTTTTTTGCTCCTATCAGATTTACCACCAACAGGAGCCAAAATGCTTGCTTTTTCTTCACTCTTTTTGATTTTCTAATTAACGAAATAGTTCAGCGTTCCACAAATTGCAAGTATCTCATACCTCTGCTCTGCGCTGAAGAACTTCTTTAAATAACTTGCTGGCTTCAAGATGCCGCATGTTTATAATTTGGAATATATTTTTTCCCATCTGTTCGGCTTGTCTCGAGTAGATGAGGTCGTTATTCTTGCTCAAATAGTCTATATCAATCTGAACCTCCTTTATGCTCTGAGTAATAAAGAACCATTAATGCGATTGCCACACGTAAATATCCCTTACTTCCTTGATGCTTACGATTAGCTCGCTGATTTTCGCGTCTTCACTATTAAACAAAGTGGACTGGTTTGAAACTAGGAGGAGTAAGAGGTCAGTCTATATCGAACAAATTTCGAGAATACGTTCATCGAGCTTCATTAGCTTGAAATTTGTGATTCTCAGCTTCTTCTCGAGTTCAACGGACACATTCAGAAAGCCTTACGTACTGTTATCAGCGCCAATGAAGAGGAGCGTTTAATGTTTACGTGATTGTTTTGAAGTCACTCTCATATTTTTGTAAATGTTGCTGTTGTTTTTAGTAGCAAGTCTGATAACTTCGTTTCTGAGGTCTCCTTTATTGTTGTCGCTTGAGTATATCACTCGAGATGTGTCTAGAGTTCCCACTGGCGCGTACTCGGTGTTCATCGTTGGTGTTAGGTTCAAGTATTTCTTTATTTATTAGCGATTAACTTTTCTCTCGTTTACTTCAATAAAATTTGGTCCAAAATTGACGTGTGAATTTAACATATCGTTCTGTGTTAAAGCACAACCTTCAGCTTAAAAATTGTGATGCTTTTCATTCTTCTTAACGAGCAGTCAGCTCTCAAATAGAAGGGAGCGCTGGTGTTACTCGATAAAATTTTTATATTGTTAAGGATATTTGCAAGAACAAGGAAAGAGAAAGAGAGCTATCAATAACACACAATCGCCTTGTTTTCAATGCTATCATTCCTTAAGCATATATCGCCAGCTAGTCAGAGTTATGAAGCAGCTAATTCAATTCTTGGATTTGGAATGGTAACATATTACATTCTTTAACCAAAGCAGATAGTAGTTTCAGGCTATGAGATCGCTGAAGCAATAGAATATATTTATTATTGGACAAATAGCGATTTGTCAGATAACAAATCTTTCTCGCTCAATAAATAGAATCAGGATTGGATTTAATGATGATCTTCAGTTGGATCAACCGGACTTAAGGATTGTTCTCGTTGCGCTTCTCTAAAGAGATTGCCTTAAACCTATTAATTGTTGGTTGATTGTCGTTGAAACAGAAGTGAGCCACAGTGGTAAGAAAAGACCATGAAGCAATGAATCCATCTCAACATTTCAATCTAGCACTTTGATTATGGCAAAGTTTGATGTAGCAAACCACGCTAAGACGAAAGTGCAGTCAAAAGACTAAGGATAGCTTTATTTATTCTTTTGGTTAAGGTGTTCTGACTATTCACAGCAAGAAAATCTTGCCTGCCTGCTGATTATCAAATTTGAAAAAATAAATAAATAAATATTACAATTTTGCTCTCTCAGAACCTTAAATAGCACGTTTGATTAATTAGCTAAATCTAACTGTATAGCAATCCTGGGTTCTCTTTGAATAGCCGTAATTTGAACGACACTTTACAAGAAAACAGAAGATGAATGTTTTGCACCTTTCATAGAGTAGTAGCAACTTGGTTGCTAGCACTTCAAATTTTATAATGATATAATGATGATCATGACAGATATTTACTGTATTTCAATCTTAGCAATTCAATCAATTCACATGTTTTATTCAAGGAGATTGTCTGATGAGCAAAATATTAAAAGAACGGAGATTAGATAGATATATAACTTTTCACTCATATTAAATTGCTAAATTGATTACAACTGGAGTACAAGTTTGCTGTAACACGGAAAAGAAAATAGAGACAGATATATGTGTATGAACATCGAGAGGTTCTTTAGAAAAATCAAAACAAGCAAGTGAATGGTATTGATCTGATTTTGACGGAAAGTTTCTCTTTGAATTCAAATCTCACTCAAGCAGCTTAGAAATAAGCGAGTAGACCTCGGAAGTATTATTGAGATAGTAGTTTGCATGAGAAGGCTTGCTTCCAACTACAACACTGTATACTTCAGCATTCTATTCAAATAAGCGAATTATTAATATTTAGTAAACAAGATTTATGTTTATACATAATCAAGTATTCCATCTTGAATGAGAGCAGTCGTATTGTTAACTTTCTGATACATCTCTTCATCCATGGAATCTGCTCCGATGCAAAGGACGAAATCAATCGGCCCTTTCATGAAGCTTGACCTCGCGAGAATCAACTCCGTCGCTATTCCCTACAAGCAATATTAACCAACAAACACTAGCATTTGATATTTACTTTATTTATTCCCACTGGCTTGACTTCGATCCAGGAATTACCATACAAAATCTCAATGTGATCTAAAAATTCAAGAACTTCCGTCAAGTGATTCTTTAACTCTTCAATCTGCATCTCGCCTATCTGAGTACCCACATCAACGCAATTCCAGCAGATCGAGCTTTCTTTAAGCTCAAGCCGGCTTCCCTCTGTCCTGGACTTATAGTTTTGCATAATCTTTTGCACGATGGTTTTAAACGACCAGTCGACTGTAAACAGCTGATTCCACTTGCTTTCCTTGCGTACTTTATATAAAAACCCATTTTCAGCCAGGATCGACAGGTCTGTTAAGTTTTCATACAAATAATTCAGCGAATCTGGATGCTGGCTCGAAACAATGTATAATTGTCCGCTGACTTCTTTTGAAAATTTCTTTAGTAAATCCATGTGATCTTTCGTTAGTGTTATAATGGGCTGTTCTCCTGCCTTTAAATTTTGTAATTTTTCATACGTCCTCATATCTTCAAGGACATTTTCGCAGTTGATAATAATGAGTCTATTCTTTGACTTTGCAAAGGCTTCCTTAATCTGATTGACATTGAGAGGGCGGAATCTCTCTGGGACAGAGAGTACTTTTATTCTCTCCTGCTCCTTGATTGGCTGAAGGTTCATTGATGATCTGATTACTGAGAGTCGACTGAGATCTTGGAGAAGTTGGCCGAAGCGATTCCACGTGCTATTAGCATAAACGAAAGCTTTGTCAAGCTCGAATACGTATTCGGCATCCTTATCAGAGTGCGATAGAATTTCTAAAAGCGATTTGACGGTCTCTTCTTTGCAGTATGGGTTGATTTTGTGGATGATGTTTAAGTTCTTTTTTGCAAGCAGCCACTTGCTACGTACAACAGCAGCAGGCGCGGTCTTTTTCACAGCGATGTATTCCAATGCTTTTATATCAGCTGCAAAAGTTCCTGCAAAAGCGAAAAAGACTACCGCTAACGACATCATCGCGTAATATTCATGATGACCCTTCTCTTCTTCTACTGTAATTGAAGAGTGAATGCCCTGCTGGACGAGCTCTTGGTTAATAGCTGTAATTTTCTCATGTATTAGTCTCTTATATTCCGTTGTAGATGAAGTATCATCACCCAAACCTCTTCCTTGGACCGGCAGGATCACCAACTTATATTTTGCACTCGGATTGGCAGTGAATATCTCCTTCATTGCCTCACACAACCCTGTTAGTCCTTCGGAAGGATGAAAGTATGTGACGCAAAGCATTAACGTAATGTCTGCATATTTCTGTTGATAAGAAGTCAAAGTTTGCTCAAACGTCCTGTCATTCAGTACTTCAGTTACTAGCTCCGGCTCAATCGCATTTTGCATGATATTTATAAACACTCTTCTTCCAAAATAATTCAGATACAGATGCCCGCCTCTTTGCGTATCGTATCTCAAATTAAATACCTTTTCGCAAGTATTACAAAAAGCTTGGACTGACTCACAAGCGTTAAAACACACCAAATCACAAGCTAAGATCGAACTGAGGAACTCTTCTCGATGGCTTAACCTCATGAAGTTCTCAACTGTGGGAAAAGCCGTCTCAAACATAAATCCCATCGCTTGTTTCGGAGCTCCGAGGCTAAGATACTTTGGCACGAGAAGCAACTCATAGTCTCGGATGAGGATAATAGACTGGTTATCATTATGCGCGATAAGTTTCTCTGCGAACAACTGATTTACTTTGCGATAAACTGCAATTAGGTCGCTCTGATCAAAGCTGCAAGACTCATCAAGAGTGTTACAGAATGCGCTGGCTAGCAGCTTTTTACAGTATTGATCATCGAAATTCTTCCGGACCTCGGCATCGATGAAAATAGGAACAGCGTTCCATTCGTCGCGAAGTAAATTCGTCAACTCTTCCTGAAATTCTACCTCGAGGTCTATCCCAGGCCAACCAACCCATTTCATGTTTTTGTATTTATCCGTGCCGTATCGATAAATCATCGCGAGGTAAGGCTCACGAGAAAGAGTGATCTGCCATCGCTTGTTTTTCTCGGTTTCATGTTTATTGAATTTAATACTGAAAGGTAACTGGTAGACAGCCATAAGTACATTGAATTTTTTCGTCTCGCTCTGATTGAAGCTATAATCGAACTGACTGCTGAAGCCTTCATGCTCATCGAAGCATTTCACAAGAGTTGTGCTTTTATTTTTCGGCTGCTTCTTATCAGGGAACATCCGTTCGAAGATTTTCGTAAAGACGTCGTCTTTCGGTTCGATATTTTTGAGCAAAGTCTTTATTTTAGATGGTCCAAGAACGGGTTGGAGGGTTGCGCTGGTTAGGGCGTCCTCATTGCTGCCTCCGAGAGTAAAAGGAGGTAAATCTTCCATGAAAACAGGTTTTTTCAGCTTAGGAGATATAAGTTCGAATGCAAGCTCAATCTTAGACGACTGGCTTTTCTTTCTCACTTCGTTTCTGCTGCCGTTTTTGTCGGATTGGTGCCGCTGTGGCAGAAGAGAGGGACTAATCTTTTCGATAAGTTCACTCACTTTCGCATGATTAATTTGCACTGGCTCCTCGTGTCTCTCCACATGCACTGGCTCTACCTTCACGTGATCGACATGCGCGTGTGGGGTTCTTTCCATGTCCATAAATCGACTCGCTAAGTTTGAATCTTCGAAATCCGAGCGAAACTCATTGCTCGTAAACGAGTCATCAGACTATCATCACATCATCGTTAAAATAAAAAAGTGGGAAAAAAGAGTACCAGAGAAAGATTCTGAGCTGCTTCAAATGGATTAAAGTCGTCATCGCTCCTCTGAATTTTTTTTCTCACTTTCAAGTACCCTAAAGCATGGCTAAAGTTGATGATGACGTTCCAATAGTTTTTTGATTACCTGAAGGAATCGCATCGTTAGAAAGGAACCTTTGGACAATATTTTCAGCAATAGCAGTGCTGCCTTCGAAACATTCTAAGGTCGTTTTATAGCACATGACGCGGTAATGCCTGTTCTCTCCAGAGGGCAAATTTTCCCATTGTTTAAGCGAGTCACCAACAAATCGAGCAAATTTAAACTCGATTTTCGTTCCTTGAGGAGAAATATGACTCTCGAAATGGAAATGAGTTACCTTTTTTGAGTTGAATAGGGGTTTCGGACACCCAGAAGGGATATTTTTCCGGACTGGTCGTTAAAGGAAAGGCTTTTGAGGGATCCCAGGCTCCTAATTGGGGGATATTCCCAAGTACCTTGACCTGCTCTGATAGTTGAGTGTAGAATTTGACTTTAAAGTTGATTTCGCAGTGATCTGAAGACATATTTCGAATTCAAAGGTTTTAGTTTTATATTACTTTGATTTTATTCAAGAACTGAAGCGTCAACAGATTCAAAAAAATAATTTCGGACAAAAATTTCCTCATGAATCTCTTTTGGAAGAACGGTTTCCTTGACTGAATAGGATCTGAGAAAACCCTTTGCTTCGCGAATTAGATCACATTCATGAAGTCTAATTGTGAAGAAACCTTATATCATTATATTTAGACTTTTCAATCGGGAGTGATCAAGCAATACTAATTGCTCACGAATGCACTTAGATAGATGATAGAGCATTCCGAGTTGAGGAGAGATGCGATATATTTGAAACATTGAAATGTATCAGTCGTTTTTGGTATGAGTTTAATTATTTTAAAGCAATTGGTTTTAAGCAAAGCACAATTATTAAAAAATTTAAAAGCCTATGCTCCTCTATGCTACTCTATTTTTGCGGTATGATCGATTCCATTCGTTTGATTTTGAGTAGGTTAGGTTGTGTGTGAGCCCTTGGCTCTCGTTTGTTTTGGAATGAAAGAAATTGAGGAGAGATCAACTTAAAATTTAGATATAAATCAACATAATGGCGATACTGTCCGAGCGAGTCTTAGTGATCTTCTTGATATTCATACTCTGACTAATGGAAAGGACATCTTCACTGATATCTTGTTTTATCAGAGTTTAGGCTTGTTGGATGAGGGTAGTTTTCACATCGAAAGAGACAAGAAGCCAATATATTGCATTAAATGCATCAAGCTTGTTGAAAAGCTTCCATCAACCTCTTTGTTATCTACAGGAGTAGACAGAAACCCAAGAAAACTAACAAAACTATCCTTTTGCTATAGCGATAAACAGAACAATTCTTGCTTTCTATTGAGGCAGCTTATTTTAATTAAATTCAATAAATTCGAGCTCAATTGGAACAAACTTTAAGGTATTTCTTGGCATTTTGTTAATATCAAATCTATTAACGAGTTAATCAAATTCAATTGTAATGAATATTCTCAAACAAGGACAGCCATTTAAATTCTCAATCTCTTAATATGTATTGAAAATCGGGACCAAGCCAGTCTTGTATGCTTGGCCTAAGCGCTTTATTTGAGAATTTCTTATGCATTCGATATAATGAAGATGAAATGTTTAAAGTCTGCTATTTTTGAAAATTTTCGCAAAGTTGTAGAAGACCTGTAAGATCAGAGCAAACACGTAAACGTAGACCGTCAATGAGCTCACAACTGGGTTCTCTGGAGGCGTCAATTGGCCATGTGTGCGGCACACTGCAAGTCTTGAGCTGAAGATCAGATTAATTCCGAATACTCCCATGATCAGACTCGTAATAATTAATTGTGAAACTTCCAAGTCGGTCATTGTAACGGCAGTTTGGTACGCAACGATGACACTTCCGATAATGTACAAGGCTCCGTTGCTGTAGCCCAAATCGGAATAAGAAGCAAACGTGTAGAGGAGCAAGCCGAAATAGATGAAGAAGAGGTGCGCGACAACGACTTGAGGGAGGTACTTGTTAACAGATAGAACCAAATAAGAAAGGTTGAATGCGAGCAACAGAGCGAAAAGTAAGTAAGCCAGGACACCCAAGGCAGGTTTGCGGAAGGCGCCTCTTGCCGCATACACGAGGAATGGGAGGAGAGCTTGTGCGATGATTGTTCCGAGGAAGATGGAGCTCTGAGAGGCGATCCAGGTTTTTGCTGAAGGGATGAGATAAACAGTAATCCAGCCGAGGAAGCCAATTACGACCTGGAATAACAGGAGTGCGAAGACTTTTCGCAGATTGTAGGTGTTTTCCAAGCCATGCTTGACGGATGGTCGGTCGATAACAGAGCCTCTGGGTTCGCTGTCGTATTGCATTTCGAAAATTTTTTCTGTTATTTTGTAGAATAAAATTATTCGTAACTTGTATCTGTTGAATCCATCTAAAGGTGCTAACTGAAAAATTAATCCAAAAAATCATAATGGTCGTTAATTATCTGCAACAGTGAGAAGAGCAAAAGACTATATTTAGATCAGAGGTGTATTGATTATTTCAAATAGATGTTCCACAAATGCAATGCCATGTGTATGTAGAATATATCCTACTCTGATATCTTTCGGAAGTGATTTGATGTTTGAAAAAGGCATTACAGGCACGTTAGCATTATTGGCATTTGAAAAAAAAAAAACTTCGTTTATATATCAACGCGAATAAGAAAAGCACAACTTTTGACTAATCTAACCGAGAAAAGCCCAGATAAAATACTATTTCAAGATCAAATAACGTCTTTTGAATAGGGTTTTCAAATCAGACTCGAGCGTATGACCATATAAAAATTTTACCGGTTTGAAGTTGCAGATTAAATGGTTTCTATGTAATTGATTAGATGTTGTTCTTTTTATTCCTCACAAATGGCTTGGCAGAATTACAACATGTATGCTCTACTAAGAAATGCACAAAAGCTTTATCGAATTGTTTTTTTAGAAATAGAAGTTTTTACGCGATGTTTAGAAGTAGCCTCCTTGGTCTCCGAACAATTGCTTGATTCTGTCGTTATTTGGATTGACTTCTCCCAACCACTCTGGCTTGTCTTGTTGGAGGTTCTCCCAAAGCCAGTCAGCAGCAAGAGCGTTGAATAGTTGATTGGAGTGGAATCCATCAACAGGTTCAACGAGGTCCTGAGGTTTTCCTCCTTGAGAGATCCATTTGGTCATGATCTCGATAGCAGGGAACTCATAGAAGGTATAGTCGAAGTTGTTGAAGACTCTGCCTTCTTTCATAACAGCATGATATTGGTTGTTGATTTGGACTGCAGCTTCAGTCGTCATGTGTCTGATGGTGCCATTGCTGTTGAGCCATCCAGGGCACGGGTTGATATGCAAGCAGTTCAAGTAGTCATACACAGCTCTGTATGTCACTCCGATTGGGTGAGGTTGGTCATGTAAGTAGTCATAGAGCAAGCTTCCATTGACCATGCCGATCATAATCAAATGAGATCCTTTAGGAAGGACGGTGTCAAGGTACTCCATGCGTTTGATCAGCCCATCTTTGAAGAAATCTGGAGGGGTGGTTTGGTTGATACCCAAGCAGACATCGTTACCAATGAGCTCCATCACAACAATCATAGGATGATCCTTGGTGGTGTTTCTGCTCAACGCTTGGATGTTAACCACGGTGTTGTTGGTTTCTCCTCCATTGACAGCGATGTTCTGATAGTCTCTGAAGTTGCAACGGTTTCTTTCAAGCATGTATTTATAAAGACTTCTCACTGGGGTCTCCTTAGTGTCGTTCATAAATCCAGTGGTCATGGATTGATGTGGAAGATCGAACTCATTCGCGATGTTCGCGACGAAGTTGTTGAATGTGTTTCCGTTGATCTTTGATGCAGTCAAATACTCAGGAGGAATGGAGAAATGAGCGCCAACGGAATCTCCGACGATACCTAAGCCGTATCGAGTGGTATTACCGCAAAGAAGATCTTCCCAAGTTTTGCCGGTTTCAGGGTCTGTTCCATGGATTCCATTGCAGTCGTAATCAACGTCTCGGTCAGGATATGGGTTCTCCTTTCTTCCAGGGTAGATATTTGGGTCGCTATCATCGCAATCCTTTCCTCTCCACAGGTAGCCTCTCAAAGTGGGGTAGATGCTGTGACGGTCACCATCACCATCAAGCAAAGGCAAGTGCTTGACAGAGAGATGATCCAAGAGCTCTTGAAGGAAGGCCCAAGGGTCGAAGTCAAGCTTCTCAACTCCTGGTTTGAAAGTGGGTTTGAAACTTTGGCTGGCTTCCAGGTTCTGCTCGAGGACACCCGTTGGTCTGATTCTGCAGCTGGGATTCTCACAGAGCATGAGGGTCTGGCAGATGGTATCTGCGTTTGATTGGTTCAAAAGCATCGCGACTGCAGTATCACCGAAGAAGTAAATCATCTGGTTGCAGAAGAAATTCATCGCGGTCTCGTTGAAGAGCTGGCAGAGGTGATTTCTGACAAAATCGCTAACAGGTTCGGGATGAAGGACGAGGTATTGAGTAGTGAGTTCAAGAGTGGCTGTGCAAATAGCGCACTTTAATCCCTTCATAGTCTCAGTAGGGTCTCGGCCCAATTTTGTGGTCCAAGCCGAGGCGCCCACTAACAGGAAGGCTAGTAGTACGATTACTTTCATACTTTCGTTGATAAATTTGATTCAAGATTGTTTCTAAAAAAAATTATATTTTCGGACTTAATCAGAAGTTATATAGTGCGGGTTGTTCATTTAAAATCATGGTTCCAAATAATGTATTAAATAACAAATTGGGCCTTAAATTCGAAACTTTCTAATGCGACGACATTGGCAGGTGCTGAGAGAGCTCTTCATGGCTCGCTTAGCCGAAGGAGAGAAAGTTTAATGATACTGCTCATGGTTTTTCCGGAATTCTTATCTTGAGTTTACGATTAATTTGTTCTGTTTTGATCTGATAATTTATTCGAGTGTTTAATTCTGATATAATTCTCAAAGTTAACGGCCAAAACAATGGAAATTTTTTATAGAAAGTAGTTCTGAATAAGTCATTTAAAAACGTCTGGAAACATAAAAATGTTGCTCAAATCGCTTTTGATGCCGGTATCGACGAAAATTGTTTTCAATTCGGGATCTCTCGTGTTGTCTAGACCAAAAGTGGCAGGATTAACCAGTTTTTTTTGAATTTCAGTTAGTAAACTATTCACTCAAACCGATTAATAGATAGTGAAAGATTCTCTTCCTAGCTCCATGCAATATAACCATAATATTTTCTGCTAATTCAATTGAGGTTAGGTTCTTTCTAACATTAGAATAAAAAAATTAGATTACGTGTTCTTATGAGAATTCAGATGATAAATTTTGTCAGTTGCCGCTAAAAACAAAATTAAAGGAAGTGGAAGTTGAGTTTTCCAGCGATTTTAAATTGAGAGATCTACCTTGTGGCTTGATTTGTTAGCTCTTTCGATGTAATTAGAAGGAAAGCTGGCATTGAGTTCAATAAATGAGAACAGATTACAATAGAATTTGAGGGAAAGGGGATGATTATGACTAATTAGCAACACTCCATTTCCTTTGTAGTAATTTCTCAAGAAAAACAAGTGGCAATATGGAGGCTCCATATAATGAGTTGAATCTTTATGCGCTTCGAAAAAGACTCTCTTTGGTTCTATTGTTCGATAAAACGGTTGATTTTAGGATCCAGAAAAATTCTATTTGTCATTGGCATAACTAGAGAGAAATACTCTTAGGGTTTGAGGTTAGCCAGCGCAACTTGGCCAAAAGCTTTCATAGGTTAGAAGTTTCAGCGAAGCGAGAGAGCTACAATAATTTTGAATAAATTTTTGATATGTGCAGGTTCCTCAGTTATTCTGTTGAGGCGGTGAACTACTAGTTAGTTTGATTGAGAACCTTTGAATCAAGCGACAGACGATCTATTTTTGTGTCGAAGACTTTCGGAACTTGTTTACAGTTAAAAAGCATTTAAAGATTTTTTGAATTAGATAAATTGCAATTTCGTATCCCATAACAAAATTGCATCATTTAATTTCGGGTTAAATACTTGAGATAAACTAATTAGATTGTCAGGGTCTGGTAGCGCAGGCCTGTAACCCGAGTGGGTGACATAAACCGGTGGAAAAGTATGGCAACGTGTCTGAGGATCTGCATGGCACTATATTGAGAGCCTGCCCACTCCAAATTTCGAGTAGCTATCGGCGGACCCTGGTAGCGGGGACACGTCGAGGGCATCAAAGACACCCGAACCGCCTTAGGCTGGCAACAGAGCAAGGAAAAGGGTGCGCTTGAAATGGTGGAGGGATAACAGGCTTGAGTAGCGCTTGGGTCTATCGCACGGGGTTGATACGATGACATCGGAGAACCTCTTTTTTATATAAGAAACTCACACGAGTAAGGGTACTATTTCTTCTTATACACCACGAGAAACCTACGACTGGAAGATAGTGCCTGATATACCATAAGGCAATACAATTTTCTCCTCCATTTTCTATTTTTGAATCAATGCGATTAACAAATCTTTGCTTCTGAAAATAAGAAAAGCTTGTTACCGAAGAGGAAAAAAGCCAATACTCTCCATGAAATAATATTTAAATGAGATTATCAACATAATTTGTTCTATCATCACTGTGAGAGATAGAATCTAACTTTAAAGAGGGAAATTTTTTTCTTTTTGTTAAATATTGTTATCAAAAGATGGGATGAAGAGATTCTCATATTTGAATACACTAAGGAGATTATATCAAAGAATATGTTGAATCATTGTAACTTATCGTTCAAAGTTAAAGTGACTTTTTCAGCAGCGATTCGCTGATCCGTTTGCTATATGAGTTCCGTAAACTCAATTCTTATTTCTTCGTCATGGAGCTGAGTTTTCGTAATGTACAGCTCATCCCAACTCTTTCCCCGACTCCACACCAATCCTAACTTTGCAAATTTCGTTTTGTTCTCATCAGATATAATGATATCCATTCTAGACTCCAAATCCTTCACGAATTCATTATAATTCGCTTGATCCCAAGGAGCAAAGAACAACCCTTGGATAATGAAGATAACCGAAAGAAATAGCAGTCCAGAGCCGAGAACAAGTACCCATGTACCTCCTTTGAGCATTAGACAGCTCAGTATTGCTAATCCTAGGCAAAAAGTTAGACTAAAGCCTCTCGTTCGACAGTCTGAGACTACTTCTGTTGCTTTCTGAATTTGACCACCGCAATTGGCATGGATTTTTTGAAAAAATTCTTCAACGTCGGTTTCTTCAATTTTCTGCGTAAATTGAGAGAGTCGAAGCTTTGAATTCATATATTTATGATGTTCTTTATTGTATTTATAGGTGAAGAAGTTAGCTGGCTCAATTTTAGACATTTCAATGCCAAAACTGGACGCTTTCGGTTTTGGTTTTTTACTGACAAATGGAAGGGGGTTTAAAGTCTTTGTGAGCCAAGATTCTTGACTATGAGCACCAAATCTGGAGTTTGTCTGCTGCATTATGGCCAAATTCATCGAGTGGGAAAGAGTTTAAATCAAATTTTGTTTTTTGTTTTTATTGAGAGGTTAGTAAATAAATTGGTAAAAAAATATTTAAGATTGGATTGAGTGGTTGCTGCTGTTGCTACTAAAATGTTAAAGCCTCTTTCAGAATATATAACTCTTTCTTCTTGATTGAAATGGTTGCTTGTTATTTTTCGGTTCAACTTCTTTATCAGGTGGAAAAGTCTACGAGGTCCATAGGATCATAAGTTTCTCGAAATTCTCAACTATGATACGTTACTTCAGTTAAAAACTTTATCTTTCAGACCTAAAGTCGTCCTTCGAACCTTTATTTGTGATTCTGAGATTAGAGCTACTATTTCCTCGGACTCAAATGCTTCTCAATTCTAATCTCAAATAAAATTTAGTCCAATTTTATTTACAACTTCGTACTCATTATCAATAGAGCACAAAGCTTAGAGAAAAAAGAGAAAGAGCGTCCATTATCATGTTCAATGAAAAGACATCGTCAACTCCGAAAACAAAGTATTTTCTGCCCGATAGGGGTGCAGCCAACGGGCTGCCAACCAGCAATAAAGGAGTAAATAAAGATCAACCAGCTCTATCTGATCAAAGGCAGCATGTCCCAAGTCAAACCACTAGGAATCTAAATTATATCCAATCGAATTCCTCAATGCCCGCTCATAACTATGCTTCCTTTGCTTCAAACAATTCGAATTTTTCATCTGAGAATTACAACACGAGCCCATTAGAAGCAATAAAGCAAGATCTGACAAGCCCAGGAAAGAATTCGCGATTTGGCTCCATTTCTGAGACGCCAGAAAGCCTTCGAAAGTATTCGTATCAGAAACAAGAAGATCTCCCAAAAATTGGCTCAACTCTCTCTGATCAGCCATCGAAGCCAGAAGATCGGTCTGCTTTTGACGATACAATCGCGTCTCATGGAAAAAACCAGTATACAACCCCCTTCAAACAGTTATCTGCAAGCCAAAGCTCTTTTCATTTGCTAACTTCTGCTCAACCCGAGCCACAGAGTCCATCTCGTCTGGACATAATGTTTGCGAAGCATTGGCGAAGTTTTTCCGTTCCAACAAGAAGTCAGCAGAATAAATTAGATAGCCTTGCATCATCAAATGCTTCTGCTTCTGTAGAATCACAAAATCCATGGGCTACTTTTGTGAAAGAATATTGTTCGAAAGGTTGCAAGATCGTAGATCTAATAAAGCAGGGGAAGGACTACTTAGATCTGCTCAATATTAAATTGTATCTTGATGAAAAAGCCTATCTGGATTTGGACAATGCAGTAAAGAAAGCGAGTCATGACGTTATGAATGAGTCTAAGAAAATGAATAGTGCCGCTATTATTGATTCATCGCCTTCATGTAATCAGAATACATTCGGGAATTACACTACATTTGGGAATGATAAAACGTTTGAAAATCTTATTGTGAGGGCTTCGCCAACTCTAAAGGAGTCAAATTTCCAGCAGCCTCTGCCTGAGAACCACTCTGTTGTTTCATCTTATGAGAATGAGCCTGGTGGAGGACCAAAATTTCAATCTTTTGAAGGCCATAGTGTTGATACAAATGAAGGAGGTCTGCAAACATCGACAGTAATCGAATCAAGTTCAAAAGAATTTGCATTTCCTGTACAGGCAAGGCCTACGTTTGGAAGCATTGATGCAACGAGTGACGAAACAAAAAAAGGGGGTGTTTCATCCCACGGGTTTGAATCTAATGAGAAATATTCCAACGAGATCCGATTCTTAGATGGAGATTCCCGAAATCCAAAGATTCCTTTTGAAACTCAGAATGAAGAGAAGAAAACTGAAGAAATGGAGCCCTCCCCAACATTTAACCAAGAAGGAGAAAAGAATTATGACGAGACTGAACTCTTCTCTCATGATAACAGAAGGCCTGTTGAATCCACTCAAAGCAAAGATCAAGGCTATTCAATGATGAATAGAACATCAGGCTCAATATACGCCAAGTTAGTAGAGAAAATGAATAGTATTTCAGAAATGCAGAACGCAGCTAAGACTTCTGGACAAAAGAGACCAAAATCTATGGAAGCTGCGAAAAAAAAAGGTCCTAATAATTCGGTCTTAGGCTGTAATAAAGAGAAAAGTACTAATTTCTCCAAGCAAGATGCGAGCAATAAGCCACCACTAGCTTCGAATAGACAAGAGAAATCAGTCTCAGGTTTCCATCCTCAAGAACAAGCTGCAAGCTATAACTCGCTTCTAGAATCAAGACGCGCTGAAGAAATAGTAATCCAAGATGAGGAAACGCCCGAGACAAACGTTGATGGCCAGAGCAATAAGAAAAAGGGTCCAATATATCTAAAAATCAGTCTACTTTCTCCGAAAAATCATGCGCAAAGACAACCAGCAAATAATAATGGTCGAAAGCTAGTCTACGTAAGCAACATTAAAAACAAAGCAGTCCACAAAGAAGATTCAAGTAGAGGGAATAAAGTAAGCACTGATCCAAGTTTGAGTGGAAAGCAGCGTTCTCTCAAATATTTCACAAAGCAACCACTGTCGACTACACGGGAATCTCTGCCAACTGATCAGCTTCCTCTTTCATCTGAGAGAACTCTCGCAAAAAAGGTTTCTTTCAGCAACAGCTCTGAGAGTTCACGATCGAAATCTCCCAAGATACTTACATCTCGAAAGCACTAAGTTTAGGAATTTACACTAGTTCAGGGTTGTACACATAAAGCTTCGAAAATTTTGCATTTTTTCTTATCAGTTACGATTGAAAGTTTAGAAATGTTTTTTTTTTTGATATATTCTCTCATCCTGTATGCTCAGCATGGTAAGCCTGTTGGGCAATGGCCATATGATACTAATAGAATCTATTCAGCGAACTTTGAAGATGTTTTCTATTGTTCTTGGGTAACAACAGATTTTAAATTCAAATATGTACTAACTTAATTTGAAAACAATTCATGAAATTCTTGAAGAAATTTAGTGAACGTATTCTAAATTAACGGCTTCTTCGTTTCAGTGAAAAAATTACGATGTATAAAATAGATATAGGGAAAAGGACTGATCCTTTGCTTTTTCTCTTATACTCCCAATGTTTTCAATCGTGTTTGTTGAGTTGTTTGGTTTTTGAAGCCGACTCAAATTTGTGAATTTCCTTGAACTTCTCTCTATAACCAGCGGCAACGATACAGTTTTAAGTATTGAAAAGCGACAAATCAAATGGTATCACAGTTTTGGTCGCGAATAATCAAATATTTTCTTCTGATTTCGTTCTTCAAAGAGATCATTTTATTGATCTCAAATTTGAAGGAATTTTGAGGCTATGTATACAATCAAGAAACTCCAATATAAGTATAACTACTTTTTCTTCGCTAAACAAATATGGGCAGGAATATTCCCAGTTTCAAACACAGTCAAAGTTACTTACTTCTAGAAACACCAATCGAGCTCAAGGCCGAAGCATCTGCAATCACTCAAGAATGAACTTGTTGATGCTTCTTAGGGTGGGTTAATAGCTCAATGATAAAATTGTTTTGTCAATTTGTTTTATTTTTGTATTCTCTAATTACTGAAAAATACGCAAAATTTTGCAGTTTAGGAACATTAGGCCTTTAATAAAATTTGATAAACCATCCACCCAAAAAGATTCTTCAGAAGTTTTGCTTAGTATTGAAGTATTTTTCAACGAAAGGCTTCTTAGGAAAGAATTAAAGCAGCAGCGCATGGGAGGAAACTCTAATACATCAAAGCAATTATCGATATTTGCAAGCCAATCCCAAAATTCGTCCATAATTGTGACAAATGAACTTCAGATGATCAGAGGATAGTTTCATTACGGGCATAGGACCTGTAAGAATAATTTGTTAAAGATGTAGTTTCTCATCAAAGATGGATGAAGGGAAAGCAATTTCGAAGAGAGGTAAGGAGAGAAGCGTTTTATCAGGTAATCAGGAAAAACTTCCATGTTAGTGGGGACTGGTTTCAGTAACATTTTAGTTTAATTAATAGTCAAGAAACCATTATCCTAATCAATCGTAAAATATCGTATGTAGGCATAAACTTCTTCTAAAAAAGTGTTCTGAAATCGAGCACGGGAACTTGTTCCGTGTAGAAAAATTTAGAACAAATTGAAAATTAGCAATTACCAGTATGTTTTAACTAAATTCCTTCATTTAAATACAAAAAGCCCCAATGAATGAGTCTTAAAAAAACACGAAAACATGGAACATTTCAAGGTTTTGGTTTGGCAGCAACCTTTATTTCAGCTCATTTGCGCCCATTACAAAGAATACGAGCAATGAATAATGGAAAGGTCTTTCCTGCTGTTTTTCAGAGAACGTCAATATTTTCTCACTTAATTTGGATCTCTCACTACGCCAATAGCAGTTCTAAAAATATAGTTGAGGTAGTTTATTTAGTGATGTCATATTATTTCGAAGCTTTCTGAAATATTAATGAGAGAATTTTTATCGCAATGCGATCCTATTTATTCGATTAAATAGCTCTCGAACCAGTAAATAATCGAATCTTTTTCTGTATTGGTTTTGCTGCGTTGGAAATTTTGTTGTCAGTCAGAATATCAAAGTTTTTTTGTTCGTATACCTTCTGTACTGAAATCAGTTTGATTCTGTGGCCCATTAACAGTCTTTAACTGACCTCTTGCAGCGTTAATAATTATATAACTAACTCTCAAAAAATCAAAAGCCTCTATCCACCAAACCATGGCCTCTTCTACCAAGAGAAGCATGAATTTATCATCGATTAGAGCCAGTCTCAAAGGTATATTATTCTCCTTAATCATCTTCATTTCAAACTTTATTCTAATCTTAGGACTCATGTTCCAAAAGGAGACTGCTTCTTCCGACACTGAGAACCAAACTTCATTTATTTCAAATGAGGGAAGTATTGACCTGGCATGCAGTGAATCCCACCAGGAAGAAATTGGAGCTCATTCCAAAAGTTTCCCTGAGTTAGCTCGGAAGAAGAATTTTGAAGTGATTCAACTCCAAAAGAGAGCCAGTAATTGGATATTTTCTTACCAGGATGTTAATCTGAACATTAGTTTCTCAATTCAAGCCTCAATTTGTCGAGACAATCAAAGAAGTCCAAGAAGCCGTTTATGAAATATACGGAAATTTTAAGGATTTGTATGATGAGTATGAGATCTTGGGACAAGGAGCTTCCGCTGTGGTTAAGCGTTGCGTTTGCAAAAAAACAAACGAAGAATTTGCCGTAAAAATAGTAAACACTGCAGGTGATGAAGAACTTGAGTTTTTGGTAAATACCTTCAAGAATTATTTTAACTAACTTTTACTTTAAAAGATTCAAAAGGAATTTATCAACAGAAGAAAAATCAATCACAAAAATATTGTGAATGTTCATCAACTCTATTTCGACAGACTGAAAAACAAAGTATACGTCGTTATGGAGCTCGTGAAAGGAACCGAGTTACTCGATATAATCAGCGAAGATCGATCTTATTCTGGTACAAGCATTCCTCCTCTCATTCCATATTAATTCTTTTATTCAAATAGAAACTGAAATAGCCAATATTTTTAAACAGCTCGTGACCGCCATTCAATACATACATTCAAGAGGGGTTGTCCACAGAGACATCAAGCCACACAACATCCTAATCTCAAAGGATTTCTCACTTGTGAAACTGACTGATTTCAATGTCTCGAAATTCAACGAGAACCCAAATTTCAAATACTCAACCTTTTCTAAAGAAAACATGAAAATGTACACCTACACGGGCACAGAGGCTTACTTAGCTCCTGAAGTCATTGAAGACCTTGAATACACTGAGATGGCTGACATGTGGAGCGCTGGAGTAGTGCTCTTTATGCTGTTGACAGGTCAGCATCCTTTCCACTCAGAAAAGGAAGATCTGATCAAAGAAATTACCAACTGTAAAATCGAGTTCAAAGGCGAAGCTTGGAAGAAAATCTCTTCTGAAGCTCGCGACCTCGTGTCAAAACTCCTTGAAAAAGATTATACCAAGAGATATTCAGCAATTCAAGTCCTTAACCATCCTTGGATTAAGTCTGAAGAAGTTGAACAAACCAACCAAATTGAACTCCCAGGCTCATCTCCAAGTGACACATTGCAAAAGAAGAAATTCGAGAAAGATCGCGCTCTTGCTTATCGCTCTAAGTTCATCTACAGAGGAGCCAGAGAGTTAGAGAGTCAAATATAAACAAAAAATACCACATTTTTTCAAATTACTGTGAAATATCCCCTTTTTTAAAATATTTCTGAAGTCTCCAAGTAATAAGGAGCATTGATGAGTACAATTTTTTTATAGAGAGCACTTCCTCTCTGATTATTTATCTTATTATTCATACTAATCAAAATAGACGATATTCTTAATGTAATCCCTTGTTATTTCAATTTTTTAATCAAAAAGGCATATGTCTTAACCTCAGGATAAATTTATTTCTACAACAGACACTCGAAACGAAGTTTCGACCAATAGAATTAAAGTCAGGTTGTAATATATCGATTATAGTGCTCACGAGAAAAACTCGAATTGATAGGTTAACTACTATTAATTTGTATCTTGATGATGCCACTTAGAGGTTACATTATCTTAATCTCCAAGATTCCATTATTGACTACCTTTGCATATTTAATTGTTTTGAAATGTAAACCAAATCAAACTACTCTCTACTATGAAATAATTTTTGACGATTATCTCAAATGTCTTGAAACATTTTATCACTCGAAAGTATTAGAAAGCATCTTCAATTGGTCCCCTTTGCGATAGGATAACCGTTGTTACACCTTCGAAAACTTTTTTTTTTTTTGGAGTATTAGCATGATATCCAGGTTAGAAACGAAAATTGAAGAAAAGAAAATTTTTTTAATCACAATCCAGGTCTGAGCATCACGAAGGCTTCATACTGACTAACTACTTGCTGTATAGAAATGAGTGATACTTAACATACTACAGATCATTAGAGTTAAATATTGATCTAGGTGATTGCTGATGAATTGCGTATGTCGTTACCAGCTCATTTTTGTTTGAGGTCCTTTTTTATAAACATATTCTATGATTGTCCATCCAGATTCCTTCATTCAGTTAAAATTCTTCATCAATTTAACTCCATTAATTATTATACGCGGAAGTAGAGATAAACGAGACAAACAATTACTTTTTGGCGGGTCTTTTTTGATTTATTTTTTGACCTTCTATTCCTTTTAGGATAGAATGAGTACATAGTTGGAAATTTAAGTGTATCTCGTTGATTCTTCCCAGGATTCGGCCATTAAGAGCAAAAATAATGACCAACGCCATTCCTGGGTGGACAATGTCGAATGTATCTCATCTGTTCGATAGAAAAGACCAAAACAATTCTAGACAGGTCTGTCGCTTGAGCCCTGATAAGTTAAACACGAAAATTTTCGAGAGTTTAGAGTTAAGTAGAGCTTTCTGACGAAGAATATTCAAGATGCCAGATTAGAAGAAGAAATTTTCTCTCTTTCATTGAGGAATCATCTGAGTATGGCCTTTGCGACTGTGAAAAGCAGACATCGCATTCCCTATCAGAACCTTGAATCATTGGATCCTTTGTGTCGTCATCCGAGGCGGCTTTTCTATGGAATCACACTTAGGTGCCATTAATTTAAACATTCACGATGGCAGACAACGATTACAGATCTCTCACTCTAGCATCGCAAAAAGAAGTTTATTGCCATAAAATTTAAGGTTATGAGGAGTGCTGCTGCTGCCTTATTTGACACTTTAAGTTGTTGTTCTAATTCGCAATCAGATATTAAAAAAACCCCTCACTCTACATTTTTTGCATAAGTAGAAGCTCAAAACGAGCATATTTCACTTAAGAAAGAGTAAGTATACTGGCTAAGCTGATGCACTACCTACTGACTCACAGACATGGATGTTAGGATTAAAAAAACGGCGGATAAACAGTGTTTGAGCGATACTACGGATAAAATTAATTCAGCAAATAAAGTTTAGTTTTAGTATACAGACTGGAACTTTCAAGTTTATAAAATACGCGAAGTTGGATCAAGGGAAAAAAAAATTTGGTTCGTTCTCAAAATGAATAATCGAACTCCTGATAACTTCCGCAATTCGACTGAAAATAAGCCGCTTGACACGGGAAAGGGCCGCCAAACCTCGAAAGATATTGGCCAAGAACCCAATCAAGAAAAAGCAGACCCTAGTGGTGGTAATGCCACGAACAAAGCCTCTTCCCTCTTTGATTTCAATGAAGTTGGAGTCTTTGTTCGCAAGAAGCACGTAAAAAATAAGTCAATAGGCTCGACTCACTCTTGGAAAAACTCGAATTCTCACAAATCGAGTAATTTGTCGACCTCAAAGCACTCAGACGAGAGCCTCGAAAAAACTGACGGGCGTGTGCACTCCAAGCAGAACTCTAGCGACGCGTCCAATAAGACTGCTAATGACGAGACAAACTCACAGAATGCTTCATATCATAACCTTTTAATAGATTTCAAGCCACATCATCTTCAAAAGAAGTCGGCTGATATGACCATGAGTCGCGGCTCCGTTGATAACACCACCAGCACCAGGCCAGTCATTCTGCCCAGCAACACCTCTAACATGCAACTCTATCCAAAGCAAGAAAGTGATAGTGGCTCTGGAGAATCGAAAAGCAAAAGTGATAGCAACGAAGGCTCCGAAAAATCAATCACACCGATCGGTCACCTTCGAGAGAAGAGAGTTGCTGTACCGATCGCTTCGAAAATGGTCAAAGGAGAAGTGATTGAAAGAATAAAAAATAAAGTCGCTTCAACCACGAACAGCAACAACAATCTGTCCTTCTCTTTCTCGAATAGCTTTCTCGCTGAATTTAAGAGAGAAAAGAGATCCGATACTTTAGTAAGAGATACAGAAGAAAGAAAAAGCGATGAAGAGTTTGATCAAAACCCAAAAGGTAATCGCTCTTCAAGTCCTTCCCAAATTTTGCTCATTCATTATTATTAGTGATCAAGAACCCTATTATTTTTAATGTGAACAATCAAGAAGTCTACGCTGATGGGCCGGCTTCAGATTTTAGTCCCAAAGGAAAGAGTGACTTCCTCCAGCATTTCCAGGTTTCCAAGAGCAAGACGGACCCCTATCAAAACTACCAGGGTGACGAAGAGGACAACACTCAAGGAAACAAAGAAATCGACTATAGTGATGAAGCTCAAAATGATATACTCAAATTTTTGTACTCTGACAAATCTCCAAAGGCTACACCGAAATGGGATCAAAATCCAGCCATTAGAAAATCCAGAGCTTACGAATCGAACTTTTATCTACCAGGAGTCTTGCAAGAGATTCCTGAGAGCTCAACTCACAACTCAAACTTTGGAGGCTCTGATATCCAGAGTCAACCTGGTTCCCATAGAAGCGGAGAAACTTCTCATCTCAGCCAGGGAGAGAACCCAGCCCAAAAATACGCTTCACCTCAATCTCAAAGAACGTCAGGAAGGAAGGTATTGTCGGCTCTCAGCACAGAATGCACTTACGATGGAGACTTCCTCTTGAATCCTGACAGCTTTACGACTCACTTTAGCGCAAACAGCAAGAAGAATTCTGAGAAAGCAGAGTTTCATTCACCTTCTAAAGATGAGTTAGATCCTAGATTCCAAGACGTAAATGTTCTTTCATTTAACTTCAAACTTATTCTAATTCAAGAGAGAGTATGAATACCAAGCAAGAATGCTGCCCGTTCCGAAGAGCAGCACCCCGCTGTCGCAAACAGAGAAATATAGCAAGCCAAGGATTAACCCACCTTCTGGCTCCAATCTAAACACTATGATTTTCGGAAGTGACAACAGCGATAGAAGCTCACTTAGCGGAGAATTTAACATCCAGAGCAATTTTAGCACCCCACAATCGCAAGGACAGAGACAGATTTCTTTCCAACCTGGACTCTCACAAAAAAATATAATGGTAAATGTCTGGGGTAGCGAGTGTTAAATAGTCCTTTGTAGGAGAGTCTGATCTCGACATCGCCTGTTTATCCAATGAACCAAGGCTACCCAATGGCTCAAATGCCGCACATGTCGCAAAATCTTAACATCATGGACCTTTTCCAAGGTTTGGGAATTCAGAGCCCCGGAATGATGAATTACCCAACCGAACCTAGCGGAGTGCAGATGAAGCCACCAGGAAAGAACTCGAAAAGGATTCCAGATGATGAGCAGTACGCAGAGCTTTTTGAAATCGATCTCGAAAAAGTAACTCAAAAATTTGTTGAAACTTAGAGATTTATTTTTTATAATATAGCTTCATGAGAACCCAAAAACGACTATTATGATCAAGAACATCCCAAACAAATACACCAGAGACTTGATGATGCAGGACATCAACAAGAATCATCAGGGCACCTACGATTTTTTCTATCTTCCTATTGATTTCAAGGTAACATTAAACTCTAGCACTCATCAAATAACTTACCTATTCGTCGCATCATATAGAACAGATGCAATGTTGGATATGCCTTTATCAATTTTATTGATACAAGACACATCAAAAACTTCTTTCTGGAGTTTAATGGGAAGAAATGGGAAAGATTTAAAAGCGAAAAGGTACTCAACTGACAGATGATTCCATGAAAACTTATCATATTCTCTATTCAACTATTAGATTTGCAAGATTAAGTACGCAAGACTTCAAGGACTCAAAGCTCTTAAGAGTCACTTTAAATCGTCCATTGTGATGAATCAACAGGTAATATTCTTGATAGAAGTGTTGAAATGGCTAAACTTATCTTTTATAATAGGACCCAAATCTGCGGCCTTGGATACTTGAAGACGAAATGATGATGACTCATCAGCAACAACAACAGTACGTTGAAGCCAATCCCTTTAGACAAATGTTTGCAGTGGACAGACCCGTTTTCGAAGGACTAGTTAAACAACAAGTAATAATTGAGAAATGACTCTAACCAACTAATCGTTTTATCAAAACAGAGGTCTTCTTTTCAAAATTTGAAGTAATTACTTGAGTTGCGAGCTATCGTTTTCTATTTTGAGGAAAAGATATTAAATATTAAAGAAAAAAATTACCTCTGAGAATTCTTTGAAGGCTCAATACCTTTTTTAAAAATGAATTGAGTTGGGAGACTGAAGGAAATGTTTTGACATATTTTTTCAAAATTTTCACGATAAGTTTCCTTGCTTCATTCAATCCATATAGATGAATTTTGACTTTGTGCTGTTACGTGAAATCTATGAAAACGATAGTTCTTTACAAAAAACATTCAACTTCTAATCTTCTAATTTTGTGATTTCATTAAAACGTAAGAAGACGCCGGAGGGTCGAAAAGTAAGAGATAAAGTAATTAAATTCAAATCAAGCTCAGATTAGCAAGGAGCGATGACTAGTTCAAGATGAACCGAATTCATTGCTGTTGAAAATGGAGTGTCCAAAAAGAAATAAACTCTAAAAAATGAAGAGTTTCAAAAAATTCAACGAAAATTTTCTTCAGGAAAGGAGGATACAAACTTCTATATTTAATGTTAAAGCAATCCTGTAATACACTCAGCACTTGTTGGTTTCATTTGCTCATTGTACTATAGTTATATTATGAAAAGTAATGTAGTTTTTCAGAGCAATTGACAATGCTACACTCTACCCTAACCCAAAAGATCCCAAGCTCATCACCGAATATACAGGAAAAAAGGTATGGCAACTATCAGTTCTGCCACTAATTCACTCACTACTCAAATCAAATCATTATTTGTGGTCTAAATCCTCAAGTTTATGACATAAGCTCAGCTTGCTTACCTTCTCAACACGAAAGAATCAAGACACCTTCTCTCTGGTGATGCCATGGTCGAGCTGCTATTAGGTTTTCGCAAATTCTCCTCTGGAATCATTATTGGATGTTCCAATTTATCTGATCTAAATTCTAAAGAATCTTACTCATTGTATTGTTTAACTCATGTACTTTCAAATGTGTTAGCAAGCAACGTGTCTCAATTATATATTTTAATTCGACAGAAGTATTAATAATTTAATTTGAGGCTGACTCTCAGCATCGACATGGATACTTCCCAGTCACAGAATATCTAGCAATGGACTCGTTTCAACATTCGACTAAGCTGTCAGACGTTAATAGAGGTGCTCTTGATGAAGAAAGACCAATGTTGTATCATTTGATACGAAATTTGAAGTAAATACGCAGCTTATGAAAATATGCAAAACGTTAAAGAACCACTATGAAGAAAAGAATCTAGACCATTTGATAAAGTAAGATGATGCGAACTCTCAAATATTTACAAGTAATTTCTAAAGGAATCTACAGGATTGTCACCAATGACTATAGTTACCGAAAATGACTATATACATTGATAGTGGTGATAAGTCACGCTGAGATATATCATTATATTTGTTGATATTCTCCAAAATTTTGATACTTGACGGATTGCTTCTACCCGTCGTTAATACTCGCTTTGAGTCTTTTTGGAAGGGATGGTGAACTCTCAAGCATCGGAGCTTGACGTAAAAGAGTCAATTTCCGCTGCATGTATTCGTTCCCGGCATGAGAAGATGTCAGTCTGAACGCTCCGCACCGAGATCCAGGAGCTAATGATGGTGCAGTTATTTTCTGTTGACTTTTCTTTTCCTTCTCGCAAAAAGCAAGGAGATCAGAAAGCTTGGTGTTTTGGATGCTTTCCGCAGAGAACTGATTGGAGCTGAAGGGAGAGAGAGGGTTCAAGCAGATGAAATTTTCAATAATTACTTGAAGCACTGGCTAAAATAGCCGCTTCGGCTGCTACTAAATGGAGCTATGACATTGAGGTCAAATTCATTTTCAGGCAGCCCGAGAAACTTCCTCATCGCGCAGTATATTTCAAGAACCTTCTGGGAATCATCGCAATCTTCTTCAGAGGATTGCTTCTGCAGTTCTTTTTGACTTTCCAAAGTTTTAGTAGGAGCTTCGGTTCGAACTTTGGATTTTTGAAAAAAGATAAGGCGATAGATTATTGAAAAGTTTACTTGGAGAGCAGTCGGTAGTGTCTTTCTTCGACTCTGATTCCCCTTCAGCGATTAAGGCGTTCTCTAGCAAGGGTATTAGAGGAATTTTATGTAAATAATTTACCGTGGGCGAGAACCGTTGTGGATTCAGAAAAATCCGAAACTTTACGAGTCGATCTTAACTTCTCTTTCAAACTTTTCGAGTCCGAGTCTTCAGATCGCTCTTCTCGTTGGATTCGCAGAAAGAATTTCTGGGCATGGGATCTAATCTGGGCACCGTTTCTGGTGCCCACAAACTCTTCTACTTTTTTCCAATTCTTTCCGAACCTTCGAATGCCTTCAACGAATCGCTCATGCTCTTCCTTAGTCCAGCGACCGTTTGCCTTGTTGTTCGGGTTTTCTTCTTTAGAAGCTAGGATAGAGGAGCCGACTTTCATTTCTGAAGATTCTTGATGAAGTCGTTTAAATTCTATTTATTTAGTTTGTTCTGAATCTATATTTTATATTCGCGATTCTGTTGTTTGCCTTTATCGAGTAAATTTAAAAGCGCAACGCCAGATAATTCGGTAGCCTGATTCAAGATTCCGCAGTTGAGATTATTTTTTTTTGTAAGCGCTGCTTAGCAACGTTTTATTATTTACGACCTCTTCCGTCTCAAGCGTATCGAGCAGATGATTCATATTGTGTGGTCAAATGGGCATTTTTGTTGGTTAAAATTTGCCTTTTAACATCAGCTAAGAAACAATGCAAATTTTGTAAGCGCAAGATAAATTTCTCTAACAATTGAAGAGAGTTGTAAGATGACACGTCGTTAACTTGCTGAATGTACCAGAAACGTCTCATTTCAGAGTGTATATGTATTATAGAAATGCTGTTTTTTGCTTTATTCAGTCTAGATGAGTTCATTAATAAAAGGACCCCTCAGGAAAAACGTGAAAAGCTTTTAGGCACCTCTCAAATGCGCCTCACCGTCGAATCCTAACATAATTTTAAATCCAATGAGAAAACTACATGCAAAGCTAAAATAAGATATTGCAATAGCTCAAGTCAACACTATTCTCTGAAAAGCTAACTCGCTTCAACATTGTAACCTATCCACTGAAGTAAGACCCTAAGCTTGAAAAATCTATTATCAACTTTATAGTTTGAATCTTTCCGAAATTATGCTACCAAAACCTATTGTTGCTTGTACACTAGCTAGCAACAAGGTGATATGTACTCTCAAATCTTAGGCATGACTTTGTTAGAATTGCGGTTTCTTAGCCCTCAGTTTCTCTTCATATCGTTTCCCCAACCTTCTCATATTTTTGGTTGACCTACAACTCGAAAAAACTCTTTTGGACAGCTTTTCGACTTCATTCAAAAAGTCTGCAAACTATGCCGAGTATTACAGAGCTCTGATTCAAGATGCCTTGAGCATTGATTTCTCGTGAAACCGAAAAAAAATATGAATCGATGAGGTGGTGTAGTGGTTTCTGCATGGATAAGTAATCAAAATCCAAATGCTATGAACTAAATTCCGTAAAGAAGCATGTAATGTTTTGAAAAAATGCTCTGTGTGTTAATTTAACAGGCTGAAAATAACTAAATTAACATTTAACTAAAATTCAATGTGATTCAACAATCTTTAAAGTGGATTATGAAAAAAACGAATATGAGAATATAGCCTTACTCCTTCCTATTCGAACAAACTAAGAATTTCAATATCACCAGCTCCTCCGTCGAAAATTTGAGCCCAAATAATTTAAGGTCCAGTAAAATTAAGTCTCAGAAAATTTAATTCGTGAGAATTTATTCACATTACAGGCGAATTTCATGAAATGAGATAGACTATGCAATTGGTTCATATCTGCCAAAATACATTGTGTAAACGAGCGCTTCTTGAAAGTTAGAGTGGAATTGTTACAGCAATTACATTTCAATCAATAAATTCCTTTTGTCTTGAGCTAACAGCAAATTTACATCTGATGAGTAAGATGAAATTTAAAGAAGTTAAAGATAAAAGCCTCATATTTAAAAAGTTCCGTTCCGCTGTGATTTCGTAAGTTGCATCTTATTCGACAATCAAAGAGAGCACTTCATGAATTTGAATGGCCTGTTGGAATGAGGATAAGAATTCCACACATATTGTTTATCCTCAAGTTATCAGTTCTTCTCATCAAATCCTAATGTACACAGCGCAATTGTTTGATAAGGTAAGGAAATGATAGCTTACAACTGTAAATTTAACAAATTTCAGCTGACGTCAAATAAGGGGCAAGGAAATGCTTTTAATGAGTTCAGGAATACACAGCTTTCTAACTCGCAAAGCTTATAGAAGCACCATATCTTGGAACCTGAAAATCAATAGAAGGCTAAAATTTAATCTTCAAATTTTTCAGATTCGTGTCGAAAATTTTAAAGCGTAGCAATAAAATTTTTAATAGAACGGGTGCGGAACAAATGTCAACGACACCTCAAAGAGTTAACTTCTACCACTCCAGTGAGTCCTTAAACCTGTGAAAGATCCTTATATTTTTAGGAACGAAGAGCACAGCTCAAAAGGGAAGCAAGATATCTGACGACTTAACATGGCAGCTAGCAATGGAAGACAAAAATATTGGTACGCCCGAAGTAGAGTTCAGACAAAAGAGAAAGTCAACTACTGATAAACCAAAGGAGACCAAGCACGGAGAAAATCGAGTAGAAAATTACAAAAGTATTTTTGGAGAGACCACAGACGTAAAAAACGCGAGTTATATCAATGATCTATTGGCCTCTAAAACGAAACAACGAGAGGACGCCAAACTCCAAGAAGAGGAAAGACAAAAAAGAGAGAAAAACAAGCAAAATCGGAGAGCTGCTTCTCAAACTCCCACTACAGAGTCTTCAAAACAGCCGGCCCTTCTTAATATCTCGACAAAGACACCTGAAAAACTTGTCAGCATGGATATTCAGAAGGTCCAGCAGTCTCCGGGAGAAGAATCAATGGAAAACAATCAGTCAGTTGTTTTCGCGAAAGCGCAACCCCAAAATGAAAATCCTGACTCTGTTGTCCTGTCTCAAGTGGGTACTGTAAACTCAATTGAGACTGGGAAACCAGAGCTTCAGCACATGGAATCCATAATGACTGGATCGTTTGTAAGAGCAGAAGACCCGAATACTCAACCATGCGCAAATCATCAAGTATCTATGTTTTCGAGTCTCGTAAAGCCCTCTCAACCTGAGGAGGCTGATCATCAACCTCTTTCTATGAACCACAAAAGAAAGAGTAACCAACCTTTGGAGAACGAAAAAGCAAAAATTAAAGCTGAAATGGGAAACGAATCCATGCCCGACCCTGAATTTGTGTCTGCTATTAATGATTATATCGGCTATTTTGAAAAACCTTTACCCAAAGAGGTGCCAAATGATGCCGACATTCTGGTGCATAACACTCCAAGGGAGCAAGACTCTCTGTTGTTACAGCAGGAGATCAAAAGTTTATTACACCAAAATAAGAAACTTCACGCCCAGGTAGGGGCTTGCCAGAAGAAAGTTCATGACTTGCAGATAATGAATCAGATAATCACAAACGAACTCATTGAGTCCCGAAATTTCATCAATAAGTTACAAGAAGTAATTATTTAATCTCAAAGTTAACTTGAAAGTAATTCATTATGAAGAAAGTGCAAGAGTTGGAGAAGCAAAATATAATATTAAATGAGGGCTATAACACAGCCCAAATAAAGCTAGGATATACGCAGGAGCTGCTTGCTAAAGAAAAAATTGAAAATGAAAATAACTTGCTTGCGTTGAAGAGGGCGATATCACAGTATCTTTTCAATTAGTTGCTTTCCCTCATTAACCTTGGCGTTAGTTCAAACATTTCTCCCTATGAGCAATATTTAACGAGTAAACAAAGAAGGACTATTACAGAAGCCTTTGATTCAAATAACCCGATTTTCAATAACTATACCAATGTCGACAGGTTGTCCAGGTTTGATCAGCAACAACAACCGCACCCAAGTCATCCAAAGCCTAGCTATGGAATAGGAAGCAATTTGGGAGGGTAAAAAATATCACTAAGATACTGCGGATTAACTAGTTTGTTAAGATTTGGACATACTAAAGGCAGCAATTACAAGCAAAAGCTAGTCATTCGGGATGATAAATTGGTATTTTACGACGATCTAAATTATAAACATAATTATAATTTATTCAGGCAAAATTACTGAAAGAAGATGATGATATCACGCTTCAATCATCATGCTATTCAGATCTTGACATTAGTGCCAACGAATCTATCTTAGTGTCTACAGGCACAACCCCGAAATACAAAAATCCAGTTCCTACAGCAAACAGCATCAGACCAGTACAATTTTCTTTCTATGGTCAATCTTGAATTAATCTCGTCCTCTCGCAGAGTTTGAGCCAAAAACAGACGAGTGCAGTAAAGATTGCAGAGGACTTGGAAAATCTACGAAGACATAAAAGAGGTGCTTTGAGTGCTTCGCGAGCAGTATAATACTTGCTCATGATCTGTGGATTCATCAATTTTCTAGAATAGTAATCAGTACACTAATTTTTCATCAGAACTACTCAGCAAAGCAACGCCTTATTATAAGTAACATTGCCTTGTATAGAAAGAAAGATTAACCATATTTGTTGGATGATAGGATGAACAGTGGATCTCAGAAATTACTTGGCAAAATAGCACAATATGATGGGTTCATGTCAAAATTCGAAAATCCCGCCGTGCTCCGTCGCAAGAGAATGGATCTTTTTGAAGATTCCTCAACAACTTATGACCTTGAATAACTTAGAACAAAGTCTTTAAAATGATAACTCATCAACAATTTTGCAATTTTTCGCATCATGAAATCTGATGAATTAACCTTACCTGTACCTTCAATATGTTACATGATTGAAACAGTCAGATTTCGTGATTACTTTAACATCCTTCAACCACTACGGAAATTTTCTCTCTTAGAGTGATGAAAAATAGCAGCAAGTTAGTTCACTGCTACTGACTTCATGTTCAAAACTCTTCCCATTATAATTGCTCTTTGTAGTTCTAACTGGAACCTGTATAATCAAACGCTTTTTTTTTTAACCAAGAAACAGTAACAGTAACCAGTATTGTAGATGCTAGCGATGTTTCTCTTTTTCTGAAAACTGCTCTTAGAAGTCAACATTAATGCTAATGACTCCCATTCGGACCAGCATGAATTTAATTGACTGCTAGCTACTCTCAAAACCAATAATAAATCAACACCTATTTTCGATTTGACGAGTTTTCTGATATCTCTTGGTCAGATTCTTCGTTAATATCTTTACGATCATTGGCTAAGTACCAGATATTAATTAAATGCTAAGGAAATATATATCAACTGCGATAAAACCTTTTTTATTCTTTGACGAAACACGATTAGGAAAAGCCATGGTTAGCACATCAAAAAAATTTCAGATCAACCCAAACATTTCGTTAACCGAGACTGAAGCAAGTATTTTCAAAATTATCACTGACTTCTTGGCGGACCAGAAGCTCAAGACAACTGTCCGTGTCGCTGGTGGATGGGTTCGAGACAAGGTACTATAAATCTCCTGATTGAAAATGAGAGCTGATATCATGTGCTTGTGCGTCATAGGTTATAGGACGAGACAGCATGGATATCGACTTTGCGATTGATGATATGAAAGGAGAAGAGTTTGTTACTTTGATGAACGAGTATCTTCATCGCAGCACTGGAATTGAAACCCGAGGATTTGGAGTCACCAGATTCAACCCTGAGAAATCAAAGCATTTGGAGACAGCAAAAGTCAAGATATTGGATGTTTGGATCGATGTCGTGAATCTGAGAGGCGAAGTTTATGATCCAAATTCACGAATTCCACAAATAGTAAAAAATCGCAAACAATTCATGAAATTTGAAATATTTGTCCCTCAGGTCAATGGAACACCAGAACAGGACGCGTATCGAAGAGACTTAACCATCAACTCTTTATTCTACAACCTTAACACGAAATCAATCGAAGACTTCACTAAAAAAGTATTATTCTCATTCGCTGCAGCCATCTTATTGCATGTTTGGTATAGGGCCTCGAAGATCTTGAGAACGGCATTGCAAGGACTCCACTCCCTGCAAAAGTGACTTTCCTCGATGATCCTCTCCGAGTACTCAGAGTCATTCGCTTTGCTTCACGTTTCGAGCTGACTCTCGAAAAGGACATTGTAGAGGCGTTCAAAGATCCTGAAGTTTTGGTATTAGACCTAAATTAATCGATTTTTGATTCTGAATTCGAAATAGTTGGGCCTGAAAACAAAAGTCAGCAAAGAGCGAATTGGTATCGAATTAAGGTCGATGCTTCAGCATCCAAGCGCATTTTTTAGTATTGAACGCTTTAGAGAATATAAGATGCTTCCTTATATCTTTGAGATCCCTGCCAATTGCGTGGGTACAATAGCATCCTAACTTCCAGCGGTCTTACATGTATATCCAGCACTAATAGAAAAAACGAAGCTAATTGACGAGCTCTTCGATAAGTCCTATAATATTACTGAAGCCTTTCACAAGGCCACTAGCGGTCAACACAGCTATTTCGGATTTGCTGTATTGTCAGGAGATTATGATGAAAAAGAAATCCGATTGTTGGCATATCTTACACATCTCTTATCACCATTCAAAGGACAATTGTGCGAACTGAAGAATAAAAAAAAAGAGAATCTCGTTGCAGCTCTTGTAAGAGACTCAATCAAAGTAGCAACTTCATAACTCTCCGAGTGTTATAATAATCGAATTGTATAGTTCACGAACAAAGAAAGTGAAATAACCGACAACTCTGTCCACTCGTTCCATCATTTCCAAGCCCTCTCTGAAGAAGTCCTCACAGGCAAGAACATCGACGTTGAAGTTGGTAATTTGGTGATTCTAAAAAGCAAGTCCTCTAACATCAAATCTCTATTGAATTAGCAAAGGTAATTCGTGAGCTCGGCGCGATCTGGGAACTCTCCCTCAACCTCGCTGTGACATACGAACTGTTCGAAGCAAAAGAAAAAGTTGACAGCATCATGACCAAATACCAGAAACTTTACAAATATATTTTCGACAAGAAACTTGAGCAGGTACACAAGCTCAAGCCGCTGATTGATGTAAATACAATAAATAACCACTCTCTTGATGTTGTTAAATTACTCTCGTTGATTAGGGATCAGAAGTCATGAGGATCCTCGAGTTAAAAAGTGGAGGGCCAGTCATTAAGAAAGTTCTTGAGAAAGTTCTAGAGATCCAGATCCAAAATCCGAAGATTACGAAAGAAGATTTGATTGATATGCTCACAAAGAACAAAGATAGCTTTTTGAATTAACAAAGTGCAATATGTTCAAAGTTTCATTCAATCTATATAGGCGATTAATTATTTAGGCTGAGAACAGTTGCGTAAGAATATGAAGTTATTGTTTATTAGTTAATATAGCAAACATCAGCGAGAACAGCGGCTAATTTGATTTTTCAGCCGTTAAACCACTTAAAATAATATTAGTAAACTCCCTGAGGTCTAATTTTCTTTTTTCTGGGCTATGTATACATTTTTGAACAAGTATTAGTGTAGTACAGCATTATCTTTAGTTTGATGAAACAATATTTATTAATTTAAGCCTGCAAACTTTCTCTAAGCGAAGTGGTATTTTCCAACTTTACTATTTTTGGCTCTTAACAACTAATGACTGACTGTTAGTCAGCACAGTAATGACTTCTAGAACTATTATTTTGGGTCATTACAACGGAAGATAGGTAGAGAAAGAATTGATGTAGAAACTAGTGAGAATTCATCTTTCTGACAGAGAGGTAGACAGATTGTTGCGCTTTACAATGCAATGCAATGATTTGTACTTGTAATAGTTAATCTACTTCATGAAGTTTGGAAAATAGTGTGAAAGAAACTTAATTTCCTTGGTATCAAAAAATTATTGTTGGTCCTCTCCATCACCATCCATATTCTCATAATCTTCGCCATACGCTTCTTCTTCAACACCTTCCTCTTCTCCATCAGCATCACCATAGTGCTCATACTTTTCGTCATCATAATCTCCATCCTCTCCTTCTTCCTCGCTCGGCTCTTCGCTTTTCTTTTTCTTCTTCTCCTTGTCTTTACTCTTTTCACCACCATCTTCACTATCGGAACCCTCTTTATCCTTCTTCTTGTCTTTCTTGTCCTTACTCTTTTCACTGCTCTCTTCGTCGTCAGAACCCTTATCCTTCTTTTTATCCTTTTTCTTCTGATCTTTCTTCTCATCTTCAGAGCCATCCTCATCCTTATCCTTCTTCTTATCTTTTTTCTTCTTTTTCTTGTCCATACTCTTTTCATCACTATCCGAGCTCTCCGAACTCGAACTTGAATCTGAATCCTTCTTCTTGTCCTTCTTCTTCTCTTTGGATTTTTTGTGCTCCTTCCCGTCTCCAGATTCCTCTTCTTTCTTTTCCTTCTTTTTCTTATCATTCTCTGGCTTTTCTTCCTCATCTTCTGAATCTTTATCCTTTTTCTTCTTGCCATTTTTCTTGGCATCCTCCTCTTTCTCCTCTTCAGAGTCTTCCTTCTTCTCTTTTTTTTTATCTTTCTTTTCTTTAGATTTTTTTCGCTCTTTCTCATCAGCAGAGTGCTCTTCATCTTTTTTCTTTTTCGGAGACTTGTCTTTCTCGCCACTATGTTTATCTTTTTTCGATTTATTGTGCTTCCCATTTTCTTTCTCTTCCTGTCTCTCTTGTTTCAAAGCCGCCAAGCCTTTCTTATTCATATCAAGATTGTTCGGATTATTTCCTGTCTGATCAATGCTATTCATCTTTTTCATTATGAACAATAGAATAGAAACGAATTCTTTACCGCATTCAAAATCACCCAATCAAAGACTAAGTCCCACTCTCCAAACATGCGGACGTAAAGATCTCGGAAGAGCCTCTTGATGTAGAGATAGTCAGGCTTCTCTTCAAATCTTAGACTTCTTGTATACGTCAAATACTTTGCGAACTCATCTATTATTAAACAAATCCATGAGAAAGTTTTTTCCAGAGCCTTCCTTACCTGGGTAGCCCCTACACAGGACATCCGGTGAGATAGAGACTTTCGCATGCATAATGCGACTATATTTCTCTTTTCTATTCTCAGCTTTAATACCCATCCAAGGCAGCTCGCTTCTTAAGAAATAAACTAAAATATATCCAATGGACTCAAGGTCATCTCTTCTTGTTTGTCCTACAATAGTTGATAACTTGATAGTCAGGGAAAATTATCAATTACGAATTCCGAGATGGCTGTTGATACTGAGATATCTGACGGTTCCTGCAAGGCTCTTGTTTTCTTTATATGGGGTATGGAGTCCCGTTCTTGGATCCTGGTATTTCTTGGTCAGACCGAAATCAATTACATGAATAGTTTCAGAGTCTTTTCCTAACCCCACAAGGAAATTTTCAGGTTTAATGTCTCTATGCACAAAATTTTTGGAATGCAAATATTCTATGCGCGTTATCTACATGCAAGAAAATTAGAAGCAGCTCTCGATTAGTCGTTAGTATACCAGCTGATCCGCAATTAAAAGCACAGTCTTTAAAGAGAACTTGCGACCGCAATAGTTGAATAACTCTTCAAGGTTGGGTCCTAGCAGATCTAGCACAAGTATATTGTGCTGGTCGTCTTCGCCGAAGTGATAAAGATTGGGAATTCCAGCTTATAAAAATTTCATCAATCAGCAACAGCGTATTAACAGTCATCAATACTCTCTCCTTGAAGCTTGCGATAGATCTTTGACTCTAGCAGCAGCTGCTTGCGCTTCGCATTCTTTGGTTCCTGCCAAAATATTGAGCATGAAGAACAATTAGGGCAATTACCATTTTCACGGCGAATTCTTTGCCACGATACTCCATTATTTTCGCTAAAACACTAAGTTACCGGCATAATATCAGGGTCTTTACCAAGGTAGATCTCTGAGAAAGCCCCAACTCCAATTTTTTTCTGTACATGGTACTTGTCAAATAGCGGACGTTCCATTTTTGCTTTATTATTTTTTTTAATAAAAGAATTAAGATTTTATCAATTAATATGCTCATCAGATTCAGAAAACACACATGAAGTTTCAAAAAACCAGTCCCAAATCCTCACAGTCACCGGATTTGAACGCGAGACAAAAGAATGATATTTTTGCTCGTTATCAGGTCCCTCAGGCCAATGAATCGTCAAAGCACGGACTAATTTTGTTTAGCACATTGCAAAAGTTTAACCACAGCAATAAAGAGCCCATTTTCCCTTATAAGGAAATATTAACTCGGAAAGAACCTTTGAAAATAGAGAAATCTGTTCGTTCGCACAGTGTACAAAAAGCATCCACACATCGCGCAGAGCTTAGGAACCGTGGGTCGAGCTACGGCAACATCTACCACAAATCTACTGAGACGCTTCCAACTACAGGGAACTTTCATTTCAAAGAGGTGTATGCGATAAAAAGTCCGCCTAGTACTGAAAGGATAAGAAAAAAGGAAAAGCAGACAGAACCTGTAGATATATTACCAGCCATTAATGGCCTCAAACGTGATAACCAGGATGCTTTCTTGAACATTATTGTAAAAAACAAAAAGGATAACCAGCAGAAAGACAAAGTGATTAAGAATATGAAATCCAAACCGCTAGATCTCCCTCCGGATGGTAGCGATATTGGCTCATATGGTAATACAAAATATGGAGAGTTTAAGGGAACTCGTTCTAAAAGCACTCCAAATATTCAGTCGGAGAAGTTATTCAATAAATCAAAGACGAGCTTAGAGAATAAGCCAAATATAATTGGATCTCCTTATCAAGAATTGCAAAATGAGCCAGATATGCTGTTAGAGTTTACGCCAGAAGATGGAAAGAAGAACGAAATACTTGATGACAAACTAGAGGCTCTCGAAGATGAACTATCACATTTCAACCTTGATCCCTCTCCCGAAAAACATGAAAGGCCGGAAAGGCTGCCAAGGGTTCGAAAAGACATTAGAATAAATTCAATTCCTTCAGATGATGGAATGGCTGACTCATTGAAGTCTAAAACACAGAATCCCAACGCGTCAGGTCGTGAAACCCAAAAAGCGACGGTGACATATAACATTCCGACGGAGGAACCAAAAACAGATCGGAAGCAGGGAAGATTACGAAAATCGACCTCTCAGAACTCGCCGGTAAAAGATGATAAGAGAGCAAAGCTAATGAAGCGTTTTCTTGGGAACTATCAAAACCCGCTTTACAAAAAAGGTGTCTTTGTGGTGGATAATATGCTGCCTGGTATTCCGAGACAACGGCCAAAGATCTCAAAAAAATTCAAGAATTCAGTTCGGATTCAATATCCTGATGTTCATGTGGAGGATGTAACTGGAGGAAATGCTGACCTTTCCTTCGCAGAAACTTCTATAGATACGGACACATATGAGTACTACCGGTACCTTCACAAAGAATATTTTCATATTTCTATCGTCAATCGCGCAAAGATTTTTGATTCGCTTATGAAAATGGATATTCGAAAGAATTTTCAAGGGATTCCTGAAGAAGTGGCAAAATATAATGTATTGTTATTATTGACATAGTTGGTTTCTCATTTCGTTTTTAGGAACTCAAAAAGCTTCAGGAAGCGAGGATGAAGGCTCAGCTAGACAAAAATGGCAAAACCAACACCAAAAGTTTCTTTGTGACAAAGCCGACGTAAAAATGTGAAAGGATTGAACTTTGAAGCTCTGTTTGAAGATTTATTCCCATAATAAAATAATTCGTTTTTTGCTTTAGTTGTATGTATTATTATCATCGACATTTTTCTGATTGAAGCGGCTGTGGTGGCACAGCACTGCGATACCCCAAAAGATTCATTTTTCCCTCAAATATGTTTTCATATATAACAGTTTTTGGAAAGTGAATTTGGTTAATTCACTATCGATGATTTAAGTCGTCGTGTGAGTAGGAAAAAGAAGCTATTTTGTTCAAGCTAAAGCTGTTCCGAAAAAAATTCCTTTGCATAGTAAGATCAGATCAGAGGGTTCCAGGTTCTAGCAAAGTCTAATCTGATCAAACTTGTTAGGACAATCCATTGATAATAGATAGCCATATGATATACTTGAGGTAAGAAAGGTAATGAATGTATTTGAGAAATATCAATTAAAATTCTAAATAGCAAGGCTTATTTATTATCAAATTGACATATTTATGTGCATTTCTTTCGTTTAGTAGCAGAAAGGAGAGACCATCTTATCCTGGTCTCTCTTTTTCCTAATCACTAATTTATTTTCGTTTTCTAGCATATTGTCTAGTGTGTAGATACCGAGAGGGATTTTCGTGACTTTCAATGAGTTACCATCTAAGACGCATAGTAAGTGCTTATCAATAATGCATGAGCTGCCACCTTCTGAAAAATTTGTGGAATAATATTTGTCATACTTCGGGTTTATTAAGACAACCTTATGCATTTCGAGTTCATCAGCAATTTTGACGCCGCATCTTGCGATCAAAAAATTTTTGCTGATCTGTTCAACTGCAGTCACATCAGAGTAGCCATAGAGCTCAATTTCAAATACTTTATTTACGAGTCCCTTTTCTCCTAGTTGATATCCCATCAAGAATACTCGTAGCAGAGATTCCTTTAGCACCATGAACCCATTGAAAGTATTTGAAGGAAAAACCTTCTTAATGCTCGCCCAGGGAGAGCATAGAAATTCTCGGAGCCACATCCTCATTTTGTAAGAATAGAGAACGATAAAGCAGTCGCCTCCTTTCTTTTTGCCTTGGATTAGTATGGTTGCATCCTTGGAACACTCAATCGAGCTCAACGATTTCAGTTTATTTGGATAAGTGACGAGCTCATAGTCTTCAGTCACGGTGTTGATAATATAGAACCCAACGACTACTTGGGCTCGCTCGGAAGGAAAAAGCAGCGCGAGATGAGTACTATTGATGCAAGCTATTCTGGGGACGCAGGAATTCATTTGTCTTGGGAGAAGCATCCTGCTGAGGACGGAGCCTTTCCGTTGGAAAGAGTAAATTTCTAGCTTTTGACCTGGAGTGCATGCGACTATTGTCCGATTGTATTGATTAAATCGGCAACTTGAGACAAACACTTCGAATGTGACATAGGAGCTCAATAGCTTAACATGATCGAGATGAAAGAGAAAAATAGCCATTGTGCTAACTTCGCTATCTCCGACGCTGGGTCTAATGTAAGCAACAAGTTTCTTAGTTATTTTAAAGAGTTCTCCTGTCAATGGCAGACTCAGTTGTCCTTGAGCAGTGAACGCTTTTTGTGGAAGCTTCCGAAGTACAGGGAATAGAAACGGTGGATTTTGAGATACAGAACTGTTGCCCATACGCTCTGTAACATCAACTCATTTATATTATTCGTAAATTTTATTTCAAGAACTTGAATTAAGAACAAATGACTGCGAATTCAGTGTAATAAATGAGTAAGAAGTCGAATATCTTCTTTCCTCGAGAACCTTTACGATATTACTAAAAGATTTAATCCCCTTTCTTGCAGATTACTCATCCATGTTTAGCTTCCAAAATAAATCATCTTCTACTTTCAATTGTTAATAATCAAATTTCTTCATAGGTCTAGACCTTACCTAGTTATCTTCACCACTTAAAAGGGATTAAATCATCAAGTTGTTATTGTAGGCCTAACAAACTCTATGAAAACCACAGTACTAGTTCACATATGGTGTCAAATCGCTAGTTTTAGTGAAGGAAGATTTTTGTGGGAACGAATTTTTTTCATGAAACTATCTACAGTCAGCTCTTATTGTTGCAACATATTATACTCGAGTGAGTTATCAAACCATTCTTTTTTTGACGAAAAACTATTTCTTTATTTGCCAAACGGTCTATTTCTCACATCTAAAAATGGATGCTTGAGAGCCTCTTCTGCGGTGAGTCTTCTATTTGGATCAAGAGTCAAGCATTTCTCCAGCAGATCTTTCAAATTGTTCACAGCTTTTATTTCTTCAGGTGTTTTTGTCGTTGTTGCTGCCATCAACATAGCACCAATGTCTCTAGTTGGCTTTTCTGAAATTGTCATCGTCTTCACATATTTCTATAAATGATACCCACGATTAAAATCAACATAGAAAAAGCGTTATCTTACTTCACGAGTAACTGGGTCTGTCTCTTGACTGAGGAAATTATTTTGCGCGTCAAAATGCTTGTACACATATTCTCCTTTACGAAGCATCTTATTTCCGAATCTTCCTTTTGTCTGCATCATCAGCTTCAACATATGGTTATTGCTAGTCCCTGGAAAGAGGAAATTCCCAGTATAAAGTTCGAAAATAGTGACCGCTGCGCTCCAAATATCAATCGCATTTGAATAAGGACAACCCAAAATAATTTCAGGGGCTCGATAGTATCGAGACTGTAAATACTCTGTAATCGTATTCTCATCAGAAGAAATTGCGCTTCCCAAGTCGCAGATCTTCAAAGTTTTCTTATTATTGGTGATCAGCATGTTATCTGGTTTCACTAACAGGGAGAGAGATTAAATTGATTATCTATAACCAAAATAAAGAAAAGCTTACAGTCACAATGGATGAGCTTGTTTTTCTTGATATGGCTTAACCCAATGAATATTTGCCGTGCGTATGAGCGCACCCATTCAATGTTTAGCCCGACTTTCTTTCCAAACTGCTTCAAGCACTCTCTTAAGTCCATCTCCATGCACTCGAATATCATACAAAGATGCTTGCGGTGCTCGAAGGAGTCATACAGCCGTAGTATATGCCGTTTATCCGCTTTGTCTGTTTCATTGAGGAGCGTAAGAGTTGATCTCTCCCTTTCACCTGCTCTCAGGAAGATTTCATCAGCTCGTAGGATCTATAAAACCAATTTAGCCATCATGCACAGCAAATCATTAGTAATTACCTTAATAGCAACTAATTGATTATTTTCAATGTTCAATGCTTTGACGACGTTTCCAAACACACCTTTACCAGCGATTGAAATAACTTTGTATTTCTTGTGTAAGATCTCTCCAATGTGGATCCTGTAATAGCCCTCTTCATCATCCCAGTCTGAATATCGACTCACCACTCTGATTAAAGGAATAATAGTTATTTTACAGCTGTGCCAAGAGAAACATACTTTGGGAAATTCAGTCCTGGAGCGTCGACTCCTGTTATCTCATCTGTTGGAGAATCAGCAAACATATCGAAGCCTTTGCTCGGTTTCTCCTCTGCTTTTTTACTCTTTTCTCTTTTCGGCAGTTCCATCTCAGCTTCCGGAGCGCCATCATCCTCTAGAAATAAAAAGGTCAAAACAGGTCAAGGAGAATCAGAATAATAAAACTGACAAAATCTGCTAAATCACAGCTCAATGCACAGCCCTTCCTCATCCCTTGTTGTCATTCAATTCAATTGATTCTTTCCATTCTTGAACAACTTCTTGTCGTGTTATTAAGACAACCGCGACTGAATTAACAATGAGAAACTTGGTTTGAGTTAGCTCTGCATGAGCTGGAATTAGTTCCAGACTAAAATAGCTAATTAACAACAACTACTTACCCTCATGGATTTTTTCTCTCATCTTTTCGATCAATCTATCGAAATTCTCTTTATCTTGATCATGTTTCCTTGAATCTAAATCAATTTTCTCCTTCGCAGCTGCGTCTTGCGGTTCAATATCATCTTCTGGTTCTTTTATTTCTTCGGTTTCTTCTGTTTTCATTTCAGTTTTCATATCTGCATCTTTGCTAGCTTCTTCAACAGGTTTGGCAGCTGGCTTTTGCTCTGATTCATTTTGCTTCTCTGGTTGCTTCGGCTGCTCTTCTTGGGGCTCGCCATTCTTTTCTTGTTCTTGTGCACGCAGCTGAGCAAGCAACTCCATTCTTTTTCTCCTGGCCTCCTCAATTCTTCTTTCTTCCTCTCTTTTGACTTCATCCTGCCTCAACAGCTGCTCTTCCACCTTTCGTTCGTACTCTGCATCATCTTCATCTTTATTCTGATCGCCCTCCAGTTCCATCTCAATTAGCCTCTTTAGCTCTTTATCCACCACAATAACTTTTTCTTCCACAATCTTCGACTCTTTCTTCTCCCCTTTCCCACTAGCATGCAACCGAGTCTCACTTTCGCGATTCGTCACTTCAGATTGCTCATTGGCTCGCTTTGGCTGATGCGTGGTTGGAGGTTTGACTCTGTGATATCTCTCCCTCGATGAACTCGAGTCCGACCACATTTGTCTTCTCGGAGTCTCTTCCTCTTCTTCGTCACGTCTCGAGGTTTTTTTGTCTCTTCCTCGATGTCTATCCGAGCGTGAACGCGATCTTGAACGATCTCTTTTCTTTTCACGATGCTCTCGATGCTTACGGTGCTTCTTTCTCGAACTTGATCTGGATCTCGCTTTTCTACGTGATCTAGATTCTGATTTGGATCTGTCACGAGACCTTGATCTTCTTTTTCTCTCTAACAAGACAGAGTCAGGCAAAGCAACAGATTAGCGTACCTCGAGAGTTTTTATGTTTATGTTTCTTGCTCTTTTCAAATCTTTCTGGAGTCTTTGAACGCTTCTTCTCTTTTTTCCTTTCAGCTTTGGATTCTTTCTCAGGAACATTATAACCCAATAGCTCTGCAGCTTCGAGACCCCTGATGGACATATTATGAGAACAGCGAAAGGAAATATGGGCTACATTTGAGCTTCTCGTGATGATTTTTGACCCTTAGAAGACTTGTCTTTATGCTGGGTCTGCGATGGAAACGATGTCAGAGATAACAAGAAAATGTTTAAGACCTTACTGTCATTCTTATCTACAAATTCTCCTTCTTCCACATCAATTTCCTCCTTATGAGTTTTTCCTACACAACCAAAGATAAGCCGAAGATGAGTTTGTTGGAGTCAGTGGCAGCAAGTTTCTTACCGTTTTGCATAACAATTTCTTTTCGTGATCTTTCAAATTCCGAATAAAATTCAATCTTTTTGTAAGTGGGAGAATTTCTCTATTTTAAAATAAGATTTTTTTGAGAGTCAAAAAAACACTGCCCTTCTTTTCTTCTGCTGTTAAAGGAAAGAATCACGGAAGGGATCTTCGACAAACTTCGGCACTTCTTTCTAATAACAAAAGCCAGATAACTCTAACTAACTCAGATATTGAGAAGCCTATACATATGCAATAGCAATAAAGCATATTTGTCTATTGAAAGTATGTATGTGCAGTTAAGAGGAGCCTTGAAGAATATTAAAAGCCTATTTCATATATATATACATAGACATGCATTACAAAATTTTAGTGTTTATGTTAGAATAACAATTTAGTTGAAATATGAATATTCCTACGATTTACGCATGGTTTTCTCTTGAGATGATGAAATTTAGTATCCAGTCTAGCAGGCTTTTGATAGGAGACGTTTATTTTGGGATTTCCATTTGGTGGTGATGAACTTATAAAACTGCGCGGTAAAATCAATTTTTTTCCCTCATAACAATTTAAAAGTTGAAGTAGCTTATTATAAATTTGATTGCAACAACAGAAATAGACTCGAAATAAGAAATACTCTTCTAACCTATATAATGGAGAGCAAAACTAACGACACAGATGAAAATATACTATTTAAATCCAAGAGAGATCAGTTTGCGAGCGAAATTCGCAAGAAGCACACCGAGAATATCCTAAATGCTAAAAGGATGAAATTCACCATGAATAAAGACAACATCACCAACCCAACTTTTCACAATACAATAAGTGTAACATTATCGCTGAATACTCGATTAATCTAATGCATATCAACAGGAAGCGGAAAGATTCAAATTCCTTGCAAATAATTTCCAAATGGCGATGCAAGAAAAAAACATTCCAAAACTTGAAGCCGCTCTCACTGAAATTCGTTTGGCTTTGTCTCAAGGAGAGAATTCGAATTCTCATGTTGGACTGCTTTACGAGACACAAACTGTTCCTTTGATCATAGGATTTTTGAGAAAAGAGCATTTTGGGTACACCAAAGTCCAGACCGAAGCAGCTTGGATCATAGCAAATGTGCTTTCTGCAGAAACAGAATACACTGAAGACATTGTGAAAAACCTCAACGGTATTGAAGTTATGATGGAGTTACTTCAAGCACCAAGCAGTGAAGTTCAAGAAAACGTAAATAAATTCGATAGTTTGGATCATCTGAACAAATTTTCTCGTGATTTTAGGCGATATGGGCGCTTGCGAATATAGCAGGAGATTCAAGACCCAATGCGAAGATACTTCTCGAAAGGGGGATCGTTAAATATATCACCAAAGGAATCGAAAATAACTTATCGAGTCCTGAAATATTGCAGAATTTTGCATGGCTGCTGAGCAATTTGTCTAAAGGCAAACCCTTCCCCGATTTTTCTCTGGTACGCCAGTCTACTTTCTATGACTTTATTCTTATAATAACCCTTAGTTGGCACCTACGTTGCCTTCCCTTGAAGAATTAATGCGTTCAACTGATATAGACACAGTGTACTACGTTCTCTGCACCGTTGAACATCTGACGACAGGCGCTGATGAAGAAACAATTGATACCATCATGGAGATGGACTGCATTCAGGACTTTATTAGTTTCGCGATGGCGGACGAAGAGAACCTGTCTCAACTGCGCTTGCCAGCTCTTAAACTATTAGGGAACTGCCTCACGGGCGATGACTCCGTTGCAACGGTACAGATATTAATTGTTGAGACTCATTAACTCAAACGGTGTTTTTCAGAGACTAATAAACATGGATATCATACCCTGCCTCATGAAGAACGTAAATTCAAAGGTGAAGAAATGGAGAAAAGAAGCTCTTTGGGCCATTTCGAATCTGATCATTTGTGGATCCGAAATAATAGAAGTGCTTTTCAAAGTTCCGAATTTTCTCGAAAGGCTGACTGAGTTGGTGCTCACTGACGCTATTGATGTAAGCTGTTGAGATTTTGACACAAACTAATTTCAATCGTTTTAGGTGAGATCGGAAGCTCTAACGTGTCTCATGAGAGCAGCAGAAGAAAGTAGCTACCGTCAATTGGATTTTATGATTGAAAAGGATCTTATCAGACTTGCTCTCGAAGTGTTGTCTCTCAGAACTAATACAAGCATGATGGTGGATGCACTCAAAACTTTAGAAATAATTCTTAGAACTGGGCAGGATATCGTTGAGACAGAAGGAGGTTTCAACCCCTACCTCGTGAGACTTGACAAGGAAGGAGGATTGGCAATAATTGAAAACATGCAGGGTTATCTGGATGAACAGGTCCAGAAGAAGGCTACTGAAATAATTGATGAGTTTTTTGCCCTAAACAAATGAGCAATTTAACCGTAAGGGTTCGACTTTCGAAAATTCTGCCTAGCTCCTTTGAATTGCATTTCAAATGTTATTTTAACTGCCTAAACAGCAGATTCTTGTGAATTGATGAGTGGCTGGACACAAGTTTCATACATGAGTTAAGCCGTCGTGATTGAGTATTATATAAAATTCCACTTAGCACAATTTCGATGTTTTCCCGTTAATTCATAGGATTCGAGCAGAGTTTTCAGTATCCGAATATTTTAGGAAAAACGAAAATATTTCTCACTTCATCGTGGCCGAAGTTTCACTAATTAGCTAACGAAGGCTTAAAGTAAAAATTTAAATCATAATATTTCGGAAGCTTTTTAAAAGGAGGTGCATTACTTTAACATTAAATAATTAATAAAACCTTAAACTTGGAAATGGAAAACAAATCGATCGCGTCGAGTCAAAAGTCTCAGAAGAGCGCGGTTGTCATGGATGACAGGATAGGCTTTGATAAGCTTTACCATCAAATCAAAGACTCTATTTTCCAGGTTCTTTATCTCGTGCTCAAACAGGAAGACTCTGCTCTTTGGTATATTGCTGTTACAAATGGCGTCGATTACCTGCAGATGATGTATTTTTGCTTCTATGAAAAAGTCAACAGCATCTGGAATTCTGATGAAATACTGGGGCCTTTCTACAACGTCATCAACTTCATCAATGTGTCAAAGTAATCAAATGATTTTGTTTGACATTTTACTTAAATCACATGCCATGTTTAATTAGTTACATTGAGAACGCTCTGAGCTGGCCAGCGTATTTAACAGGTTTTTATGTGTGCCTCGTGCTGATTGTGTTGGTCATTGTGAACATTTTCTACGTCTCATATTCTTTCAGTCGTAAAAAAGTATCAGTCATTTGGCCAGTCAAGCTTCTGCGCGGTGTCGCCGGTTTGGTTGTGACAGTCGGTTTCTTACCTATCACCGAATTCTTGATTGGCATGATTCAATGTGTTTGGGACGATAGTGGAGAGTACGTGCATTGGAATTTCACCGACATTGAATGCTGGGAAGGCGCGCATATTATTCATGGAACACTCTCTATTGTTCTTACTACAGTCTTCATATTGATTTCAGGGATCGTCTCTTCAATCTATTTCGAAATTCGAATGGTGACCAGCGATCCAACTGCAAGGTCAGATTTGATAACATCTATTTCTCCTTAATCGCATTGAATTGATATAGGCAGAATTCAATAGGCGATATGGCGTTTATAGCGAATAAAATTGCTCTGCAGGTCACATTCGCGTTCTTGACGGTACCAAAACGATTTTGAAATAATTTTCGTTTACCTTTTTTGTTGGTACAGTCAGCAGATCAGTGGTGGCTCGTGACCATTCTTATGGTAGGATCGTCTTCTTTGATGTATACTTACGTGGTGAAAGTGCCGTTCTATAACAAAACATATGCAATTGTAATTTCAACCTCATTCTCCTCAGTTCATCATTACTTCTCAGATCATGAAGATTTTCAACACCGTGTACTTTTGGACCGCCCTCATGTTATTTCTAAGCAAGGTATATTCTTTCAATAAGCGAGAGAGGATATAATCTGAAATTATTAGACCATCGGAGAGGATTTTTCAGGTGGACTGGTGGTGTATCTCGTTGGATTACCCTTCATTCCTTTGTGGTTTTTCACAAATCAAAGCAGCAGTACAGCAAGCGTGGTCTCTTACCGCACAAGCTTCAAATCACCCGAACAGCTCAATGACCATCTTCGTTCACTTCTTCAGCTTGTAGATTCCTTCCGTAATTATTTCATTGAAAAAAACAGCAACGTACTGATTGCATATTAGAAACTGACAAAAATGCAAGAATGTTGTTAACCGGTTACATTGAAAAGCACAAAGATGCCTGCCCCGAAGATGATTGCCCGCTGAGATACCGTGCTACTGCAAAGAGGAAAAAACATCATGAAGAAAAACTTTCGAGTATAACTATATTATTACTTGTTCCGGTCTAATGCATCATACAATTAGATTTGGAGGAGAGTGTAAAGCGTCTTATTTTTGTCATTGACAGGTTCTATGTCGCTGGCACGAAGAAGTAATATTTTTATTTTTTGATGAATTGATTGAGATGACCACTCTAATAGATTCAAAAAATCGACGAATCTTCGCATTTCTTTCGCATTCTTTTTATTCGAAAGACTGAAAAACAACAAGAGAGCACTAGCTGAGATAACCAAGGCCAAAACACTGGATCCGGGATTTGGTGACCAATTCGTTATTTATCGCCTGGAGTGAGTTTTTTCATCATGAAAGCATGCTGATTCTGTTTTGGAAAAATTATTATAGGAGAATGATTAATGATGGCGTTGATGGAGAGAGCGATGGAGACGACGGAGGTGGACTTGATCTTGTTGGAAAGATTGCCTCTGAAAACTTTCAGAGCCTTGCAGAAGGATATATGACTGAAAGCGCCAACCTACATAAAGAATTTTGGATGGAACTGAGAGAAGAAAAGCCAGACTTGCGAAAACTCAACTATCTGGGTTCTAAGGTTAACACAGCGATGAATAACGCAAAAGATTATTGGAATCGACTCCAGAAATTTACTGTTGACGCTCAGTTCCTAAAAATTTACGGGAGATTCCTAATTGATATCAAAAATGAAAGATCAGGAGAAGAGCTCATACGAAAGTATTTTCTCAGTGCTTTTGTGACAAGTTATCTTAATATATTTCTATGCATTAATTTAGGGCGAAAATGATCGAAAGAAGAGATCTAGAAATGAAAAAGTTCAAGGAAATCGAGCACGAAGAAGCAGGTGAACTTGGAAACGCTTCCTCTGAACCTCTTCCTTATGTTATTGTCTCTGGAACCCCAGTACAATCGTCTTATACAATATTTTTTACCATAACTTTTCATGCGCTTTTTAGGATAGCTTTGGAAAGATAAAGAAAGCAAATGCATTGTTCTCGATTCTTGTCGGTACTCAGAATGATGACATCATTGATAAAAAAATCAACACTTACATGCCGGAGTTGTATGGAATGTTCCATGACAGCTTCATGAGGCAATACCTCCAGAGAGAAGACGATACTTACGGCGGGTTTCTAAATGCAGAAAATAGTCTTTTCATTAAGAACAAAAACGGTTACATCATACCGTCTTTTGTGAAAGTCAAGCCCATCGAGCTTCCGGATGGATATCAGTTTATGGCAACTTTCCGAACTACAGACGTGAGGAAGTTATACGCTTACTTCATCTGCCGACCAGACGGAATTATCACGGATGTTTCAGCATCAGCCATTACCATATTAAATCTCAACCTCGCGATACGCAAAAACAACGTGAACATCGACACCATTGTAAAATATATTACTTCTTAACAAAGTCTAATTAGCATATCATACTAGGTACCCGGCGCTTTAACAGACAAGAAATATCAGTTTGGAAAGGAGTTTTCGTACGAACTCAAAGAATTCGATGGAGACTTACTTCCAACTGTACTCCAACTTCACGCAATCGTTACCCCAATCGAACTTCGTGACAAAACTAACAAAGAGTTCGCGATGATTATCCGCGAGTACTATGACCCACAGGCCTTCTCTCAGCAGAAAGATGGGGCAGGGACCACACCGGATTCTGACAAATTTATTTATGGGTATATAGTCAAGGTGGAGAAAGTAGATAGGACCATAACTATGAAAAATCCAGACCTTTCCAGAATAAAATCGCGACATATTACAAGAGGGCCTGGCGCAATAAGTGAGAAATCGGAGAGATCATCTGACGGAGAGAGTCCTCCTTCGCTTAGATTGGTAAAGAAAGACTCTTCTCCAACAGTTTATAAAGGAGGCGTGGGCAACGAAGAAGACGATTGGATCTATGGATTTAGGACTGACAAAGAAGATCTCGAGATAGGTACATGAATTTCCTTATTACTCTCTGAATTAACTGTTTTCCGATCAATAGGTGCGATATTCCAATCTGCTAATCTGAAAAAGGAGCTTACGAAGGCAGTTGAGGAAGAACAGCAGGTTGATAGAGTGAGAGAAGAGATTAACTATGGCGAAGGCATCCAGCTGAAGAGGCTTGTGGGAGGAAGATTTATCGATATAAGAAGCAATGTATACCTCGACACTGAAGAAAGAGAGAGACTTGAGAAAGAATGGGACGAGGAGGAGAGCCTCTTTATGAAGAGAGATGAGGACGACGGGTTTGGTGAGAGGACTGTGAGAAAAACAAGAACATTGAAGAAAATGATCCAAGAAGCGTTGGAAGATAATCAAGAACTACCATCCGTGTCCAGACTACGATTGATCAGTGTTTGCTGGGTCTTGATAGCCTTAGGGTTTTCAGGTAATGCATCTTGGTGCCTGGCAGTCTTTATTGATGTTTTTTCAAAGCGGCGTTATTTAGTCAGATTTACCTAGCGTTCAATAGATGGAGCTCTTACACTGAAATTACCACACTAGCAACAAACAGAATAGTTGCCTATCAAGACCTCGTTGATTGTCTTCTTGGATTAAGCTATATGAGCGAAGATTCGTAAGATCCATATCCAGAACTATCCGATATTCAACGACTTATTATTCATTCATAGTTCCATCATTACAGATGCAGAGACTGCTATCATTCTTCCGCTCAGAGAAAGCCTTATTGATGATGTCGATCAGATCATCTTTTTTACACACTCACTTAAGACAGGCTCCGTTGGGAGTATTTATGACCAGTATTCTCGAACTGAAATCATTCTGCAACACTATAACAACGGTAGCGTGGATATTTCTCATGAGCAAACCCAATCTCTATTGCAAGTAAACCCTCAATATTTTCGCTTTCGTTGGGCTTACACCCCCTCTAGGTCGCTTCACTTGCCTATAATTTTTCTTCAGAAAGCCTTGAAAATATAAACATCAATAATCGAGTTCTCAGGGACGTGGTCTTTAACGTGCTCAACCGAATTGTCCCGCAGCTCTCATTAGATTTTGAACAATTCACTTCGAACGCTCTCCAAGAATATGCGAGCGGCATCCCGAATACGCTAATCGTGCTGACTGTCATCGAGTTAGTTTGTGGCGTTGTATTTTCGGGATGGATTGTGTATTATTTGATCAAGATTGAATCCCAGAAAGAAAATGTGCTGTTTTTGTTCTTGGAAATCCCAATGAAAAATATTGAGGGTATCAGCAAAAGAAGAGACAGATTCATGGACTTCTTCCAGGTAACAAGAGAAATGAGATCTCAAACCTCACCAGCCATGCTTAGGCGATTAAAAATACCGATCAAAAAGACTCTGATGCTTCGGACAGTTTCGATGAGATTTCAGAAATAAAGGGCAAAGGAGATGGAAAGAATTTTTCTCCTATTCAAGGAGATGATTCTCAAATTAAACAGAGCGAGGAGGAGGAACAAGAAGGTAAATAGCTCGTTACATCAAAATCATGTGACTTGTGGTTTTAATAGATCAATTAAAGAGGAGGAAAAAGATGATCAAGAAATATAAAACTCAAAAGTTCAAAAAAGCACGAGTTCTATTTCTCAAAATTTGCGCAGTTGCGATGCTTTGTTGCATCTATATCCTATGCGCACTTTTAATGTTACATATGCAGAAGCAAAAGCTCTCAAAATTCATGACTCAACTCTCAGAAGATGCGTTAATACCTCTAAAAATTCAGACCGCAATAGATGCCTTGGAATTATATGGATTGGATCCTAATTTTCCTATTACCAACTCAACTGTGAATGACTATACAAATTTGACGATTATGAATATCACTCGCCATAAACTTGGAGAAGTAATAAAGATTCCCCATTCGATTCAATAATGATAATCTTCATTTTTTCAGTTTTATGTGTACGTTCTCGATCAAGATGAAGAATTCAAAACAAATTACAAGCAAGTATTCTTTGGAGATGCCTGCGCTTACCTCGGAGGCGATTACACCTCGTGTTCCTCGATAGGCAATAGTTCTCTTCTATATGTACTCTCATTGGCAAAGCAATATGCTCTAATCCTTAATAGGGTGTGCTAAATTATGAAGCAGGAATGTTCAAATACCTAAAGGACCTCTACTTAGCTCTGAAACACAATGTTATTCCTCAAGCGGATTTTAGATCCCTGTTGATGACTTCAAGTTGATTTCCTATCCAATGCTTTAGTCTAATTTGATCTAGGTGTTGATTTTTATTTTAGCACTCGAGTCATATTACAGAAGTTCTTTGACTACGAGAAAGAGTTCTTAAAGAGTGATTTGAACACATCGATTACAATGTCTACAGTTATCTTGGCAGTCTATATTGTGATAGTTATTCTTTTCCTCTCGCTCTATTGGCTGCCGATAATCCTGAGATTAAATAACGAGGTAACACTTCGTAATAAAGCCGAATTGCTAAGAGATATGATATAGGTTTGGCGAACTACAAGAATGATAAATATGATCCCTATCGATGTTGTTCAAAGGATCAGAAGTATCAGAGTCTTCCTCAGAAAGTTAATTCGATCGAGAGCTCGAAAGTAGAACCAATCATGGAGAGGGCTTCCTATAAAGGTTGGTATTATTTCATCATAATATTAAAATTTGATGAGTCACTAAAGAGATTTTTCGGATGATAATATTATTACTAACTACTGTAGTACTGAAAAAGAGTCAGAGAATGATTCAAAGGTTTTTATTGCTTCAAGATCTTCTTAAAATCTTCATTTTGACTTTTAAACAGTTTTCGTGACAAACTATTTACTTGCGGTTGGTTTCAAGTATAACGTTTTGAAAAAAAGAGAAAACGCAGCCTTCTTAAGAATAGGTGCTGGTGGTTTTAGCCATTGAGCTTACTAGAAAATCGATAGTTCATCTTGCTGAGTAATAATATTTAGTGTGGCATTGCTATGCATTCTATGGAATTGCGTGGAGAATCATAAGGAAAGAACATAAGGCAAATTCTTGAATTTTAGCTAGAAAGCAGATAAAGCCAAATTTTCGAACTCTCTATTTCTTCCTCTTCCATTGCTGAGAATGATAATTGTGAGAAGAGCGCTAACAATTTTTTTCTTCCAGAAACACAAGATTGAACTCCAAATTTATTCATTCTCTATTGTAAAATTGAATGTTGCTTCAGACTTCATCTTCCACGCTCAACCATAAAGTAAATGTCCAAAACTTATCCTTATAACCTCACTCCGTCTGCTAGCAAATGTGCGTACTGTTTTTGCATAACATCTACGGTGGGTAATTTTAATTTACACAATTATTGTGTTTGTTAAACTGCCAAAATAATTTCAAACTTCTAAATTATAAAGCAATAAACGGTACTACGCAATGGAGAATGTCCAAGTTTATTTAAGGGTGCGTCCTCAAAGCCGCTCAGAAGCTGAAGCCAATGACACTGAAATTTGGCACATACCTCAGCCAGATATGGTCACTTTGCATCCGCAGAGGTTTCAAGAGCTCTTAAAGAGCAAGAAAATCACTGTTTCAAATAAAAATGAGTTTTTCTTCAGTATCACTTTCATTTGATGCTTTGTTCTCAACTGCATTTGAATAGACAGCTGCTTTGGTAAGGAGAAGACCACCAATGATATCTATCAAGCCACTGTCAAACGAATCGGTTTAGCAAGTTTACAAGGAATTAACGGTATGTTGCCGAGTAATCCACATTAAATAATGTTATTCGTAGGAACGATTTTCATGTATGGACAGACTGGCAGTGGAAAAACATTCACAATGATGGGACCCAAATGGTTGAATGGATCAGACACTCTTAAAGAAGAGAGTTTGGAAAATAAAATGGCAAAAAACAATGAAAACACTGAGAAGACACAGATTCGAGGATCAGGGCTCACAACTCCTGAACCAAGCGAGATTTCAGGTCAATCATTGTGTTCCAAAGAGTCAAACAAGTCGCCTTTGCATCGTAAATATGGTCTATTGAAAAATTTTGCTAATACTTCGGATAGATACAATAGCTAACGTCAAAATTGATTTGGATGATATTCCAAGCTATGAGCATCATCACAAAAGAGCATTTACTGTCAATTTGGGAAAGCCTCTAGGCGATGAAGGGCGAGCTACTTTTCAAATTGATAATTCTGATGGTTTACTTGGGCTTGCCCTTCGAGATATCTTCGTCGAAATGGATGAACTTCCAGACAAGAAATTCTTCCTCAAATGCAGCTATCTCGAGATTTATAACGATTTGGTATTTGATCTCTTGAAGTCTCAGAGTTGTCTCGGCGAGACGCTGTCAATTCACGAAGATCAGAATGTAAGATCCATTTTGTCAAGTGAAAATAGATCTAAATTCATCCCCATTGAAATAATAGAAAGAATTTTATATTAAAGATGCGATTGAAGAAATCGTGTCCTCTTATGACGAAGTACTTGACAAAATCCGCAGGGGAGAAGGTAATAGCCACAAGTGGATCTAATGAAAATAATTTCTTGGCCACTAGCAAATAGACATTACGCTGCAACGATGATGAATCACTCTAGCAGTCGCTCTCACACTATCTTCCGGCTGTACGTAAAGTCGATTCCTTCCCATGTCAAGCAAGGAGAGGATACCGTATTCACGGAGTCCGTGCTGAATTTCGTGGATCTGGCTGGGAGTGAAAAACTAGACATTCATGACGGACTTAGATTGAAGAAAAGAGAAACTTCGCAGCATTTGGGCAACTACTCCACGATGTCAACGGCGATCAGCAACACTCTCAAGGACCGCACTAAAGAATCTCAGCATATAAATAAGAGTTTGTTCTTTTTGACGCAAGTAATCTCATTGAAAGCAACAGGAAAGAGGTAAGGACTAAATTGTTGCACCGTGTGAGATATCTGACTTGTAATATATAATTAAAGCGAGACGTTTATTCCGTACAGGAATTCGCCTCTTACAAAAATTCTCAGGTCGTCACTTGGAGGAAACTCAAGGACAGCAATTGTCTTATGTATAAATCCCTGCCTTTCGCAGGTTGAACAGAGTCTGAGCACGCTTCGCTTTGGACTAAATGCGAAAAAAATAGAGAATAAAGTCCATGTGAATGTGACTGTCAGTGGCAACGATGAAAGCCTTCGCGCATTACTGAGAGAATATGAAAAGAAGATAACCGTAAGCAGATTACTTTATTTGGTGAATCCAAATGATTTTCATGGGCCTATTCCATAGGAGTTCGAGAAAGAAAAATCTAAGGATAAGGACTCATCCAAGCAGCTCCTGAAGACTATCCAGCACCTTCAAGAGCAAAAAAATATCCTCGCACAACGGCTCGTGTTAGCGGAGGCATCGTCAATAAGTTTAGAAAGAAATGGTACAAATTCAGGAGGAAACGATGAGACTTCTGATGGCAAAGATCATATTCATTTCCCAGGGATAGGGATCTTGCAAGTATTGTTCTCTTCATTTTGGTGTCATTATAACTATATTAATTCTCTCAGGTCTGCACACCTACAAAAGTTCTAAAAGATTCAGCACCGTCGTCGGCAACTTTTGACTTCCAAGGCAGATTTGCGATGGAAGCCTTGAAGAATGTAAAAGACCAGAATGCCCTGCTGCAAGACAAAATAGCGTTAATGATCGCCAAATTCGAGGAATTTGAGAACGAGAAGTTTGAGGTATGCTTATTTTGTTAGTTTCGCGGGTTTTTATCATTGACATATTCAGCTGCTTAGGAAGATTCATGAAAACGAAAAAAAACTATTCAACAAAAAAATGGAATGCAAGGCTCTGAGAGAGAACGCAGAAGCCTCAAAAATTGAGAATTCTCAATTGAGGCAAGTGATAAATTTCTATGAAAATCGGAATGAGAAAGGATTAAAGCAACTTACTTCTGAAAATTTACAGCAGCTTGAAGAGAACCTAACCCACCTCATGGAAGCCTTGAGAAGGGAGAAATTCACCAGAGAATTGATGGCACAGCTGACTCAAGCAGAGGGCTCCAATGAAAGCGCTGCCCTAATCAAAAACTTGAGAGACTTACCGTGTACAAAGGAACATACCCCTTCCAACAAGATTTGTTTCCCTTCTGAATTCTATAATGCCGGACCTTCATTTAATGAATCCATAATTTCTCCAAACCCAATCCAAGTCATTGAATATCACTCAAACTCGAAACCAGTCGATC
>ENA-UOUE01000107-UOUE01000107.1-compost-metagenome-genome-assembly--contig:-NODE-107-length-62860-cov-16.499833_pt1 | contig 62860 bp, 51 predicted proteins | sample MGYA00238146_ERZ747223 | MGnify/ENA primary metagenome ERZ747223 (study PRJEB28781, sample SAMN06268865) | compost metagenome | isolation source: single cell | place: USA: California, Emeryville, Joint... | reverse complement strand
GCTATTTTAGAAGCACAGCTCTCCAAAATTAAGATCAAACTAATCAAAAGTACACAGCATCCAATCTTCATTTCAAACCAAATCTTGAAACTTCTGAGCGACTGAATCTTTCTTTTAATTGCTGCTAAAAGCATCGATAAGAAAAACAATCCAACAGCAAATAATTTACATTTTCAAAGCCAAACACTGGATGTCTCTCGTTCTCTGTATATCCGCTTGCCTTTACACATTATAAGTAATGCAAGCTACTATTCTCTTACTTCATTTTTCAAAGTTCTCGTGTCAAGCGTCATCCCAGCAGGTTTCTTTTCACTTTGTATGTTCATATGATCTGGAACTTTCGAGTCCCTCTCTAGCTGAGCAATTTTTCTGTCCTTTGCCTCGATAGTAAACGTCAATTTTTTAATCTCAAATTCGTACTCCGTTTTAACCCTACTCCCATTTGCTCAGAAAAAAATTTAAATATATTGACTCATACCTCCTAACTGCAGATTCCTGATCAAATTTCGCCTTATGATTCAGGTCTTTCACCGTTCTTTCCATAGAACTGATGTTTTCTTCGAGTTCTGAAATCTTTCGATCTTTTTCCTTCAGCTTTTTCTCAAGCTCTCTCGTTGCGGACTTAGAGCCATCTTCCTGAGATTTCTAATGAAGAAATGCATTGCAAGGTCAATTTTTTCGACTCTACCTTGAATTCATTAATTTGTTCTTGCAATTGACGATTCTTCTCTTTTTCGGCCTTAAGTTGATTTTCGAGTTCAGTAACCTAGCGATTCAAATTGAGTATGTGGATCGAAAATATATATTAATACTCTTTCTGAGGCAGAGGTGTCTGTAACCTGCTTCGTAATGAAAGAATGTCTGAAGTCAAGAGAATCGTGCGTAGGTCTCGCACCATATATGATTTCTTGAGATTTCCTCTCGTACTCACCCTATTTTGGAAAAATTAGCCACAAGTTTTATCAAGTTCGTACAAGGACAGATGGACTTCTCGGACCGTAAGGGGAAGAAAAATCATTTTCTTTATTGTCAGCTTTGTTGTAATTCGGTCTTTGATAATTACTTTTGGTGAAATTCTCACTCATAGACTATATTTCATTAAGTTATTATTGAAGTTGCTAATTGCCATATATACCTTTCCTTGAGTCGATTTTCTGATTGAAAGAATTGAACTATCGAGCTTTTCAGCTTCGTTATCAAACGATGGTGGGCTTTTCAATAATTTGCTGAATAATTTCGCGGTGTTATTTCATCAAGTACCAATGCACTTATTACCTTTGGTCTGGCGATGTAACATTCGAAGGTCTGTATTTATCCTGTAAAGGCTCATATTCAAAGTCTTTATTTTGATCAGGTTCTTTCGCGGCTCCCTCTGCACGCGTCACCAGTTTCTCACTCAACTTTGAAATTCTTTCCTTAACCTCCAACTTCATATGCTCTAAAGTCCTCTTGCCGATACCCGAATCAGCGACCTCTTTCCTAATAATTTTTCAGTGATTTGCTTATTTTATTCTCGTATTACTTTTCCAATGCAGGTTGTCCCTTATCAACGCTCCCTGGCCTGGAAAGCCTGAGCTTGGCGTACGTGTTCAGATCGTTCTTTTCATCTTTTTCGCCTGTGAAAGACACTTTTTTCTCATGTCTTGTTGTATTTTCTTGTGAGACTGTCGGAGCCTGCTCACTCTGTTTTGTTAACTCATTGTATTTTCTTGAGAATCCTCGAGAGTCAGCCTCAGGCCGTTTAGATAACCGCTCAGAGTCGTTTCCCAAAGCCGAAGTGTCAAGAAGTCTCGAAGTGTTCCCATTATTAGGAGTTTTATCTGTCGGTCCAGCAGGGTCATAGCCTTGAAGGTAGTCGCTCAGAAAATATATCTTTTTAGGAGTATGTCCTCGTGATCTTTTGGCTGTCCAGCCGGATTGGTTTAAGGTATTGGCACTGATACATCAAGACTGATTAAATTGAGAAATTTTAGCGAATCACCTGCTTTTGGTCGGAGAGCGAATGCTGTAGGAGCTGACATTTAGGCTTCTTTCCTTCAATCCAAGGTCGGTCCTTTGAAAACTAAGAGATGTGTAGAAGAGAATATCAGGTATTGTACTCTCGATCGTTCAATGTCATAGATTTGTCATGTTCGGCCCTCCTACGCAATTTAATAAGCGAAAGCGCTGAATTGTTGATTACAATGGACTTCGAGATGGATAGGTTCTGTCGAAATTGGCTTTTGCGTATGACTCAGTCATTTTTAAGGAGCGTTCTTGATTGTATAGTGTGTGATAATTTGAATATTTTGAATTAAGTGATTGTCCTAAATTCGTTAAATCTTATTTAACGAATTAAAGGACTTAATTCAAAAATTTTTTGTTATTGAGGATGATTTTTTGTGAGTTTTATATGAATTGCTTTGATTAGGTGAGATTTGCATCAATATGCAACTTGACGTTGTTGTGTCAAATGAAGCAATTGACCTCTCTTTACTGAAAAGAGATAATTGTGCTTAAGAACCATTTTATTTTTGTAGGAATGTTGATACATCAGTTTGTATGACTAATATTTCAAATAGTAATATTTAACAAATTCCTCCTCTGTCCTATACTGATTTCCCAAGATTGGTTTCCCCTTAAGAATTGCGAGTAGTCTGAATAATATTGTCAGTAGATTAATTCAACAGATTACGGACGACTCCTTATCTGCTCATAAAAATATTAAACTTATTTTTCGGGTTTCTTTTGGGAGTCAGACTCTTGCTCTCTATCATCGTTCGACTTTTGCTTCAGTTCCGAAGTTTTTTGAATTTTATTCTGGAGAAAATCGGCTTCCTGATCTTGAGATTCTAAAACAATTAAACTTTATAAAGAAGTCCGAATTGCATGCGTTTACCTTCATTCAACTCGTCTGTAATATTTTTCTTGTGATCCCCGTTTATCTGCGCTAAAATCATGGAAAAAAGGCACATTATCGCTTTGAATGCGTGTTAAGGACTTACGCAGCAAAGAGAAAGGATTCTCGGCATTACAATTCAAATGCTTTTTTGAATCAAATGAAACATCGCTCAAGTTCTCTGTCTCGTTTGGACTCCAGCTATTTTTACCTTTAAATTTATCTTGCGTCGGCAACGAATCAACCGCCCTTTCGTTTAGCACAGGTTGATCCCCGTACTCTTGAAACAGATTACTTTCTGAACGCATCAGTTGCTCAAGACTTCAAAGTTAAATTAGCTCGGAATCGCTCTAAATTTTACCTCTGCTGCTGATCATTCAGCGCTCCTAATTGAGAATTCAAATCTATTCCATTACTTTGCGTTTGTTGAGTGTTATTATATTGATTGTTTTGCTGTGAGAAAATAGACTGGGACTCTTGCATTTGCTGTGGTAAACTTATTTGAGACGTGTTGGTCGTACTCGGATTTGAGTTAGTATTCAACGTTATCAATCGTTGAGAGGGCGAATACACCTCGCTAGTGTTGTTTGGCGTCACTCTGGGGCTGTGCGTGCCTAATTGCGAAGTATTTCTCGAGTTTGACCCTGTGGTGGTAGCTCCATTCGACATCATCTGAGATCGGTTGCCTTGGTATCTTCCATGCGTATGGACTGATTCGGTCTGATTTTGGTTGCTTGGATTGCTTCCCAGGTTGATTTGAGAAGTATTTGCTTGAGTTTGAGATTGCTGTTGCTGTGTAGTGCTATTCCCTTGATTGCGAAAAGGGCCAATTATTGCGTGGACGTGGATGTCAATGTTTCCGCTCTCGTTTAAGTTTCTGCTGTTTTGAGAAGTGCTGTTTGCTTGGGTGACTTCTCCTGGAGTCAGCATCACAGGGACCTGGTTTAAATGTATTAGTTTTTCGATAATTCGTCAAAATTACCTGGAATGCGTATGTTCTATTCTGTGAAGGTCCTTGGTTTTGTTGGCCTTTTGGAGATAAGAATTATCAATGTTAGAGTTCAGAGATTGAATGTACTTTCGTTTGTGAGGATTGATAAGTTTGTGAGATTTTGATTAGGTAAGCTTCTATTTTGTGGAGATTAATGACCTTGAAAATTATTAGTTAATTTACATGGCTTGGATGTTTCCTCCAAGAATAGCAAGATGCGGAGCCATATCTATTATAAGAGAGAGAGAAATCGATTCACTCAGTATTTTTCTCAGGTTATTCGGAATTACCTATCATCAAACGGCCAACACGATCAAAAAGTGGAGCAAGTTGACTGGCCATCAAAGCTATCATATTTTCTTTTAAATGCTGAGGATGAGGTGCTGGAATATCTGACGTAAAGTTCATATACAACTTGATCAAATGGAATATATTTACTTGAGCTTATTTCGGAGCGTTCCTGAGAATCTTCCTCCTAATGATGATAAATAACGTCTTGAAACAAATATATCTGATCGCCTTACGCTAATATAGTCCGGAAAATTTATCATCTGGTCTCTTCCTGCGTTTGAAAATGCTGAAATCGATTTAATAGATCTATTGCAGGTTTTATCTTATTCGCTCAGCCTATGTCCTTACTTCATAGATTTAAATGACAAGGCGTCTGACTCAGGATTCTTGTCATGAGATTTATGAGATTTCAGAGAAGTTGCATCCTCGAATGTCACGTTCTTTTCTTTCTCCTTCTCCGTTTGAATCTTTTGCTCTTCGATCATGCCACTGATCACGTTTTGAAGCTCCATTGACGCCCTTTTTAAGACAATTGTTATCACCTGCATTCTTCAATATTTCTCTTACTCTTGCTTGTTATGCACAGATTGTTTATCAGATTTCGGGGCTGTCTGCAATTCGTGCAATTTCGCCGTCATTACCGATATTTTCGAAAGAATATTCCCCATATCATATATGAGATCATTCGGATCCACCTGATGATTTGGGATATGAGTCGTGTCGCCATCCAACGTAAAATTTGGCATTGGACTCATGTATCTACTAGAAGCGGACTGCACAGTATACGTTCTATATTGAATCAGACACTTACTCTTGCTCTCGAAAATTAAAGCATTTACCTAAATAACGCGATTCTTGGAGAGTTCATATCAATCCATTCATCCCATCTCGTGCCCCATCCGTTATAATGTATATAAGCCTGGTTTCCCTGCACATTGATGACTTGCGCCTCAAGCTAGAGCCAAAAGATCTAAGTTTCTACTCGAAATACACGGAGAAAATTCCTACCCATTGGTCGATAGTGTCTTTGACATCGACCCATTGTCCAATATGAAGCTTTCTTTGAGAAAAATTGAAGGGATTTGTATACACTGAATAAAAAATCTTAGTCAGACCGCTTCTAAATATTGACTTACCGTTTTCTTGTTGAGAAAGCTCTTCAGGTTTAGTAAAGCTTGACATAAGCAGATCAATATTCTGGAAGTTCTGTCTCAGGACCTCCATATGTTCTTGAGGATCGATATTAAATCCATTTGTTCTTTGTTGAAGAAGTCTCCTCCTTAGGTTCCTTCGGTTGAAGGTTGATTCACCTTTGAGCAATATTGTAAGAATCGATGTGAAGGGCTCGGTTAAAATACTCATCGTGCGAATTATTCCAGAAAGTATTTCGTAATCCTGCAGAGACTCCTGGATATTAGAATGGGCTTGCTGCTCATTTTGGTGCTGAGGCTGCGCGTTGGTTTGCTGGTTTGGCTGTTGCTGCTGTTGTTGAGCGGTCGAATTTTCTATAAATTATTATAAATCTGTCGGAGATTTTCAATGGAACCTCTTTCAGAGTCATTATAAGCTGGATTTGCAACCAAATGCAGCACATGGCCATCTTCAATCTAGAATCTAAGTGAGACTGTACGTTAAACAAGTGCTATACCTTGTATGTGGATATTAGATCATGATTATGGAGGAGTTTTCCTTGAAAAATGATTCTTTGCCGTGTGACAGGGATATTTAGTTGCTAGGATGATAGTTAGAGCATGCCTTTACAAATTCGAAAAGTATTTACAACGAAAATTTTTTGTTTGAGATCGCTGATCGTATTGTCTTTCGAGATACTGAACTCGTGAAGCGCGTTATCAAGAGTTTTTATTTTAATGCCAATGATTTTGCTGGTGTCTTTTGCCGTTGACTCCATTAATATTGTGTGAAGGTGATTACTGAGGTTAAGTTCGGTTGTTCTGGTGAGGAATTATTTAATATAGAGATCGAATAAATTACTTTAAAACTTGAAAACTTCGACTGAAGGAGATAATTTCTAAAAACCTTCTCAGCACTAGACAGGCCCAAGGATTTGCAATCCAGAATAGCGCAAATAAGAAAGTGATACTCTTCAGTACATTGATTGAGAAAACAAAATGCTTATGGTTCATATTCGATATTGAAAATGTTCTATTGAAAGAACAGTTAAGCCCTTTTTCCCGCTTTCTAAATAGTCAAGCATCTGAGTTGATCGTGATTAATAGTCCATAACAAGAGCTTTTTAGTAATATTTTAAAGGCAGAGTCTGTGTTGTTATTGCTAGTAATTATATTTATTAGATTCCTGAAAATTGCATTAGGGGTCACACTTTTTACCAATCAACTAATTTTTTCAATACATCATACTTTTGGTTGCCACAGATCAACTCAATCAAGTTTCGATATAGTTGCTGCTCGAAAAAGGCCAGAATATAGTTAATTTGATACCAATATATATATGTATTTATATATCTATTTATTTCGAGATAACTTCTAATGCCTTGTTACTTTTCCAATAATTAAAAAAATTTAGTTAAATCTCTCCTTTGAAATTCGTTCCTCAGAATTGAAAGACTCTGCTGGATGCTATCGCCATTTCTTTGATAGCCGGAAGATCCTGATTTCTCGTTGAATGAGCATCCTGATTTCTGACAGAATGAGAATCCTGATTTCTCGTAGAATGAGTCCTCCTTGCTACGGCATCAAGAGCCATCGACTCATTGTTTGAGATATTCGTAAGCGTGGTCGCAAGTTTCGGGTTGTAAGTCATGCTGAGCTTCATCTGCATCAACTTGCTCATTTTTTCATCAGCCGCAGAGAATTTCTTGATACCTCCACCAGCGTTATTCGCCTTTTGCATCTTTTGATCATACATCTAATTAATTTAGAAGTGAGACAAATTCTCTTTAATAACAATAAAAGAACCTTTTTATCTTTCATGAATTTCATAAAAAGCTCTTCGCCTTCTCTTTTGCCAAACAAATATCGGAAAGTCTTCATCAGATAGGTCTTTGACCTTTCTTCGATATTTTTCGGCATATGCTGCTTGAAAATTCGCGCAATTTCATTCTTTTTCATTGTATCCATTATGCCGATCTGCTCGGTCACATAATCGATTCCAGCTTTGCCCATACCCATGCTAGAATTCAATGTGGTCTGGCGTCTCACAGGCTTTGGAGATAATTTATCTTCTCTTGGTGATAGTTTCTCATAGTCTTCAGGTCGCAACAGATCCACGCTTTCCTCTTTGATTATCTTCTCCTTTTGTCTCTTGGGAGAAGGAAGGATAACAGTCTTTTTAGCCTTAATTTCCATCTTCTTGAGGAGTTTAAGCTTATCTTTGATCTAATCAGCATGTAAATAATAAGAAAAACCGATTTTATCTTACATCGCCAAGCGAAGACTGGAAGTCTCGACTGAGGATCGATGTTTGCTTGGAGTCTTCAGCAAATAAACGAGGGGATTGTATCGCAGGCAGTTTTGTCTCGTTACTCTTTTCTCCTTCTAAATTGTCTAAGAGATTCGCTAATCCGTTCTCTTTGCAGTATTGCTCCATTCTATACTGCGTCCTTGCCCACTAGACGAGAGATAAATTGTTTCGTATCTGATACAACCGTAGTTTTACCTCAAGAACATAGTTGACCGCATCTTTATCAAGAAATGAAGGGAGAAGATGATCCATGACTTCGTCTGAAATTCGCATTAATGAGACAACAACTCTCAGATAGTTGGTGTTATTGTCAGGTTTCCTAAAAGCAGAGAGTTAGTTCTCGACCAGCTAACGTTTTGTGTACAAGAGATCATTTTCTTCTTTCAATACGCGCTGGTAGAGATCTTTCAACTGTAATTTATAGTGAGCTTTCAGGTTTTTCATATTGAGCATTTCGCTATCTTGCTGAGCCACAACTTCCTGATTTTTTGCCAAATTTGACTCCACTTCTTGGATTTTCTCATTGTACTCCGTCTCGCATTTCTTGCGGTCATTTCTCACTCGCTTGAAATTCCTATTAGTCAAACGAGAAAGAAAACTCAGCGAGTTACCTGAAGCTTCATGTAATCCTCTAAGTTGCCTCTGTCATAGATTCCTGGTCTGCGAGAGATTCCTGAACCCTTATCATTCCGTTCCGACGCAATTTTATTCTCCATGTCATCAAACTGAGCAAGCTTCTCATCTTTCTAAAAAATAGAGGGTAGTTGAGAATCATTGCCTCTATAGTAAATAATATATTATCACCTCTCTAAGCAGAGTTTTATGCATTTGCCTCAGCAAAAAGTTATCATGGTTTAAATTGCCCATTTTTGTCCGAATCTTCTGGATTTCGTTCTCGCAATCCTCAAATTTTTTAATAAGCGCTTGCTCGACAACCTTATATTCAACGGTCGATTGCTCTTTCTCCCTCTGCTCTTGTTTATTAATGCCGATATCCTCACTAAACGCGTTCAGTTTGTCCGCCTCTTGCTTCTTTTTGATCAACCTTGCTGTGATTTTTTGAAGATTCGTTACGTCACCTACCGAAGACAAACCTTTCAGTGCCAGGAAATTGTTCATCGTCTCATCCGAGATTATTTTAATCTGCGCCGTGAGATCAGCGCGATTAATTCCTTCAAGCATTTCTGCATATTTCTGCTTGAGCTTAAGAAATACAAGCTCGTTAAGGATTTCGCGGTTTCGGTCCCTCTTTTGCGATTCGATTCCTTTAATGACTTTATGATATTCACTTGTTCCGTCTCCTGGTCCCTCTGTCAAAGCTTTTGGGTCATGGTCGGCTTCTGATTGGGTCCTGGCAGTTAGGTTTGGAGCAAATGGCCTGTTACGATAATACGCGACTATTGAAATGAAGACTTATAATATCTGAGAACAAAAGCAGATAAATTTACCCAGATCCTCGAAATCTTCTCCTTTAGTGATGAAGTTGATAATTTCTTGATTCAGAAAGGGGTTGAACCCATCATTTTGAGGTTTCTGAGACAACTCCTTGCCAATTGAATCATTTTTCTTCTGCACAATGCTGATAACTATGTGAAAAATTACATTAAATAAAGCCTTGATGAGGAGCTGCTAACTTTTCTTTTTTTTGTTCTCTAGTTGCCACTTATCGAGATTTCTTACAGAATCCACTTCTAAAGGCATTGGAGTGTCAAGCTCTCCTTCATCAGAGTATCTATCCTCGACATCGAGTTTGATATGCTTATACGTAGTAATCGATTCTTTGTATTCTGGTGATTTTCGGATGTACACTTGCTCTTGCAGAATTTTGGTTATGTCATTCGGACTCATCTTTTTTAACCCGGCCTGATGACCACGAAGACGATCTTTGGTTGAGGCCATGCTTCCAAGAGATGCTTCATCAATACGGCCGTCGTCGTCTATGGAGAATTTAGAGGTGGAGCGCTTGAACTTGAGTGACGCGGAAGGCTTAATGTTGTTGTTTGCTTTATCTCCTAAAAAATTGACGCCGTGTGTTTTTCCCATGGCTGATTGCCCTTGGTTTTGCTTAGTGAAAAAATTGGATCGAGTGAAGGAGGTTAGTGGATCGCCTCGCATGGAATCTGCGACAATACTCATTTATTTTTCCTCTATGCGGTAGCGGCAATAATTGTAGCTAAGATTATTAATTTAATTAGTTTAAAAATGCCTGCAATTCACAGTTTCAAAAAAAAAAACTAATTGCGTTTGTGGGAGTCGTCTTGAGATGGGTGAAGTCTCACACTCATGAAGTAAGAGTTATAATACTGGCATTCTCCGATTGAGAATTTGGTTAAAAAAAATAAAATAAAGAGAAGTGTTCGAAAGTTGTTGAGAGTCAAAGATAAGATCATTTATTGGGTTCTTGAATTAACTAAACTCTTCGATGTGTCAAAATTAATTTCTTTTGTGAAGGGAGGAGCCTTTTCCAAGGCTTATTGTTGATATTGATGAATGTGAATACAAACGTCCATAACTCTCATTCAGAATTTATGAGGCATTTCTTCTTCATTACAACTGATTCTTATATTATTTATAATAACGAGACATCTTTTTTCCTCCATCAAAACTTGAATGAATACTACATACAAATATTGGCCCACCAAAAATTGCATCATAATAAGAAATTTTTTTATCTATATCCATTGATAGAACAATAAACCAGGCTTTAATTCTCCATAGTGGAGATTGGAAATAACGTATTGCGACCAGTTATAAGACAAAGCATTTATTCGCCTTCCGATAACTTTGTGAAAGAATTCATTTTCAGTTGTGATGAAGATAAGACATAGACTCATTGTTTTCCAGGCAATTCCTTTCTGTTACAATGTTCTGGACTTCATTTAGAAAACTGAACTCACGACACTTAAAGACTCAAAGCTGTCTAATTCACTTTTTTCTTTTTTTTTATAATCATATCTATTTCGAGAATCACAGCTATGAATTTTGTCGTTTATCTATAGAAATAGGTCTCTTCGTATCTTGAATTCTTAGAATATTGTTAAAAGAAATTCTTTCGACAAAGTAATCACTCTCTCTTTCATGCAGACAGTTCAAAAAGCAAAGACAATCATCATCACTGGCGCCAACAAAGGCGTTGGTTATGGAATCTTGGAAAACTTAGCACAGAAGCCAACCCCTTACCGCTTTATTCTCGGCGTGAGATCAATTGAAAATGGAAAAAATGCTCTCAAGCAACTTTCAAAGCTCGTGCCTGATATTGAAGAGCGCTCTATCGTAAGAGAGTTGGATATTTCTAACTCAGACAGCATTAAAGCGTTCACGAATTGGCTTGAAAAGGAGCATGGTCCTGTGGACGCATTGGTCAACAACGCTGGGATGGCGTTCAAAGGCGATGCTTTTGACGATGAAGTTGTGAGGATTACTTTCAAAACCAACTTTTACGGAACCATCGAACTCACGGAAGCTGTTCTTCCACATATCAACAACAACGGTAAGGTCGTTACCGTGGGCAGCTCTGCTGGTAAATTCAAGATTCTGAAGAATGAAGACCTGAAAAACAAGCTCGACGATCCAGAGATCACTAAAGACACCTTGCTCAAGGTTGCCGAAGAGTTTTATAACACTGTAAAAGATGGAACCTTTGAGAAATTAGGCTACCCAAAACAAAGCTATGCTATGTCTAAATTGCTGATTAATCTCTATGCAAGAGTCCTTGGCAAAGACCCAGAGGTTGTTAAACGGAATATTCAAGTCTATGCATGCTGCCCAGGCTGGGTGAAAACTGACATGGCTGGAGATAAGGCTCCTAGAACGATTCAAGAAGGGTCAGTCTGTCCTTCGTTCCTCGTTGAGCTCCCATGGGAGATCAAGAAAGACTACCAAGGGAAATTCTTCTATGACTGTGTTGTTACTTCTCTCTAATAAGTTTGCTCACAGTCAAGCCATTCATGTTAGCTTTTAATAATGAATACTAATTGAGTAATGAAAAGAGAATTTCGCTGTTCATAATGCAACACATAGGCTAATAGCTCCTCCCTCCAGATCCTTCCCGCTTTTCCTCATAAAATAAAACAAATTAATTTCTCTTCAACACATTTTTTCTTTTCGATTTGATGATGATAGTATTTCTTTTTTAATGATTTACACCTTCAAATTGTGAATGCAGTGACATATCCTAGTGTAGTGTAACAACCTGAAGATACATTGCTTATTTGACTGGACCGTTATCAAAATGAGAAACAATCACCCATGTAGACTCACTCACATTACAAATGACAAGCTTGACTTCTCTTTTCAGCTCAGGAGCTTCTCTATGGAATTCCACAATTTGTCCAAATCCACTGAACTGAGGCACCAAAATGTTTCCTGGGTCCATCAGCTTAGCATCTCCAGTCTTTCTTGGGATATTGATCACAGTGGCGGGATCTGTTAGCAACTTCATAGAGTCATTCCTACAAAAACTAAGAATAAAACTCTAGCACATCTAATTACCATTTGTCTGGAGTTCTCTCTTCATACTTAGGATAAGGCTCTTTTATGAACTGTCTGACCTCCTCAGGTACAGCGAAGAATGGCAAGAGATTTTCCTTGAAAGTTTTCTTATCGGAAGCTGCAAAAGTAGTCTCCCATTTCCTGAAAAATGTCTGCGAGCTCTCGAAAATTTCTGCTTCTTTCTTCTTAAGGAGTTTCTCCATCTTCAGTTGCTTTTGCAACTTTGATTTATAAACTCCTTCTACAAACTCTCCTTCCCATTTTCTTCCTTCAATATCAGTATATATGCCCTCTCCATGCATACGGTGATCCTTCCACTCTCCTTCATACTTCGCGCCATTTGGAAACTCGTAGAGACCCTATTTGTCAACGTTTTTAGCTCAATTATTGAAAGAATAGCGATTACAAATCCTTCTTGTTTGCCGGCGACCCAAGTTCCGGAATATATAGCCCCGCTGGTGTAGTGGTAAGTTCCTTTACCGTGCATAAGGTCATTTTCCCAGTAGCCTTCGTACCATTCGCTGCCTTCATCATTGCCGCCGGTAGCTTCGATAACGTTCAGCTTTAGATGAGATTTTCAAAAGTTTGAGCTGTTACCTCCGTGAGTAAGCTTTCCCCAACCATGTTTCATTTTCTGACCGCCGATAAGTTTCCATTGACCCTCGTAGACGGTTCCGTTTACATATTCAAATCTGCCAAGTCCCTCAGTTTCAATATGAACTTGCTCTTCTTGTTTGACTTCTTCAACGGGCTGCTGTTCCTCTTGCTTGGGCTTCTTCCCTTGCGATGAAGTTGGTTTTTTGCCTTGAGAGCTTGAAGGTTTCGGTGGCATGGAAATCCAAACTGAAAAATTATTTTTATCTGAGTATAATTGAAATAGTTACAAAATTTCTACAGAATTATATATATATTTGTAAATACAATACATATCGAAAATATCAAAAATATTCTTGAGCAACCCACTAATGTAATCAACTGATGCCATGCGGGTTTTATTGCAGAAAGTAAATGTAGGTGGAGCGAAAAAATTACTCAAACAAGTTCAGTGCGATCCTTTCATGTCATAACTTTACATTAGTTATTCTCTCAGTGTTGAAAAGCAATGAAAATTTGGAATTAAAGCGTCAATGTATTCAAAATGTTCCGCATGATTTCACTCCTAAAAAAATTTCCCGACATATTGTTATCTAAACTATTTTTCTTTTTTAACTCAATTTATAAACATTATCTTTTCAAAAGGCAGTCAACAGCAAATTTCACTTTGCTAGAACAACGTTCTTATGAAGCAAGTTTCGCAGACCATCAATCGTGATCGGCTTTTCCAATACTTCTCTCATACCTACTTCAAGGCATTTCTGCCGGTACTCTTTCCCAACGTGTCCTGTTAATCCATATATCATCAACTCTTTTTGGCTTTCCAAAGCTAGAGTTCTATATTTCTCGAGTATCTTCTTCGTCGCTTCCCATCCATTCATGACAGGCATTTCACAATCCATTAAAACAATATTTATATCTCTCCAATTTTCATTATATAATTCTACCGCAGCTAAACCGTTTCGGGCTTCAAGAGCCCGATACCCACAGACCGCTATCATTTTTGTTATCATGCTGAGATTAAAAGAGTCATCATCTACAATCAGAATCGTTTCGTTTAGTTCCAGTGTATTCTTCTTTGAAAATAGCGGTTTAAACGGAATCACCACTTCTAAAGAAGGTGCTCGCATTTTTTGGAAACAGTCTCTTATAGCCGCCTGTATCATTTCAACAGAAGCAGGTTTCGCAATAAACCCGTTCGCTCGATACTGCCCTAGTGGATCAAGCAGTTCTCCTCGTGTTTTAGATTCCGAATACGCTGTTAAGAATACAATAAACAGTGCTGGCCAGCCTCGTTTAGTCTCTTCTTGCCGAATGAGCTTGACAGCTTCCTTCCCGTCCATTATAGGCATATCAATATCCATGAGAACTAAATCAAAATATCCAGGTCTCTTGCTGAGAATGAGATCTACGGCTTCTTTGCCATTATTGGCGATTCGAATTTTTGGGATAGAGCATTTGGTGAGGAATTTTTTGTTTACTTCTTGGTTATAGGGATTGTCTTCGACTATAAGCGCTCTTTTGATGGATAATAAATCGTTGGCGTTGGAGAGATTCAGATCTGCAAGCGAGGCCTTTTGAGGCATTGTAGAAAGCCTGAAGATCTTTCCTTTACCTACTTTTGCTGATGAGGAAGGGGAGGAAGAAGTCGCTTTCGCTTTTGATTTTGATTTTGATTTTAACATGATCACGATGGTCGTTCCGACCTTGAACTCTGAGTGTATCTCAATCTTACCCTTCATCAGCTCGATTAGTTCCTTTGTAATCCAAAGACCGAGACCAGTTCCAATTTGTCTTTTTGAAGAGTCATCGTTTACTTGTCTAAATTTTTCAAACAAAGATTCAATGTCCTCTTTCTTCATTCCACAGCCGCTATCAACAATCTCTAATCTTATAAAACCGTCTCTTGAAACCCTTTCACTGGGCTCTTTGTTGAAGGCAGGCTGATCTGTGGATTGAGGACTCATTCTCAGACAACCGGCGGTACGTGCAGAATCCTTGATATATGAGTTGAACTTGGCTTCGATGCTTCTCTTAATTCCTAGTAAATGTTCAGCATCGAAAACTGGTTTATCTACCAACTCTTCACTATCAAGACATTCCAATGAACTGCTATCCTCTACAAATTCCTCATGCATTTTTGTGTATTTTGGGCACATATGCTCGGATTGGACTTCTTGCCCAACATAAAAATCTACAAAGATCTTTACAAACCCTTTCTCAGTGAACTTCGCTCCATTGGAGGTCATATTAATGAGTATTTGCATGAGCCGATGATGATCGAACTCCAAGATTTCAGGTACATTTGGACTTAGTGTCAAGCAGCCGTAAAGTCCTTTTTTTCGAATGATTTCAGAGCAGACTACCCATGACCGCTCAAGAAACCGATGGACATTATGAGGAGATGGAGAAATCTCAAGCCTTCCCACTGACACCTTGGCTGTGTCCAGCACGTTATTAAGTAATTGAAGGAGTATTTCGCCGCTGATTTTGGCGTCTTTTAGCATTTTCAGAAGTTCTTCGTGCTCTTTGGCGTATTCATTACAGAGGTCAATGTTGCCTAGAAGACTGTTGAGAGGATTGCGAATCTCATGAGAAAATCGAAGGATGAAATTTTCCTTTTCGTCTAAAGCTGCTTTCAGCTCCTGATTTGCAAGCTGCAGCTTACTATTCGCTTCTTCAAGTTCTTTGTTAAGTGAAACAAGCCTTTGTTCGTACTCTTCCCTAAGTTTTCTTTGGCAGAATTTTTTATGGATGTCACTCCCTAACTGAAAACTGTTTAGAAAGAATCCAAATAGAAGTTGCGGAATTGCGCTGGGATCTCTGCGGATGAAAGAGACCTGTATTTCGCCCTCTGAACTAGCGAAATAGTAATGATAAAAGTAGTAGAAGATCCATGCAACAGCGTTGGAGAGCAATAAAATAGGTGCTTTAGACAGCTTTAAATCCGTCATTCCAGCTTGTAGGCAAATAAAATGGAAACAAATAACCAAGATGTGATATTCTGGCATCACTAGCAAAGTAAGAGCCGGGAAGATCCCCATGAGGATTGATAGAAATAGCTGAGAAAGATGAGGGTGAGTCTTTTCTTTTGAGTAAACGAACAGCATTAACAAAAGCATCCCCATCATAACCAAATATGCTTGAGTTGAATAGTAACCGAAGTACCAAACAGTTGTCTGCGGGAGCATGACACTCAAAGCTATCACTACAATTAGCGAGTCATGTTTAGCTTCGAGTTTGTGTGAGAAATCTTCTGACATATGTTACTAACAATATCAATAGAATTATTGCTGTTTTCCTTCTTGATTTTAGATCGCAATTCTAATTTCTATAGTTTCGAACGCTTCTATTTCTGGGAGTTTTAAGAATTTAAGTTTTTTTAATAAGACGTGGTTAGGAATTCGCTCATAATAAATAAATTATCACGTGATTTATTTATGTTGTAGACGGCGATCTTCAACAGAGCAACTGCATTTTACTCTCTGCAGTTGATGACGGCCGTCAATTTCGCACCTTGCGTATGCATAACGCATTCAATACACCTTTCCCATAATAATTACCAAGCAACCCGAGTGCTTAAGAAGGAAATCTCTCTTTTTGTGAGGAATTGAAATTTTTACCCCTCAAAGGCAATCTTTTCAAACCGAAAGCTCTATAGCTGGCTGAGTTAGACACAGAAACTTGACAGGTTATTGAGCAGTGACTAAGCTAAGCTAAGTTAGGTAATGTATTGTAATCTTGCTTCTAAAGTCATCTATTCGCGGTGAAATTGTTGGGTATTTCCACACTTGAAGCAGAGATAGGCATAAAAAGCACTTGTGCAACGGGCGGCATTCATTTTCTGAAGTTTCCGATATGGTAGAAAGCTCGAAAGAGTGGAATTAAATAATTTGTTCAATAGAAACTCAGAAGCTTTCAGAACAATTTGATTGACTCAATATTATTTGAGAACACCGAGATAATTTTAACCTTTAAGTGAGAGAAATTGAGCGAAATTCGACACCATTATAAAAGCAGATTCAAGGTTGTAATCAATAACATGTTCTTCTGTAATGTGAGAACAGAGAGAGAGGGGGAAAAAAAGAGAACAAAATTAGTTTCGGATCAAACTCACTTGCAACCCACTGTTTATTTCCCTAAATTCTTGATTTAGCTTCAAATCGAATCGCAGAATTAATTGAAATAGAAGGAAAAAGGTATCAAAAAGGTATCAACATTCAATTACTGATACATAAAACTACAAGTGAGATAGTCACGTAGTCTTTCTGACTGTTTCAATGCGAAATTTCCATTCCAGTTGCTAGTTTGCTTAGCCTTTTTAAAACGATGAGAGATATTCAAACTCCATATTCTAACTAATTTCACCCAAGCAGAGCACAATTTCGAGTCGAAAGTAGAATCTTCAGCATCTGCAGTATCTTTTTATAAACTTCATTTTACACTGAAAATAAGATTTGTGGGAACAGTTGGCAAAATTGGACTTAAATTGAACTCTATAAAAATAATGGAAAAACAAATGGTTATTTTTCAGCCTAGCTCTCAAAGCAAGACAACACATCAGTAATGATTTTTTAATAATAACGTAGTATGGCAAACAAAATTTGCACCAAAGAAGGGTAGATTCTTCACCTATTCAATAATGTAAGACTCTTTACAAATAATTTTAAGCATACCTTTAAGCTCACTCTTTTTAGGCAAAAACATCTCTAAGTGGGTCACTGTCTTTCACCGTATTCGAATCATCTTGGAAGAATTGCTCGTATTTGATACGACTGTTCTGAGCTTTCTTCTGACGTTCGACAGCTTGGCTTCCTAGGATGCAGATTTTCGAAAGCCAGTCGGTTGGAATGAAATAGAAAAGCACACTAAATAGAATTCCGAAGAGCGTGTACAACATGGTCACAATATTATGAATGCCTCCGAGAGTTTTCAACCCAGCCGATGACGAAACCGCCGAATTCGCGTAGAGGAATTTGTAAGCGCCAGCAAAAGCCACTACAACGAAACAAATCACGACTCCCGATTTCATAGTTTCGAAAACTGCTAAGCCATATTCAGATCCAGCATAGGTTGGCCTAGAGCACTGGCTTATGAGCTGTTTCTTGAACATCCAATATAAAATAATCAGATAGATGAAGCCACCAACGAGATTTATCGGAGTCCAAACAGAAGTCGTGAGCGCAAAGATAAGCACCGTAAGCACAGTGGAGTAGGCCTTCTCGAGTTCAAATTCTGGATAGCGGAAAATCTTATTGACTTCTTGCTGACTATATCCAACCTTGGCGCCCTGATTGATCATCGTTTCAACAGAAGCTTTTCTGTATATCTGCTTACAATTATACGCTCTGAATCCAGCGACAAGAACGCTCAGGAAAAACATCGTCATCACATTGAAAGAAATCTCTTGCAGAATCATCGACGTTGAAGCTCCTAAGCCGCTTGCTCCGTTAACAATCAATAAATCAAGGAGATTGCCTGAATAGGCTCGAGGGAACCCGAGGAAAATTATAAAGGCTGTCGCTATCAAACTGGAGTTCAAAATTTGGCAGAGATAAGTTCTTTCAATCTGCGCCACGGCTCTTTCGATCCTTGAATGATACTTCTCCCAGTTCACGCTTTTCCCGATAACCCATTCAATCAACAGGTTTCCTGCCATCACAAACGTCGAAAGTCCAAAGCTGAAATATTGAAGAGTAGTACTTGACGCCTTATAAGTAGCGACTACGCAAATAGCCGTTATATTCAAGATTTGAATCACCAGAATGATGCCTAAAACAATCAGTATCCCAATGGCTCTCCTTCCTACTCGAAGACTGCGCTTGAAGCCCAAATTCTCCCAAAGAATATCCTGCACGTAAGGTACTCGAGTGATCCGAGGGACTGAATAGGTTCCTTTGTATCTCTCGGCTTCATTCCTTAAGCAGCAGCTCAGGAGCCTCGAGTAGTTATGAATGATTCTTTTGTGCTCGGCTCTCGTTCGAAAAGTGACAAAAGCGACTCCAGTGAACTCCTTATCAAGCAATTTCGCCTTTTGTTCTGCATCATCCAAGCGTTTGTCTAGATCCCCGAACCTTCTGCCTCGTTTGGTGACCCATTCTTTCAGAAAGGTATATTCTTTTACTTCTTCAGAGTAATCTCCGAAACTATAAGCTGGGACAACGTCGACAACGTCTACTTCTTGATCCCTGAAAAAAGACGCAATATCATCAGCAGTTGTGTCTATCGGCAATCCTTCGACTTTCACAGTGAAATCACAAGGAATTGCAGTCTTCTTGTCCTGAGAGGCTTTTCGTAAGAAATATGCTCTGGATATACATAAGCCAATGACGAAAATTATGAGCATTGTGGTGTAAGCTATGGTCTCACCAGCGGTGAGTTTTCCGAGATTGTTTAAAGGTATTGAAGAAGCGAGGGTGTTTGGAAAACGGCTCATGGCTGAGAGGTCCGTTGCCCAGGATCGGTAGCATGAAACAGGGTTTAATCCAAGGGTTGTGCCGACGCTCAGTACGCCCCATGGAGAAAATGCGTCGTTTGAATGGCTGACATTCGAAGAACTGCTCGTGTTACTTACATAAATGGAGCTAGTGAAATACGAATCAGGGATCGAGTAATTGACATCTACGCAGAACACGGTCGTTAAATTGAGGTAGAGGGAATAGATGCCAAGGACAAGTGTCAGTATACCCAACAGAACTATTATATGCTTTGCAAATGTGAAAAGCTGAACATAAGCGCCTCCAAAGTGGCTAAATTCATCCGGCGAAGCTGAGAGCTCGATGAATTCATGTCTCTCGCTAAGAGCCAAATTCTCCTCTGCTTTCATTTCAGCGTATCTAATATCAACACCTGAAATCTCGTATTCTTGCTCAGCTTGAGGATCTTTTATGATATAACGAGGATCAAAATCGCTCTTTTTCGGTTTCTTTGCTTTCGTCTCAGATACATGTAGTAATGCCTCTTCTTCAGCCTTTTTGGATTTACTTGACTTTAATCCTAATTGCTTGGCTTCCATTTTCACGGCTTCCATTGGCTTTGCATCGGCTACTTGAACCACAAGCTCTGTTTCAATTGATTTCCGTAAAGGCCGCGTTTTAAACGAGGGAAAAGGACCGAGTTTATTGTTTTGTTTGGTTTCTGCGAAATGATCAGTGAAATAGCGGTCAGAAATGATGGATCCTCTCGACTCGAGGTCCGCTATTGACAAAGTCTCATCATTAAACTCTCTTTTTCTTCCAGACATATCTTCTCACGAGATTCTTGCGAAAAAGTTGCTTAGATTATCTACAACTGGGTGTTAATGATTTTAATCGACTTCTTAATCTTCAAAACGGAAAAAAATTAAAAGAAAATTTTAAATAAACTTGAGCCATTAAATCCCACTGAGTTTGAATCCGTAATCGATGAGTGTTATCATAGCTCTGACTAAATCTCGTTCCATTATGATACCGACGGGCTCGATATGTTTCAATGGGATGGATTTAGCGCGACTGTCTTAGGAATTCCAACCAAAACTCATCAAAACCGCTGTTTTATACTATCAATACTGAATAATGGACTTTAGAGAAATACTTTTTTTTGAAGGATATTGGGTTAGGAGCCAGTTTTCGCATAGAGGTTTTTAGCATGAGGCTTCTTTGGGGTTGGCTCTAAGCATACTCGTTAAAACTATCTGAATGACGAAAATTAGGACTCAGTGCTAAAATAAACTCCGTAGTAAATAACAATTTTGTGTTTGAAGAGCAGTTTAATTCACGGGTTTCTGTCATTGATGGGATTATTTGATTGCCCGCTTCCTTGTGCATCCAGAGATTCTCATCCAAAGATTAAACTAGGAACGGTTTTAGCTCTACTTAGAGTCCCGTTCAAGGCAGATTATGATTGGAAATAAGAAAGCTGACAGTTAGCATTAAAATACATGAACTGAGGGAAATAATCCCCTAAAGAATTGAAGAGGAAACGCAATAATTGTATTGCTTTCTTTGCAAATAAGTGAAAATTTATGCAACACTTATTTCGACTTATTCTAGAAATTAACTCGATTTCTTGATTAAAGAGTCTCTGAGCTACTTGGAATGACATATTCGTTCCTTCATTCTCTCGTCTCGATGGGTATAGCAAAAATAGAATTCTTGAATGATGAACCGATAGCCCTTCTTCTCCTGGAAGAAATTCTCTGCATTTGATAAAATGTATGGTTATTGCAAGGGAATCTCGCCAAATCGATATTTTTTTGTTAGAATGTTTGAGCCTGCCCTTTGGAGTGAAAATCTTTCATTAATTAATCAAAGTGTGCTGCAGTAAGAAGTTTAATTCAAGGCTGCTCAGAAGGTTTTTCCTAAATCGTAAAAGTATGATCTTCTGAGCGAATTGGTACCTGGAAAGGCCTCATCAATACAAAAGCCATATCATACCGATATATTGATAAAGGAGCTACTTCTATTTTTACAGCATTTCTTGGGTTCGTAACAGTTTATTTGATCTATAGGGTGCAATCTCATGCGAGGTCAGCGGACCTATTGCTTTTCGGAGCAGCTCTCTATCTTACTTTCAGTAAGAATTCGCTCGACAATATATGATATCCTATGCGTTGATAAGTCAAAACTTCAAACTTTGCAAAATCGACAATTTTCGAGAACCTTGGAGAATTAATTGAAGAATAAAATACTCTTAATAGACGCAAGTAAGTCAGTTTCATTGCAGACAAAAATGTTCATCATCATCATATTTCACTGCTTCTAAGAGAAACCGTCGCTTGCAATAGACTTCACTTTCCATAAATAATTTTTAACAAAAACATGAAGACTTGGAAATTTCATCTGAAACTCCTTGATTTTTCCATTAAATATTTCTTTTTACCAAGTTATCAAGAAAGTGAAGATGGCTACTAAGTTTGAGGAGTAAATTATCTTCAATTCTCTATTTTTCAGTAGATTTACCATCATGTCAAAAAAATGACATCTTCCAGAATATTCGCCCATCACCTCTCAAAATTCTTTTAACTTTCTTTCATCGCCGTCTCTTCATACTTTTCGGCTCAGACTCACATTCATTATTAGCGCATTTCATGATTATCTTACCATCGAAAAGTCTAAATCTCGCCTTCTTAGAACCAGCTCTGTAAAAACTCCTATGGTAAAATTCCATTTAGCTTAAGCGAATAGAAACGCTATCTACTCACTTTCATTAAATTTGTACCCATAGGACTCGCCTGAAAAAATACCCTTACTTAAATCAGCCTATCCGCTAAACATTACTTTTTTGGATTCATTACTTAGACACTCTGAAAATTAAAAAATATTAACAAGAAGTACAAAATAGGAAATCGAGATATGAGCACCCCAAAGTCATCAGCCAAGAAGAACAGCCAAAAAAGTTGATATTTTGAGTCGTCCTTCAGAAGCTTTATCTAAAATACTTAGAGTCTCAACAAAAAGAGGCCGAGATTGAAGTCCATGAAGAAGAACCAACAATCCAAATGGGCAAATCAAGCAAAGATCGCTCTAATTCAACCCCCAAGGCCAGTTCTACGAAAGGTTGACTTGACATTCGCTCTGATCACTGAAATGTATTAGATGTGCAAACTCCAAAGAGCCAAAAGAAAGAAACACCCGAGACACCTGCGCAGAAAAGCAATAAGAAATCCGTTGTTGCTGAAGAACCACCAGCCAGCTCTTCAAAGAGTAAATTTAAGCGCAATTAATCTCTTTAAATCATTTCATAGAATCCAAAGGCAAGAAATCAACCACCGAACTCGAAAATGGCATTGAAGAAGAGATTCCAGTGCCACAATCTAATAAGAAAGCCGCTTCTGGCAAAAGTACCTCAAACTTTTGATAAGGGAAGCTAATTTGAGTTAGAATCACAACAAGTAAAAAATGATGATGATGACGAGATTCCAGTTCCACAATCTAACAAGAAAACCGCTTCTGGCAAAAGTAATTCATTCTTTGATATGAGAAGCTAAATTGAGTTAGAATCTCAACAAGTGAAAAATGATGATGATGAAATCCCAGTGCCACAATCTAACAAGAAAGCCGCTTCTGGCAAAAGTACTTTGAATTTTGATACGGGAACCTAATTTGACTTAGAAACCCAACAAGAGAAAAGCGTTGAGCCTGTTCCGGCATCCGAAAAGAAAAGCACCAAAAAGAGTAAGCTAATTGCATATGATTTTGGCTGATTTCTGCTAGAATCGGTGAGTCACCTTGAAGAAGTTGACCTTTCGAACCAAGCGGCCATCGAAGCTGTCATGAAAAATTTAAAGGAAAGCTCCAAAAAAAGTGAGTGTTTTTGTTTTGATACAAATCCTTAATACCTCGTTTCCAGAAGCTGAAAAGGAAAGCAAGGCCAAAGAGGCTCAAAGAATGCTTGAAGAGGAACAAGATTTCCAAGAAGACGAAGAGGAGGAATACAAAGACCAGTTGGAAGGAGACGACGGAATGGACGAAGAAGGAATGGGTCCTGATGATGAACTCGATGAAGAAGGAGGAATGGAAAGTTACGACGAGATGGGCGAGGAAGACGAAGATGGAGAGCAGCCTCCGGAGCATCCTTACGCTAAGATCTACGCGTTACAAGAGCAACAAAGACGCGAAGGAAAGTTCCCACCAAACGAAGATGAGGAGGAAGAAGAAGGCGGCCCTCATGTACAAAGATTTCGTTATTGATTGTGTTAACATCTAACTGGAAATTCAGGAGAGACTCATGATCCAAGACCAACTTCAAAATAACATGCAACCAGACCTTGCTATTGTCCATATGAGAATCCACGAAATCTTGAGAGTATAATCAATTTGATTTTTATCCATAGCTAATAGAAAAATTTTCTCAGATCTTGGTGAACATGAAAACCATGAAACAAGAAGAGAGATCTCGACAATCTTACCTCGAGGAGTTCCTTGATTGCTTGGTCCAATACTACGGCTACAACAGAGAAATCCTCGAGACTTTCCTTCACACCTTCCACCCTAATGAGGTAAAAAAATCTCTTACAATGCTCTTTTTTTCTGACTTTGACGGAAATAGGTTGTTGAACTTCTCGAGGCTAACGAAAAGCCAAGACCTTCTACGATCAGAACAAACACTCTTAAGACAACTAGAAAGCAACTTGCTCAAATTTTAATGCAAAGAGGTGTTACTTTGGAGCCTCTGGCTGAATGGTCTAAGGTCGGTATCAAGATCTTCGAGTCTAAGGTACCAATCGGTGCTACGCCAGAATATCTCGCTGGTCATTACATGCTCCAATCGGCCTCATCGTTCTTGCCCGTCATGGCTCTTGCTCCTCAAGTCAACGAACGTGTCTTGGATATGACAGCAGCGCCAGGAGGCAAGACGAGTTACATTGCTCAGCTCATGAAAAACACTGGGTGCTTAGTCGCCAACGATTTTAAGAAGGAAAGACTAAAAGTAATCATTGAATTTTTCATTCTTCTGGTTCTTATCAAGTGAATCTAGGCCTTGAGATTCAACATCCATCGTCTTGGTGTATCAAACACAATCGTCACCAACTACGACGGAAGAAAATTCCCTAAGGTCATGAAAGGCTTCGACAGAGTACTTCTGGACGCTCCTTGCACAGGTTTGGGTATTGTTGCTAAAGATCCCTCGGTTAAGACTTCAAAGGTAACATTTATCAGCCATTCACGAGCTCTAATGTCTTATCCGTCATAGCTTTATATTGACATAAAGAAAATGTCTCACTTACAAAAGGAACTGATAAACGCGGCAATCGATTGCACGAAGAAGGGCGGTTATATAGTGTAATTCTCCTAATAGTTTCTTTGATTTTGATGATGGGATTTTAGTTATTCGACTTGTTCAATTACCGTCGAAGAAAATGAATGGGTTATTGACTACGCTCTTAAGCACCGCTACGTCAAGGTTGTTGAATCAGGACTTCCAGTCGGAGAAGAAGGCTTCACGAAATATCGTGAGAAGAGATTCCATCCTTCTGTCAAGATGGGCCGCAGAATCTATCCTCACATTCACAATATGGACGGTTTCTTCGTTTGCAAGTTGAAGAAACTTGAAAATGGACCAAGAAAGACAGAGCCACAAGATGCCACTAAACAGGCCAAGAAGAAGAAAGGAAACAAAAAAGCTGCTAATGGGGAAGAAATCGAAGAAGAAGAAGTTAATGATGATGTTGAAGAAGATTTTCAGAATGCTGAAGATGACCAGCAATACAATGAACCTGAAGAAGACAAAGAAGAGGAAGAAGAAGTCCCAAAAAAAGCAACGAAAAGACAGAAAAAACAGCAGAAGCTGGCTGAAAAACAAAAGTTTGTTGCCAATAAGCAGAGAGCAGCCCAACCAGTCGAAGAATATGACGATAATAACGATAATGAAGAAGAGCCTCAAGAACAAGAGATACCTCGAGGCAGGAAAGAGAAGGCGAAATCGAAGAAGGCAAGAGAAGCTTCAAAGAACCCCCTTGAGCCTTCTGTAGAGAAAAAGAGTAAGAAAACTGAACCTTCCGTAGAAAAGAAGAATGCGAAGACTGAAGCTTCCGTAGATAAGAAGAGCAAGAAAACGAAAAAACATTAGGCAATTTTATATTTCTTGTGTATGTAATAGTTAGTAGTTGTTGTTAAAATGTAGAAGCTGTAAGAGTTCAAAAGATTCAGAGAAATTGGAAAAGTAATCCTTAGTTCAGTTCCGAAAAATATTTTTCCTCACAACGAAACTCTTATGATCAACTGGATACGAGCTCTTTAGCCGCAACACCACGACAGGTCAAAGTAGGACGAATGTGGCTCGTCCTAATGCAGTGTTTACCTCTTTTGAAAGTGTTCTCTGATAATACAAAGAAAAGAACTTGATAATTGCAGAGAGAAATAAAGTTAAGTTCCTTTCACATGCAAAGGCTAATAGCATTACCAACTTAAACAATTGTACATCAATTTAGTCACAAAAATAGGGATGCTGATGAAATTTCTATTGAAAAATACAACTACCTGAGCTCCATACCAAGTTCGGTTTTGATCTGATCACGAAGTTTGAATTGCAGCACATCAATCTATCACAAAGAAGACAGCAGCATTAGCTTATTATCTTATTAGAAAAGTTTTTACCTCTTCATTCGTAAGTGTCCTTTCGAGACTACGGTAGAAGATACGATAGCATTTGCTCATCCTCTTACTTTTTTTATCAACGAAGGTATCCACACAATCAACCCTTTCAATCAGGTCGCCTCCTATGCCTCTCGCTAATTCACAAAGATCATTTTCTTCGAATTTGGTCGGGTCTTTAATCCAAAAAGAAATGTCCTTAAAGCAGCTCGGATATTTACTAAACGGTTTAAACTGAGTGATTTGTCCTGCTTTGAATTGACTCAGAACTCTCTCATCCTGTGACCAAAACAGCCTGATGTCAGGTATATCGAATAGCTTCATCGCGTAGCGTTCAAGTCCCAGCCCCGCTGCCCAAGCAATCTCATCTCCTCTTCCACATGCCTCCATAATATCAGGATGCATAATCCCGCATCCCAGCATCTCAACCCATTGATCCATGAAATAAATCTCCAGCTCGAAGGACGGGTCTGTGAAAGGGAAATACGCAGGAACCCATCGTGTTTGCACGTCACCAAACAAATGCTTTGCTAACGACTCCATAGTCATTCGAAGATCTTCGACCACAGCTCCCGTCAACACGTCTTCTTGGTCGATCCCGATCTGTTTAGGGTCAAATACTCGAACCGCCTCCATCTACACTCCTTTATTAAGAAAACCTCATATCAGAAGATATTTACCTGATGGAAGCATGGATAATGCGTCGCGTCTATTGTGTCTCTACGATACACGTCGCCAATCAACACCCAAGCCTTCTCCCCGCGATTGAGGAGGTCAGCTTCATGCGCGGTCGTGTGAGATCGCAGCAAAAGGTCCTGAGTGATGTAGTAGCTTTCGCTTTTCTTCCTTGAAATGTGGTCCTTTGGGACGAGCATGTCATCGAAGCAAGCTTTTGTTGTCACGATCGGAGAAAACCCTTCTAAGCAATTGAACTTTTCTTTGAATCTTTCTTGTAAAGGGCCTCGATATTTGTCAGGATCAGAAAAGAATTCTTTGCACTTGTCCCAAAGAATACCAATAGGGTGATTGGGCTGCATATATAATCGTCTGTCAACTAAGTCCAATATTTTATCGGAGACATTGCAGTAGTCGTTTTTCTTTTCAAGGATCTGCTCTCGAATAGAAGGCTTTTGCTGAATTGAGAAGTTGTAATGGTACGTATTAAAGAGCTTGCGTTGCGAATCTTTCAGTAACTTCTTTATCATTGATTTGCTAAGGAGAAAATAAATATCTTTTTTTAAAAAAAAATTCAAAGATTGAAGGTTAAAAGATAGCGCTTTCTATTTTATCGTTGATTAAAGGGTGACGTTTCTATTGAGTATATTCTGTGAGCTAAGAAACATTTTGAATGAGTGTGGAGTCACCTGCAAAATTTGATTCTGCAAAAAAAAAAACGTGTTGACAAAAATGAAATTAAAAAAAGATAACGATCATTTCTCATCGTTGTGAAGTTTATTCAACGATTTTCTTATGATATAATTGAACATACATACACATCTTTTCAAAGCACAGTTAGATGGAAAGCGAATGAAATTATACCCGAAGAATCACGGCCTTTTTCCAGATTCCTAAATCTCTGATAAAATACTTCGAAATTGGTACTTGATATTATCTCTGATTAAAAATTTATTGAAGATGTCTAATTCTGCAGCTCTCTTGTCAGATCAAGATTATGCGCTTATCGTTCTCAATCACAGCGAATTTGTATACATGATCACTCCACTGGTCTCGCTTGCGAGCTCATTGGTCATCTTAGTGATTTGCTTAGCAATCAAAGTCTACAAGGAGGCTCTCGGGGTTATGGTCATCTCAATCAACGCAGCAAACTTCATTCACGGCCTCGCAAAAATAGCAAATTTATTTTACAAACCAAGCGATGATACTGACTGCCGCATACTGCTCTTCTTCTCTCACTTCGGGATGTGCTCTTCACTTCTTTGGGGTGCTGCGTTCTCACATGCTCTCTATCAGGTCATTACCTACAAAAAGATCGAAACAATCTCGAATAACTTAAAATATTATGCAATGATAACGACGCTTTTCCCATTTATCCAATGTATACTAATTCTGCTGACCGATTTCGTGGAATACAATGACTCAGAGTGTGTTCACAAGGGATACTACAACAAAATCGACCCCCTCTACGTTTTTTACATTGACGTTCCTATTCTCACGGTCTGCGTTTTGAGCGTAATGTGGTATTCGGCTCTTATCAAGCAATTAAAGCAGTTCATTCAAGAGAGGAATTCGACGTTGCTGCTTACATTATTTGTCTATCCAGGCATCGTGTTAATTTGTTGGACCCCAGTGCTCATTACCCAACTGCTCGTGAGCTTTGGAATTCGGATCAATCTTTACGTTTTGAACGCCTTTGGGACGTTCTCGCTTTTACAGGGGTTTTTTGATGCACTAGCTTACGTTCAATGCTCGAAAACTACTCTGGTGGCCTCTTGGAGGAGATTTCGGAACAGAAGCAGTAGACAGATCAGTTGGCAAAGCAAAGATTCATGGGGAACTTATGAAAATTATGATTTTCACGCGTCTCTTATTGTGGAAGAGCGGAGCCCCAAATCAGAGAATTATACTGAGAGGCTGTTACAAGGTGAAAGTAAAGGCATTAATTCCTGAGATAGTTTGAAAGCTAGGAAAAAAATTAGAAAATGGATAATATAAATTTTCGATTTCCTGTAGGCCTGTAGTTCTCTATGCTCACAAGCTTCCTTTTTATTTTAATATTGAATCTTTTTTGTAAGATTTGCTTGTAGTGTTGAAAATAATGCATCGGGAAAAATAGTCATTTGAATTTCTTAAAGAAAACTATAAATATTTAGACTCCAAGTTTAAAACCATGATTTATCGCTTATCTTATCAATACTAAAAGATTCCTACCCAAGTGGCATAGATGAATTGAAAAGCACCCACAGTAGAAGTATCATTACATTGGCCACGCAAACGATTTCTCCATCCAATATTGCGTTTCAATGTATTCATGAGTTGAATCTTAATTTCCAATTTAAGCTTACATAAAATTAGAAAAAACTCTACTATGGCAATAACCAATGGTGAAATGGTCCTCCAGGCTAGCCAGGAATACATCTTCTTCCCAGCAGATTCTATTGTATACCCTCTGATATCTAGCACTGCAATTCTTGCAGTTTTAGCCTCATTTTACTTCACCAAGGCCTCAATGAAGAATCCTCTCAACAAAATGGTTATTGCGATCAACCTCGCCGATTTGGTTTTCGTCCTTACAAAAGCCAGTGCCTCTGTTATCGAACCAATCAATGACGTCCATTGCAAATTTTTGCAAGTTTCGGCTCAATCTGGAATCATTTCATCCGTATTTTGGGGCGCTTTCTTCGGACACGCTTTGTATATCGTGGCTAAATATTACCAAGGCGACCAGATCGCGAAATACATGATAAATTATGTGATATTCGGAGTTTTCGTGCCTATAGGACTATCTTTTGGATCAATCTTCACAGATTATGTGGTTTATTCCGCTACAAATGGAGGTGTGTGCGTCCATCGACTGGCCGCGGGTCAAGTAGACTATGACTCACTTATCTTCACCATTATTCCGATTGGAATAGGATGTGTGCTCAGTGTAATGTGGTATTTCATGGCTTTTTTGAGAATAAAGAATCTCGTTCGAGAGGGTGATAAGGCGAATCTAATGATGCTAATGGTGTATCCTGGAATCATGCTGCTCTGTTGGACTCCCATCTTGATCGTGTCGACGAGAACCTTTTTTGGATTGAATTCAAATCATACTTTTGTCTCCATAGCGCGTGCGTTAGATCAGCTTCAAGGCTTATTTGATGCTATAGTCTATAGTGGATTGATAACTACGCTTAAAAGAGGGTACAATCGTACTTGTAACAAAAGGCAGAATGCCGAGAGAGAGTTGACGAGTTCGGAGTTATCAGCAGATCCGATCGTTTCATCAATCGAAACTCAGCGTACGAATACGCGAACTAACACTTTGGAAAATTTCAAGGAGAGAACATTGACAGCGCCTTGAGAGTTTACTATGTTACAATTTTTTGGGAAAGAACTAAATTATATGCCAATAGTTCCATTCTCGATGTACAAATTGCTGTATGAAATCCTCTGTATGTGCCCAGAGACTTTATTCGTTTTACCACATGAGTTGTATAGAATCAAAAGTAGGTTTCTGCTCTTACAAGATTTAAAATTAATTTCAACATATGTCTCCGCGTAAAGGTATTTACTACCTCATCAAAAAAATGGAAATCTGCGTTTCTTTGATACTTCTGAGAATGGGAATTGACTCGTTTTTCTTGTTGCTTAAGAAGAAGGTTTGAGTCCCAAAGTGATGATAGATGGATAATTCAAGGGTATTTTCTATCGAAAAATTGTTTCTAATTTTCATTATCATCGCCATGGATTCATGGAGGGTCTTTGCTCGGGTTTTTACTTTTAACAAATAATCGTTATTATCTTGATCCAAAATCCATTGTTGCAAAAGAAATTAAAGACTCTCGAGCCTCTTTTCGTGTACTGGACTTAATTTGTATAATTTTACAAAGTCATCTGAATAAACTTTCTCTTCTCTGGTCTTCAGCTCCAAGATTCAAATGACAGACATTTCATTATGGGATCAAAACAAATCCAGCTATAGCCAAATAAATCTCTATCCACTAGATCCCTCTCTAACAACATTTCTCATCTGTCCCTCAATATCAGTACTGGCTATCATCCTGACCCTCATACGATGCCTAAAACTAGGATCGTATAAAGATACGCTTGGGAAAATGGTTATTTGTCTCTCTATCTCAGATTTGCTATATTGCGCGCCTTTATTAATTGCAAAGGTGCTCCCAACTCCCATTGGAAGCAGCACTCCAACTTGTCTGATTCTAACAATGGCCTCATCATTCGGATTGATCTCATCAGCAGTATGGGCTGCTTCATTCGCACATGCATTACTCACAGCGCTTAGGCGTCAGTCCCAGGACCTCCAAGGAATGGTTAAATATTACATTACTCTCACTATCATGCTGCCTTTAGTGGCCACTGGCATTATAAAATACATAGAGTTTATGACCGATTTAGAAGCTACTTCAACTTGCGTCCATTGGGTCTTCAAGTCTGACCTTAAATTGGTCTTATTTCATGATCTCACTCTTCTAATCAGTTTCATTTTGAGCCTATATTCGTATCTTCAAGCTATTATTGAAGTCAAATTAATAGGACTCGAAGATCAAAGTTCTAATGAAAGCTGTGGTGTTTTGGTATATCCATTGATCGCTTTCATTTGCTGGGCGCCTATTATAGTTAGTAGTCTTTATTTCAAGTTCACATCGCATCCAATCAAAGACGCAGGTCTTTACGGCCTTTATTTCATAATGTTCGGGCAGTTACAAGGGTTTTTCCATGCTATGTCCTATGGTGGACTTCAAGTTTTCTTCGCGAAGATGTTTTGCTGCTGTCGCAGAACTAGGGACTTTACAGATTACCATTCAAGTTTCTCGACTGCCCGTCAGACAAACCGTGGGCTGAGTCTGGATTCGTATGCGACGATATTCTCTAAGATGAATAATACAAGGAGTGATCGCTCACCACTTGGATGCTCTAATGCATCTAAAACATTCGAATCCAATTCATCATTGCACTCCAAAATTTGAGTGATGTTATTGATGAAATTGTGACTGCTGTGTGTATTTTTTCTTTGTCAATAATTTTTTCACTAAACAGAAGCGAAATTTGTGTTTGTGTTTGTTTTGTTTTGTTGCATTTAATAGACATTCCAAAGTAACTACGCTATCAAAAAAAAAAACAAATGAGATTAGCGGTGTACATTTTTCAACTGGATTCTTGCTTATAAACTTAAAAATCATAACACAATAGCATTATCAACAACAGGAACTGTAAAAAAATCGAATTTTATACGCATCTCCTATTATATCATTATTTTGTCAGCTTAGTTAACTCCGTCATAATTAGCCCATGCACAAGCTCCAAGAAATCCCAATAATCGCCCTTGGAAAAATGAAATGCTTCAAGAGTAATAAGAGAGCCAGGTATTACCTCTAGTTTTTCGAATTCAACAACATACTCTCCTTCAAGTTCGATCTGATATATTTTCATCATTATCTTTACAACTTCAGGGCAATCGCTGTTCGGCGAAAAAACCCCTTTCACCTGTAAACATATCAGAAACTGTTGAGAACTCTCCTATTATTTGCTTAGTTACCTGATAGGCTGTTTCTGAAATCTCGTAGTCCACAGCATTCAAACTAACAACATATACCAAGCATTTGAACAAGAACATGAGATCGATATAAAATGCAAATGCATTCTCAGCATTTTTTTCTCTGGGTTAATCTTTATTGTACGGGTGCCTGATTCAATTTCAACTGCAAGATCTGCGAGTTTCATGTCAATTGACGCGGTTGCCTAAAAAAAAAAAGAATCGATCATCAAGGGTATTCTCGCCGAAAAACACTTACGTCTTCACTTCCTCGATAAGTTTTATAGTCCGTCTGAACAAATTGTTCGAGCATAGCTTTTTTTCGCGCTTTTTCCCTAGCTTCCTTCCTTTCGATAGCTTCGTTTCGATAAACCGCTTTCATCGCATCCTTTAACCGGCTGAATTCTTCCACAATTTCAGCCTTTTCTGCTAACTTACCTTTATACCACGCAGAAGCTTTGACATCTTCGATGGTATATCTCTTTTTGGGGTCAGCAGTTATCATTCCCGTGACCAGCTCTTTGAAATCATCACTGAAAAAATCCGCTGTAGACTGTAAATTTGAATGGAGAGCCCAGAAATCTTGAGGTCTGCCTTGATAGATATGCTTATAGTAATTGTCACCTGACACTGCTTCGTTAAATGGCCTAAGTGCAGCTTTCATCATAAATAATATAACTCCCAAGGTGAAAATATCAACAGGCGCAAGGTCGTATCCTTTAAAGTTTTTTGTCTCAGGCGGTTCATAACTACAATGAAATTATTTTATGTAAAAGAAAAGTCTTATGCGGACTTACACTTGCGTTCCTGCTCTGGTAATATGCTTGATATTGTCTAGAATTGTCGCCCAACCGAAATCTGCAATTTTGATATCATAATCTGCGTCGAGAAGGATATTTTCTGGCTTGAGGTCTCTATGAACGATCTTCCTGCTGTGACAATAATCAATGGCTTCGACCATTTGGTGGAAAAAGGTTCGAGCCACTGCATCGGAAAATCCGGCCCCATTCACTTTCGCGGAAGCTTTGAGGAAACCAAACAAATGGCCTTTGCTTGCTAGTTCCATTACAATAACGTTTCTAATGAACTCCTCTCCATTCTTTTTGTGGTAGGACTCATCCGAAAGTACAGCAATTAACTTTGTGATGTGCTTGTGGTCGAGCTGAGCGAGAATCTCGATTTCTTTCTGGAATTCTTTCAAAGGGCGTTCTGGTTTCAAGATTTTCAGAGCGACAACTTGTCTGGTTTGAGAATGGATGGCACACTTAACACTGTTTAGATGAATTAGCCAATAATAAGCTTTTGATTATACATGCCGAAGGATCCTGAGCCCAAAGTGCCGAAGATTACGTAGTTAGCGCATCTTGATCTCCTTGGAATATTTGTAGTTTGCAGAGGAGTCACCATGATCTTTTAATTTTTTTTTTTTATTTTACTCTGACGATTTCGATGATTATAAGTCATATTAAGCTAATAGTAGAATTATTTCAAAAAAATCGGATCAGCATGGACCAGCATAACCGTTTTCGATAGCAAAATCCAAATGTGCACAATCCTTAAGCACTACCTCTTTAGTAACTCTACAGTTATTACTACTACTAATACTTTTTCATAATTTCTGAAAGAGCCTTCATTATTCGGTGAGTTATCGGGAAGAAACCGCGCAGGCGTTTTCAATTGTATTTAAAATAAGCGTCAAACAGAAGTTCCTTTTAGCCCCACTTATTTTACTTTTTTCTCAGCATTTGCTTTCTGTGCCCATTAATAATAGTCTATATTGGCTATACTTCACTAATCCTCTTGTAGTTTGTACAAGTTTGTACAGATTCTATTATTCTGTCCACTGTTCCATTGAATTATCTTTTATTCTCCGTTGTAGTCAGTCATGTATAGACTTCTTCATAGAGGATAGTTTATGGAGTAGAGCAATAAATAGAGAGAATATCCCAAATATAAAGGCTTTCTGCCATGTTATTTTCAATCAAAATTGAACTCAAAGTAATTAAAGTAGATCAACTCCATCATAAAATTCAATTCTTTACACCCGCATTTTAATTTTCTGGTAACGGTGCGTTTTCCTTAAAATCATCTAGACTGGATACTTCATGTTTAAAACTATCATCCTCTCGATAAGATGCGACCAATGCTTGAGTCGCTGGATCTTTGCGGTTCCTTTTTCGACACTGGCAAAGCTTCTTGAATAGTTTCGGGCCTCCTCCGTAAATCACCGCATCAAGAAAACCTTGCAGCTGGCCCACAGCCTCAAAGGCGCTGAGTAAGCGTTTATGATCCCCTACAGTGCCCAAACTCATAAAAAAGAGTCCTGAAACTAGGATCGGAGCCCAGCAAACGATAATGATTGCAGGGTAAAAAATCAATGTTATCATGTTTCCTTCAACTTCCAAGCTTCTTAGTTGTTTATACGCTTTCGTATACCAGATAAGACTCAAAGCGCAAACAACTCCAATGGGAACCTGAGCTAAAAAGATGTAACTTAAATTTGAACCTGGATATTGATCCGTATTAGTAAAATAATGCACGCACAGTTTCGTGTCCGCCTCGTAATAAATAGCATATTCTGTGAAAGGCAGGATGCCAGCAATGACCAACGGGACGAAGAGCCCAATCAGTTTGTATGTTTTTATAGATTTCTCTAATACTTCGATCCTTTGCGCTCGAGCGACTTGTAGAAGTGCATGCCCAAAGAAAGCTCCCCAAATCACAGATGCTAGAAGTCCAAAATGGTTGATTCCATCATATATCGGACAACTCCATCGTCCATATGTCCAATCAAGGGCAGAGAACAAGAGTTTTGAGGCACAAAAATGTAAATCGGCGAGATTGATCATCAGTACCATGAAACCAAGAGTTTCTTTGTGTTTCTTTTCTCTAATACAGCTTATAACGACCATCGCGGTCGAAATGGTTGAAATTATGGGTGCAAGCAAGTACCAACCTTCGACAGGTAAAAAGGTCACGAAAATTGATTTCATTGGATCCGACATTCCTTATTCAATTAAAATTTTGCACTTGAAAAATTAAAGATTAATTTCAAACAGAGTGATCTGGCTTAGGAAGTAATTTAAGGTTTCTACTCTCAATGATAGAGAACTTTCTGCCATCTTGGTTTTTGAGGTCTCTGCTAAACTAAATGAAACTGTTCCGCTGTGCGATTAGATCCCCGTGTCATTTTGATGTACAAATTTACATAAATTAGCAGCATGCAAATGCAACAAGTATTCTTGTCACTTGATTATTTCACTAAGTCAGCATCGAGAAACAGAGAAAATAAAAGTAAAACTAATGACATATAGAAGTCAAAAACGTAGTCGCATTAAAATTTAGTAATTATGTACTATTGCAGAAAGGCCAGTGAAATGTCCCTTCAGTATCATCTCAGTAGTAAAATTATAACTTATTTTGCTCTTTTTGAATCACATCAGCTTGAATACAAAGTTGCCACTCTTTCAAATGTCATCTTTGATAGCTTCTAGAAAAACAACTCTCGATTTCAAGAGTTAGATCTTATCCTGTCTTTAGTTATCATGAGTAGAAGCCAGCAATTTCACAGCTTTTGATATATTTTGTAAGTTATGAACTCAACTCACTTATGCAACATTGTGTATAGAATTTTAAACCATCTTTTATTAAAACAGCAACGATTTAAAAGAAGTTTACTAGGAACTCCTCACTAGAAAAAATACGTGAACACCAGATAATACGTGTAATAGGCCAACATATTCATACACATGAAAGTTTGTATCGAGTACCTCAAGATGTTATTTAATATACGCAAGAGTTTGATGTCCTTGAACAGCGTGTTTTTCTTCAGAATGTACATCATCACGATAATCAGCGCAACATCGAAGATCAACTCAATCCCAGCGAATTCTATTATCTTGTTCACCTTATCAGCACTGTACCTCTGCTTGAACACGCTCTGCACTAAACTTGAGTTATTGAAGATAGCAAGCACAATGCAAGACGCAATTATCGCTGTCATATCCGCAATCTGCACCAACACGAATTGTATACTGAAGAACTGCAAGTGCTGTTTTGCGTTATAAGCATTCACCGTTACCCTTTCAAAGAATGACAGCCCGACGGTTCTGATCGATGGACTTCTCAGACTTGGGCTTTTCAAGCTTGGGCTTTTGTGATCAGTTCTCTTCAGTTTAGTTTTGAGCTTATTCTTGAAATCTTTCCATTTTTTGGCTGCCTGTTCTCCTATTTTTTGGAAATTTTCTATGGCTTCGCCATAGATGATGTAGACGAGGACCTTATAGCCGACTTTCACGAGGATAATCCCAACAGCTTGCCCTTCGCTGTCGATCATGAAGTAAACGAATCGATAAGTGACTGCCGCTATGGTCATCGAGATCATATGGATGGGAGGAGTTTCGATACCGACTTCATACGCCGATGCGATTTTCTTTGTGATTGCCTTCATAATGCCTGTAATGAGAGGATAGAAACCAGCTCCAATGTAAATAAACGCCTGGAGATCGTTGTCTATGGAGGCTCGAACAACCGCCATGTACCCGAACGAGAGCAAAAACTGGGCAAAAAGCACCACGAGCATGAGATGCACCGCCCAATTGCGTGCTAAGCTCACGACTTTCTTAAACTTGTGCTGAGTTGTTCCAACAATATCGGCCATTGACTCAGAGACCCTCCTAGTACGTCTTGTTACGCTTCTTTTTAGAGGAGAATTATGATGTTGGAAAGAGGTTCCTCTTCGAGCTTTTTCATGCAAGGTGTTCTTCATTCTGGTTAGCTCTTGCTGAAAGTTTTTGTAAATGTCAGCATAGAAAAAGCTTTTTCTTTGGCTTTGAACGTGCTTGACATGACGTTTCTTTTTGAAATAGAAATATACATGGTAAATTAGCGCATTTACGCACACGACAGGAAGCTGGCAGAGAAGATAGTAAAACTGGCTGCGAAGTCCCCAGTTCCTGACAGAGGAAGGGTTTTCAGTGTTAACAAGCGCTTCATCAGGGATCTGGTCTGGATATCTGCTGCTATCAACAATAGCGAAGAAAGCTACTGAGACTAAAGGCGAAAAGATAAATGCAACAAGTGCAGTGGCCCAAAAATGACCATAAGTGACAAAAGGATTGTCGATTTCGGCTCTGATGAGTACTGTCCGCAGTATCGCAGCTATAGCTGCCGCTAAGAAAAGTCCTTCGAATAACGCTTGTCCCCATCTGTGATACTCAGCAGGTAAATTTGGATAGTTATTCGCGATGATTGCGGCGACTATCGCAATGACGATGGCAGATAAGAAGTAGAAGGTGATATATCCGATGAATCTAAGGGAAGTTCGAACTTTAGGCTTCGTTGGGAGAATGAGAGTTGAACCTCGTTCCGCATTTTGAGTCATGAGCTCGTTTGTCTCCGTGGCAACTCGAGTATCGAGACGCTCTTCTCTCCTTTCAATCCTCGGGCTCTTGCCTCCTGTATTATTCTTCGAGCTCGGAGACTCATACCCATTTGACAACTCGCTCTTGTTGAGCTTTGACTTTGGAGACATATCCTTAATTTTCGAATTATTGAGGCTTTGCTCTAGTTTAACCGTTTCAAGTTCCTTTGTGATCGGTTCTTGTGGTTGAGGGTCTATTTGTCTGTCTTTAATATCCAAATTAGGTATTTTGATTAGTTTTATCTCTTGTCTTTTATCATGATCATCCTCTAGCACCACTTGATCGCTAGGATGCCCTATTGCTGATATCTTTTTCGTGAATTTTCTTGGGCCGCTTTCGGATTGCTGACGGAATCTTGATTTATTATGCTTTATCTCATGTCTCTTAGCATGATCCTCCTCTACAACAACTTGATCACTCGGATATTCCGCAGTTGACATATTTTTTCCAGTATTTCTTGGGCTGTCCTCTGACTTCGTACGGAATCTTGAGAATCCCCACGAGGCGTTGTTTTTCTTTTTCTTCTGCGACGCTGATAATCCCCCTACAGCTGAATTCTCTGGAGTATCTTGAGCGAGAGTGTCGGGAGACATGGTCACAGTGTTCACGCTAACACTCTTTTTATCCGTTTTAGCACTATCCAACGCAAGGGCTGTCTCTGTTTCTGGAGAACTTTGTTCCGCATTTTGGGGTTCCGATCCTTTTCTTTTGGTCCACCAAAAGAAACCCTTTGTTGATTTCTTCTTTGTCTGCTTTTCGGTTCGCATAGTTGTAGCTGACTCGTTCTTTGTTGTGGTTGCCGATTCAGTCTTCGTAGAGGTTGCTAGATCGGTCTTAGTGGTTGTTGCTGAGTCGATTTTGGTAGAGCCTGAGTTAATTGTTCCTTGTTTCTGAAAAATCGAAAAAAATCCTTTAGATTTCGTCGCTGGAGGCATGTTTTTAGTATTCGCCTCAACTGCTCTTTCAGGTTCTGGTTGCGGTCTCTCTTTAGCCTCGTTGATCTCTTCTGGTTCAGGTCCGGTGTAGTCAGAGACAATTTTCTTTCCAATCTGAAGAGAATTAACATTGAGAGTTCTTGTGTGTTCCAAACTGTTTCGAGCTTTCGTCTCGTCTACGTCCAAGGCAAAGTCTTGAAGGTCTTGAGTCATTGGATTGCTTATCTTGACGTCCACACTATGGTGATCAGTACCGAAGGGTCTATGAGAGATCACGAGTCCATTTTTTTCGACTTTCTCTTCGATGTAAATTGCTTCGTCGTGGGTTATGTGATTCGTCCCATGAGCTTGATCTTTGCCGATCTCTTGAGAAGTGGATTCTTCGCCAGCCTTGTCTGGCTTGGCCAGGCCGAGCATTTTCAGCATTAATTTGGTAAGTGGATCAATTTGTTTGTTATTAATAAAAATTATGTTATGAGAACTTAAATGTCAGAAAATAGAAATTTGTGAGAAAGCTAACCGTTATGGATATTTTTTTGTTCTCAAGAATTGAGGGTCCATGACAACAGTATTACAGCTCCCTAAGCAAAATATGGCAATAGAATTGGCTCATCTTTCATGAAGATCCTTTAGAAAATGAATCTTAAAAATTTATTCATGAGTCTTAATGAAAATAAAATTTACAAGAGGCAATATGAATAGTTAATTTGTACAAGAGCTTTTTATGTAATACCTGCAAGGAGAAAATATAAATCCCAAACAACCAACCGCAGTTATCACTATCGGAAAGTTGGATCAATGAGAGGTGGAAGGAACGATTATTGAAAGAAAGACCTAAAGAACTAACGAAGACAAAGCTACAAACATCAGAAAATGATGAAAAGTTGAAAGGATCCAATGGCCATTGAAGCAATGGAGAAAAAAATGAATGAGTTCATGAAAGTAACAGAACGAAGAAGAGAAAAGAATAAGAAGACCTCAGATTAGGGCAAAGAATACAAATTCTCTCCAAAGAAAATTTTGAAACTTGTAAAGGTGAGAGAACGAAAGTTGATTTCGAGAAAGAAAATGAATTTTCTGAAAAACTCATACGTCCGAAAAAACTTAAAGAATAAATTTAGACAATTAATTACCATTGAGTTCATTGACAATTAGTCGAATTCAGAGCACATTCAAACAATAAAGAGCGTGTCTCACCGAGTGATGAATTTATACGCATAAATTATCATTCAAAACTAAAAACAAAAAAAGAATAAAACCTCCCTCGCTTCCATTAAATTTTTTCTCTAATTCAATGAAATTGAATCCACGCTGTGTGACACAACCCTAGTTCTTATCTTGGAGGACAGTGATTGCGTTGATTATATTTATATCGTATCTTTCTAAAACGTGTTCCAATTTCCCTCTTTGTTTTCCGAGCGACTTTGTACAGTCGCAAATTTTGCTCTATAAGATCACTAAAATATTCAATAATTTTATTGATGTGGTTATAGATTTTGCCATGGACATCAACCTCATTGATCCCACCAGAGAAAACATTGATATTCTCAATCCTAAAGATTTGAATGTAACTTGCCCACTCAACCACTCAGACCAGACATTTACTTCTTTCATTTTTGAAAACAATTCAGATCTTGAAGTCTATCCTTAAGAAAGAGCCTGAAGAACGAGCAATGAATGAATTAAGTTTCTTAGACAAGGCCTTGGAGAAGATACCATTCTTTAGCGAGCAAATCCAAACCCAAGACGAAGAGATTAAGTTAGAAGTGTTACGCGAACTGCGGCTTGAGGAATATCCGAAAGGAAAAGCCGTTTTTCACGCAGGTACAACGAAGACCCACAAATTCCTCAGCATTTTTGTGTAGGAGAGATAGGAAAGTATTTCTACATGATAATCAAAGGGTCAGTCTACGCGATGAGAAGAAAAGACAAAGCTTCAAATCAAAAACAAAAGCAAAGATTTTCAAAACAAGGCGATAGAACTCCAGATTTGAGTCCTCTAGTGAGGAAAATCCAAAGGACTGATCCGGAGGGGTTTGATTTCACAATGATTAAGAGCAGTTTTATCCCGCTGTCAGAGGAAGACATGGAGGCTCTTTATCCAGATCATATTCTGCTTAATACAATGAAAGCGCCTTCATATTTCGGAGAAGTCGCTCTATCTAACAAGTCTGTGAGGTATGTCTTCGTTTAGACCCCAGATAGGTTCTGAGATTTAACTAGGTCCGCCACAATTTTTACAAGGGAGCCAACCTGTCTGGCGCTGCTCAAAGGAGCTGTTTACGGTCAAATCCTTGGTAAATATAATAACTTCAGCTTCAGCTGACTGGGGATTTTCGGGTTTGTATAGCTGCAGCAAGAGAGAAAAAAGTCAAGCAGCAAATAGAATTTTTAAAATCTACTTCCTTGATGGGATCTCTTGGAGTCAATACACTAGGGACAATCCTCCTTTTCCTCAGCGCTGAAACACTTCCAAGGAACAGTGTCATATTTCGTCAAGGAGACAGGGCGAATTTTGTCTATTTTATAAAGGAAGGAGAAGTTGAGGTAGTCTTTCATAGTTCCATGCAGCTTTAATAAGAATAATAAAATGTCAGTTGATCAAAGAAACTGATTTCTGCCCAGTAGAAGAAGAGGCGTTCTTACAAGCTGACACTGGAAATATGCTTGCGAAGACTGCATCCAAGAAAAGAGCAGCGAAAAATAAGCACATGTTTTTGCAGAAGAAAAAAATGCGTATTGCTATACTAGGGCCTTCGCAGGTTCTGGGAGACCTCGAATTCATTCAAAATCTATCTTTCAACCAGCATACTGCTGTATGTGCCTCTCAAGAGGTGACCTTACTAAAGATCCCAAGAGATGTATCAAAATTTAGAGCTTTTAATTCGAAATTTACCTATTTTATAGAAATTATTGGGAAATATTCCACACCCTAGCACTTTTCTTTCGCAGTTCCGAGCAACTTACTCGAAGACAGACTGGAGAGGGTTGTTTGAGGATAAAGTATACACTTTCAATAAAGAAAGTGCGAGTAAGCCCGATACAGCAAAGCACTCGTTTTTTATGGGGAAACTTCAAGAAAACAAGTCTACAGTTAATGCTCTTCCCATGGAAACAAACTACGGCTTGGCAGAACAACATTCCTTCATAGAGAAGAACGGACCTGGAGTTGAGGGGTTCAGTAATACGAGCAGCCCGCATCACTCGCGATTTAAATCTCTGGGGTCACAAGCTCAATTTAGCGCTCGTAGCCCGTCGCAGAGAAACTCCGCATTCGATCAGATTATCGAGGCTAGTCCTCCACCGGTGAAGCGAGGGAGGGATTTTATCAACCCTCCAAAGAAAGACTCATCAAGAAGGAACTCGTTGCGGCATTCTTCTTCTCGTCATGAGGAATCTGTGCTATTTAAAGTGATGGACGCTATGAAAAACCAGATGTCAGAAGTTGTTCAGGAGCAGCGTAGAAAAATGCTTCATGAAAAGTTAACTGAGTGTATGGGAGAGGCTGACTTAATCAATCAGCATCTAAGTCTCTCAATTATCTCTCCTCCAGTGACTCGTTCCCTTGTACCATTGAGTACAAGTCCATCGTCTAGGTTTGTGGGAATAGCGAAAACCAATCACAGGCTAGAACTGGGCGATAGATCATCTAGAGAGAAAATTAAGTTTGATGCCACCACTGCAAACGGTTTTTACCCAGTGTCTCCGAACCTTCGTAATAGTGTTTCTCCGAGAGATCAGCTGGAGCGGCTTGACCATGAAATCCTTGTGACTCCAAAGAAAATGGAAAGTTTGGCAAAGGAAAAAATCGTTTTTTCTTCCCTCCGGAAAGTTCAAACCACCAGTAAAAAGCCATCTGACGTGAGCAACCAGCTGCCAGACATCCAATCTGGTCGAACGAAATTGTCAGTTGAGAAGGTCATTGATGCAGCAAGCCCGAAGGTCTTAGTGAGAGGAAAATCATCATCAGTTCATGATTTATTCTCTTATCATTATTGCAAGCCTCAGGAGCTAGAACGCGCAATCGCACAAAAACCTCTAACCAAAAACTCTAAAACTCCGAGAGAGCTTTCGTTGAAAAATGATACTCCGAAGTCTGTGAGAAATACTAAAAAGCCAGAGCTCGAAAGAGTCATTTTAAATGGGACTTCCTTGTCCTTTGGAAGTGGGAAAAAGTTTCTAGCCAAACCTTCAACTGCAATTTAAGCATGTTTGGGAATACCTGTAGATGAGTTCTTTTGTTTTTCGTGAAGTTTTTGATCATATAAAATGCTCATTGTATAATGTCTGAAATGTAATTTCACTAAAATCATTCTAGATTCTGCTTCTGCTATTGGCTCTTGAGATTAAAGGAGCCATAATTTTGAGAGGTTCTGTAAATTTTTCAGTTATGATTCACTAAGTTTATGTTGGATTGAAATTCTATTTTAGGAAATTGTTAAATCACCTCAAGCTTTCTTAGAAACTAGTTTCCCTTAATGAATGGGTAACTGTTGTTCATGATGGAGTAGTGCCGAAGCTGAATTCTGGCTCTAATTTTTCTAATCGTAGTTCATGAAAGTACGAATAAAAGAGCCGAATTAAATTTGCTTTAGATTTCAGCTGTGCTTTCAAAGTAAGAATTGGATTTCAATTTGCTGAATAAAAATTTCAAAATCAGATCTGCATGGTTTAGCGCCCTGTATCGATTTTTCACATAGAACCAAGTAAAAGCACTTTATGACGGCTGTTTGTGTTCCTAATCACTTGCAATTTCTCACTCACATCATGTGAGGCACATCTGGCTTTTTCCGTACAAATTCTTATGAGATTTTATTATCGTTCTCAATATATTAGCTCAAATCATGCAATTTCCCTCCTCTAAAGAAGAAAGAGTTACGATAGCAATAACACTATAAAACCGTCTGATTTTGGGGGAAGGAAGAACCTTTTTGTAAGAAAAAGAGCAAATTATGATGAAGAAAAATAGAATTCCCAAGAAAAATATAGCAGTTTACATAATAATTGAATTCTAGAATCATGCTAGAGGATTTTACGACTAATAATTAGTGAAATACTGGTTCATATTCATTGGAACCAAAGGTTTCAAGAGTGTCTGAAACGATGAGGTGAATCCAAATTGATTATTATTAAGAACTCCACTAAAAAGCGGTATATTCTGAAGAAGTGTATTCACCTTAGAAAACGTGTTGTACATGTTTGGAAACAGAAGCGATGATGATGGTCTGTATTGCACAAATCTCTGAGCAGGCGTGTCCAATATAGATGCTCCCGCTGAATGTTGAGAATAATCAGATGACTCTGTCTTTGTTTCGAGCTTCTCAACAGGGCTCTCAATTAATTGCTCTTCAACTTTCAATTGACTCTCAGGGCTCTTGAGAAGGCGTATTCCACACGTTTTTTTCGTGATCTCAGCAACGTTTACTTTTTCTTCTTCCTTCTGGACTTTATCATTGACTTCTTGTTTGATAACGGTGAACGGTTTCATTTCTTCCTCGTCTTCCTCTTTTTGTGTATACTCAACAGGCTCTTCCTCATCAAAGCTATCCGTGCCCATGAAGTCCTCGATATAGCTGAGTCTCTTAATATCACTTCTCGTCGACATTCTCGTTGATCGTCTGCAAGTACTTTCTTCCTCCATTTTAGTGTCTGAGTTCCTCGCAGCGACGTTTCTAAGTTGCCCATTTCTTCTCTTATGGTGCAATTTCTGGTCTCTCACCCTCTTCTTATGGGGGATCTTGTTTGCTCGGCCTTGAAGTCTGTACACTCTAATGATGGACTTTGCTGTGGAGTAATTGAGGTTTAATTCTAACGCGGCCTGCGCTATTTTAACTCCCTCGTCAATAACTTTTTGAATGAGCTCTTTTCTCATTTTGTTCGTAATGGTGGTGTAGTTGTGATTCATATTTTTCTTTCTGATAGACGGTACACTAGCCATCGACTCGCTATCAGAGTAGTCAACTGCTTGTTTCCCTCCTTTGGAATCGTTGGAAGGTTGCTTGGTGGTCATGTAGTCGGAGTGTTGGAAATTTGATTTGATTTTAATTTTTATAACTGAGCAGGGCCTGCGAAAGTTAAATAGCAGCGCACGATGTTATAAAATTATATCAACCTAAAAAAATTCAGCATCAGAAACAGGATCATGGTAATTAAAAATCTATATAAAATGTATTTAAATAAAGGAAATTTAATATCGAAATGAAATGTACCAGCGATTGAAATCATGTTTGGGAGAATGCTTATTAAGGAAAATTTTTTAGAAGTTTGGCCCCTGCCTCGAAATAGTAATATAAATTCTGCATGTCCTGTATGGTTGCGCTGCTGGGATCGGTAGAGATTCAAGTTTTGAGAAATCCAATCTTGATTCAGGTCTCTTGTCTCTGGGAACTTTTTTCTATGAGGGCATCGGCGCAAAATTCGATTCTAAATTTGACTAATTTACGACCAAGATAATTAACTGTCGAACTCTCGATCAATTAAAATAATTTTCGGCAGAGGCACCAAGCAGCCTTTACCTGAGTCAATTTTCTTATCTCAAGGCGCTATTTCAGCGTCCTTAAGGGGATGTTTTCAAGGTCTTGCTTTCACAACCCTTGTCTGCAAGGCTTGTAAAATTGAAAAAAATCTGATATTTGACGACGCACACCACACCTTCTTCGCACAAAACACTTAGAAGAAGTCTTAAGACGATAAGATTTATTTGTGAAAGAAGGGAGAAGAGAGAGAAAATGCATATTTCAAATTCTCTCCCTCTCTCTGAAATTACAACAATACAGGCGAGTATTTGCGGAAGAAAATATTGCTCCCATTTAAACTCACATTTTCAAGTAATTTTCTTTAGGAACGCAGAGGAAAATACCGATTTTCAACGGTCATAAGGTGGCTATTAACCAATAACGTTAAAAATGTAGTACTTCACACATCTCTCGAATTTTTGCAATATGTAGGTTTAGAAATATTGAATCGCTTATAGCAGTATCTAACTTAGCGAAAGCATTTTCCTTCGATACAGCCTGTGTTTGGCCTAACTTCGAATTCTAACACAAAACGACAAACTCTAGTGGTTTTTTTTTCTTGAAAAGCTCTTGTAGCCAAAGCTTGGTAACAACCCAGTAGCACCGTTCTTTTGTTCGGGGTGCTCGGAACAGTTTTCTTTAATGATATTTCTCCCTTGATACTCTCCTTGGAATGTTTTCAACACGCTTTATTGTGAAAAATCTCCTCCAAATGGTTGAGTTTTTCCTATCGTTTCAAATTTTGTTGCTAGAAATTAAACTGCATTCTCCTCAACGAGTTTCATTTTTCGTTTGACAATTTCAATGCACCAAGCAGCGGAATCGATAAAAGCTGGGACCCTCTACCCATCATCTAGACCAGCCCACAATCGAGTTTCCTCCCATCTCTTTGATTCCGTTAATATGAATCTCTCCAAGCGTGATAATCTGACAACACCATGGGATGTTGTTCAAATGCATAATAGCCTACTCAACTTTTAATTCAGAATAATCCTAACGCTTAAAATGGATTTGATGGATTAAATTAATTAACGTCGTTTGAGTCTTGATAAAGCATTGCAGACAGGGAATCCGAAAATCTCAAAATTCTGAGAACACTATTTTGAAATAATTGCTGTATTTTCTTTAATAATTGATTAATAATAGCCACTCAATTTTCCAGCGGACTCCAGGAGGTGAGATTCACATTGAGATCGGTTTGCTGCCCTCTTGACTTGCTGCTTGACCTGGAATTGACGAAATGAACCTCTTTTCTCAGAAATCTACGAACTGATGTGTCCTCCTATCGTGGGTGTTTGAATTACCAACAATAACAGGATATGAAAAATTAATTTTTGCAATAAACAATTAGATCTAGTGAGGATGCTTTAAGCGGTAAATCAATTAAACGAAATTCAAATTTTTGCATTCCGTAATGAATAAGAAAGAAGCCTTCTTGAATTTTAGAAAGGCGGCCTTTGCTGCGGATAGAGGCTAGCTGCGAAGGTCATGACTAATCACTTGCAATGTTGTTTGTTTAATCTGCACTAAAGAGCATTATCATTGAATTATAGCGTCATTCTTACATCAACGAGTCTAGAGAGTCTGTTACATCTATCGGAGAGAGTGATTTTGTCTCGATAAATAAACGAATCATCTCTTCAATCGGTTGCATATAAATTTTATTCGTTTTCTTTGAGACTCTGCTCATGGCTGCAAGAGAGAAGGGTAGAATTTTGTAGGTCAATCATGTGTTATTATTTGTGAGAGAAAAAAACTCTCATTTTTTCTATTATAACACAAGAGCACTATGATTACAAACACAAGAAACAAAAAAAAAAAAGCAATCAGTTTTTTATCCACAGTCATGTCCAATAAAATACAATTGAGGGTGAGGCTTCAAGGTTTTGCAACCAAAAAGCTTTGTTTTATTTAAAATTTCTTGCCAAGACTTCCTTGAAAATTGTTTTGAAATTGATTCATCGCCATTTGATAAAGTAATGAATTTCCAATAAACTGATCCCGTTGTTGCGCAAAATAATAAGGGCTTTGCATCGAATATTGCAAGTTCTGGGGCATTGAGAGTACCTGCTGAAGCGATGAATTCAACAAGCTATACTGCGGATTTTTTTCAGATTCCAGGTACAAGTTCTGCGGCTCAGACTTGACTTGAATTTTATTTTGATCATGAAAAATCTGTTGCTGCTGAAATTCCTCCTCTTTTTTGAGTTTAACCCTCTTAACGGATGTCTGGAGAAAGTCATTTTTGCCCAAAAAGCGAACTCGACACACTTTGCTCAGTTTCTCTTGGTCGCTACACTTATCAGCTTGATACTTATCCTGAGGTTCATCTTCTTTTTTCACAAAATTCGATAACTCCCTCACTATTTCTGCCTCAAACTCCTCCTCTTCTTCCCCAAAATCCTCGCAATAATTCGTCAGTATGCCCTTTCTCTCTGAATGCCGCGTTTTTCTTCTAAATTCTCCTGATTCGTTCTCATTCTGCAGTTTGTTCTCTTCAACTCTCCCTTTTTTCGTTGCGTCGGCCAGATCTCTTGCTCGCTTCTTATGAGGAATCTTATTTGCCCTGCCTTGGTTCCGATAAACTCTCAAAATCGATTTCGCAGTTGAATAATTTAATTGAAGTTCTGCCGCTACCTTCGTGAGAGATCAATACATTATGGCAAACAATAGCAAAAAAAGTTTTACTTTCGCCATTTTTTCGTTTTTGTTAATGACTCTTTTGATAAGTTGCCGTCTAACCTTATTTGGGATGCTCGTATAACCTTCAGCCAACTTTTTCTTCGATTTTCGGTTCTGTGCTGAATTTTCTGTCGTTTCGGTTTCCATCAGTTGGGGTGCTGAATGAACTCTTCCAATTTAAGTAATGTTTATATCAGAAAGGAAATCTTAGAACATCGAATTTAATATTGTATTCCTCCGTTTTGTAATCAATTAAAGTCGGCCAAGAGCATAAATTAATTATCAAAATTAGTAGCATGCGCTATATTTTTGATCAAGAATGATTCCAAATCAATTTTTATATTTTAACTTTAGAATATATACCCAGTTTTCAATGGAAATGAAAAAAAGAACTCATTTTATGAGTTGTCCTAAAGCAATGCTAGAACCCCTCAATGAATTTGGCTCGTCTCAGTAAGCAGGGTCTACTGAGTTTAACGAGATGAATTTGCAATCCGAAAGCATGGTCGACAAAAGTCTGCTTCGAGGGTTGATATGGAACCAATGCGCTATAGAATTTTTTCGAATCCAATTTTTCTGTTTCCAATAATTTGCTTCTTAATTAATTCTCAATCAGATATTATCAGCTATTTTTAAGTATTATTTTCAATTCTAAGGCTGGAATTAAGCAGCGTTATTTTGGAAATACTGAGAAAAAGTTCAAAATGAAAAGCTGAGGTGTTCTTTAAAATAGCACAGAAATGGCAAACCCGTATTCTTACTCTAATTAGCAGAGTAATTGTAGAATGAAAGGAACTTCTGGACAAAGAGTGCAAAATTTGAGAAAATCAGTGATCGTTATGTTTCATTCGGAAATGAGAGTTCAGGAGAATCCAAATCAGAATGGGTTACAAATAATTGATTCTCAAATAAAACAAAAATTATTCTATGTAATTTTTTTTCAGTAGATTCCAATTTAAACGTTGATCTTGTCCATTACTATTTGCTAAATAAAAATGGCGTTGGTTGTTTGTGAGGATTCCTCCAGCAAAATAGCGTTGGCTGTTTGTGAGGGTATTTGCATGGAAGCTAGTGTTCGATTGTAGAACAAAACTCAATTAGCAAATCAAGAGAGATCTTTGCAATGTTTATCCATTGGTGTCTTGCTTGCTTATTTTTCAGGATAACTTCAAATATTGCATCTCGAATTGACTTGGAATTATTGGTAGTTGAAGAAGTTAATTCGCTTTTCATGAGTACTTCTAATTGTTGGGATTTTTTGTAGATGTAAAAGCAAAGTGGGGATGAATAGAAGAATGCTTTGTTTTTGTCTGCTCTGAGTGGCAATTCCAATCTCTCTTTACCAGTTTGCAACATCAACTCCATTAGTTTTCTTTTAATTGATTATCTGGTTCTTAATATTGAGAAGCAAATTGTTCGATTATCCTGCTAATAAATGTATATTTGAGATCAAATAAATTTTAGGACTTCGCAATCCCAGTCTAAGTTCGATCATGTCTTATATGTCTTATGTATTACAGATGTATCTAACGGAGTTCATCTGGCGTGATACCTTCGGACAATATTTCTCAATAAATAAATACACTGGGGCATTCATTAAAAGAAAATATTTTTCGAAAAGCCTCTTGATTTTCTTGTGTAAGCGGTGCCATTCTATATTGTTATAAGTGACGATTTTGATAAAGGGTTCTTTTTATTCGTCTGCAATAATATTTTGTCTGATTCTCACACTGGAAAGATGCTGAAAATTGATTCGACAATTCTGTGCTTTTCTTATAAAGGTCCCTCTGTTTTTCTTTTCATTTGCCAAAATTTGTGGATTTGCCATGAGCAAGGCTAAGAAAAATCAGAAAATGACTGATGTGTTTGGAGGAAAGATTTCCTCAATTCATAGATTCAGCATGCTAATACTTCAGACATGAAGAAGATTCCTTTTATTTCCACTCATCCTAATCACTTCTTTCTGATATTCTGACAAAATTGAAATCTAATTAAATTAACAGCCAACGGCACCCATTACGAAGCAAATTTTCACTAAGTACTTTAATATGCGCTAATTTCAAAAATAATAGAGTTCTGAACAATATATTCCTGAAAAAGAAACTGAATCTTCAAAGAACTGTTAGTTTGATCTGAAATAGCAAAAAAAAACGTCAACAAAACGATAAAATTTTAGCTATCTTTCTTTATTGTTTCCAAAATACCCACTTAAAAAAGGCCTTGCAGTCATCAGCGGTAGCTACTGCTAATACATTTCTAAAAAGGCCAAAAGGCTTAAAAAAGAGATGATAGCTTCATGCATTTTTAGGAAGGTTCAAATCCAAGAAGTCTATCATAATCAAAACTTTTGTTAGCCGTTTCCTATTTTTTCGATTCGTTTTTTAATAAATCTCAGCAATTAAAGTGCACCTTTCCAACGCGCAATAAACTCTCTCTATTTCAAAATGAATTATCAGTCATTGGAAAACGATCACACTGACGTTGAGAGCGACCATCTCTCTTCAGATTCCGCTCCATCTATTAAAAGCAGCGACAGCAGCCACATAGCAGTCAACCCAGATGGCACTTTAATGAGAGGTTCAGCTTCCATCTCCATTACATTAATCACTATTTGATTCGATAGCCACCTTAGCTTCGCGATATAGCGCAAAATTGGAAGAAGACAGACAGCTGCAGAGCACACAATACGGCAGCCAGTAAATTTTTCAGCATCCCTGAGTGCTTTATCACCCCTCACAGAATTATTTATATTGTCGACGATGACGAGGTTATTTTCTATGCAGATGCAACTGAGATTCCAGGCTACTACGACGAGTTCGTCGCTCTTTTCTTGAAACACCTGACATATTTCAAAATTTTTTTAATCGCCCTGATTCTTACGGAAGAAATTTCTGGCTTGATCAGTTTGATTCATAAAAAGGAAGCAATAGATGAAGTATCTCTTCTCTTCTAACAACTTGCTCTTAATTTCTCTCGGATTATTGTAGTTGCAACAGTTATATCCGAAGGTCGACAGAGATAGCCTGGACAGATTGTTTAATTGGGCATCTGCAAGTATTCAGCCTCTTTTGGCCATGATATCTAAAGGAGTTTATTAGTCGATGCAATCTTTGCGTTTTTTTACTATGCAGTGGGGCTTGTTGCGGTCTTCCGTCGATCGTCAAGGTTCTTCAACTATTTTTCGACGCTATCGATACTGGGTGTTCTGCTCGAGATGGTTTTGGCCTACGTCAACAGGTAGTAATATATTTGGGCGCGTTTCAGTGATGTTATATTATAGATTTAATTTTGTGATCTTCTTATTGCGATTTATGGCGCTTGTGTACGCGAGGTTTGTCAATCAGTTATTGATAAGTGTGGTTTTGATTCCAAGAGTGACGCAAGGAAGCATTATCAATGGTGCTGCTGGTGGGAACAGTAATAATAATCAGGCAAATCAAGCTAATCAAGCTTTGGTCAATGACGATGAGCCGAATATTCTTTAGTTCAGGTTAAGATGATGAACTGAAGTATTTGTAATCATATGCAAATTTTTTTCATTTTATTTTTTTGATTGGGTAACTTCTTCTTCGATATTATTGTTTGCTACACAACATAATATTTTCGGTGAAGTTCCTTCAGAGTGAACTAAAAAAAAATTTTCTTCTATATAGCATACCATATTCTATTACGGAGGAGTTTTCTCACAGCAGCAGTTGAGAAGGATGGAGTGTTTTAGATTCTTGTAGTGATAAGTATGTTTTGCATTCAAAATTCCGATTAGTTGAAATGCACAATGGTTAGTGCATCATCACTTGTTAAATGTTCTGCGCTGGTAGTCAAATAAAAATAAGTTGGGAGGTTTCTACTCACGCTATTGAGTCTACCAAAACGATTAATTGTTTCATGTTTCTGAGAGAGTCTGCTATAAAATTATCGATTTTCTGGTCACAACAACATCAATGCTTAAGTTAATGACGTACTAGTAATATTTCAAATCAGCTAACCCATTCATGAGTTATAATCAAAATAAATTTTAAATAATAGCAATTCCAAACTAACGATGGACGTCGGAGTTGCACTCATTGAGACCGTTGGAGGCTCTCAATATAAAAACGAAAGCTGCTTCCCTACACTGACGATGAAGGAGCGAATCATGGGCTGGGTTGTTTGCACTGGATTAGGTAAAACCGCACTTTTTTTATGAAAACCTGAGCAAACATGATCAGGATTCGTTATTTCATTCTTTTCAATGGCGTCGCTGTTCGGACTTATTGCAGGGCATGCAGGGAAGTTCGCTGTGATGTACACACTTGGACAAATGTGCAGTTTGACTGGGTAATATCTTAATCATGGAATAGAAGATTCTAATGCTATCTGTAGAACGACGTTCTTGGTCGGTCCGTCGAGACAACTGAAAAATATGTGTGCAAAAACGAGAATTCTTGCTTCGATTTTGTATGTTGGACTCATGGTTTTAACACTTGTGTGTGCTTTGGTACTTCATCAAAGCTTATTAGCCTTGGTTTGTGCAATTGCGCAGTTCCTTGCGTACATATGGTACTGTTTAAGCTATATTCCTTATGCAAGAAGCCTCGCGAAAGTGATTTGCAAGAAAGGATTTGTTCAATCCAATGGCTTTGGCGTATAAGATGGTATCTCAGATTGTGTCTCTTTCATATTTAGATTATTATTAGATTACATATATCGCGGTAAAGCATCAATTCAAACTAATAAAATAGTGATTTTTCAACTGAAATCGTCATATTCAAATCCTAATTTTTGAATGGGAATTTTCACAGTTTCTTTGATGTCTGGAGAACTGAAAATTTAAAAAACAACAAAAAAAAAAGGGAGATCGAATGATTCAAATATAGATAAAGATTAAAGTCGATGGCTTATCGAGCAGAAGGTCGGAGCTAGCTAGCTTGAATAGTTCTCACGCACTAAAAGCTTGTACATGAGCCACTATTTCGCCTACCACTGCTACAGTGATAAATTTTATTGATTAAACTCGATTAAGGATTTCAGGCAAATCAGGGCCAAAAAATATCCTCCTCTTGACGTTATGTTTGCAAATCGAGATAATTCGAGACCTATCGAGTTAGGTTTGGTCAAAGAGGGTTACTACGAAAACCAATCATCATCGCCGACTCAATTTCAGACTGCAACAGAGCCATCGGTTAATAATAGCCTCTTTAAAGGACACAATAAGGACGGTATCTATTACTCGTTACTCATGTCAATGGCAGCAGTCTGCAATGGTTGCTTGAGTCGGCTGGTTCCAGGTGTTTCACCCTTCCAAATGTTACTTCTACGAGCCTTCTTTGTACTGATTCCATTTTTAATCTACTTCTTCTACACAAAAAAATTGCCAGAGCTCAGAGCAAGCTTCACCCCTCTCATGATCTGCGTCGGAGTGTCAAACGCCTTCGGGAACGCTTTTTTCTATTTTGCTGTTTTAAAGCTCAGCATAAGCGAGACGATCACTGTTTACTCAAGCTCGGCTATCATGAACGGCGTCCTTGCAAGCATCTTCTTGGGGGAACCATATCGCCGGATCGAGAAGGTCCTCGGAGCGATTTGCTTTGTCGGTGTTATATTGATTGTTCGACCTCCGTTTATTTTCGGGTCTGAAGCTGCAGCTGAGACCGTACACAGTACAATCGAAATGTCTCGATTCACTGCTGGGATATTAGCTATGCTGTCGATGCTGTTTAACTCACTGGGGCAAGTCTCTAACCGAGCGTTTAAGATCAAATGGCATCCGACTATAATCACCTTCTATGTGAATCTGAGCCAAGTTGTGCTGTTTCAGCTTTTCTTGATGTTTTCAGATCAGTCCAAGAGTTTGAGCTTCAGAGAGTACTTTATGATCTTGCTGATGGCAATTAGTAATGTAGTTGCGGTAATGGCATCTGCGAAGGCGTTGGAGCTCGAAAAACCGAGCATTGTGGGACTGATAAGCTATTCACAATTAGTTTTCTCATTGGCTGCAGATCTGATTTTCTTCGGAGATGTGCCTTCGTTTACGACGATAATTGGAGCAGGTTTGATCGTTGGAAGCTGTATATATTTGATAAGAAATAATGAATAATCTTCAAATTACCAGTGATATATTTATAAATGTAGGATAGAATATTTCGAATTCTGTTGTTTTCTATTTTATTCCAGGAATCTCTTTGTAACTAGGCAATATAGAGGATGTACAAAGATTATTCACAAACCGTTAGCAATCTTATTACAAATTTCTAATTATTATTCTTCTTCTTTTTGAAATTTGCTCTTGAAGTTTCTTCAGTAATTATTTCTCTAGTTAATAAGCAAAGACACTAGTCTCGTTATTTTTCTAAGCTCATCTTATGGCATATTCTAATGGTGAGATTTTCTATAATGATATTTTAGGTTTCTGTTCAAACGAGTACTCGAACTGCTTTGATAATCTAAGTAAAGCGGCCGTGACAGTCAACAAATTTTTGCTAAATCAGCTTTCATCCATTGCAGAGAAATTTCTATTTCAACAAATAGCATTTCATACTGCAAATAAACTGTCCGCTGAAACATAACTCACTCAGTATTTAATAGAATTTATTTCGTAAAAACCATAAAAGGAATCAAATACAAATTCGTTTGTCAAATGTCAAGTTTGAAGAAACAGAAGCAGAAATCCAACGGAACTACAAGCAAGGAGAAGCCAAAGAAATTCACTCCTGAAGAAAACGATATTATCGAGGATGATAGATTCAAAGTCGTTCATTTTGACCCTCGTTTCGCGAAAATATCAAAGAAGAAACTTAAATTGAAGATCGATAACAGGTTCAAGTCGATGATGACGGACTCTCGTTTCGGTGTTTCAACAGCGGTTGATAAATACGGAAGAAAGCTCGCCGCTCCCAAGAAAAACAAAGAACTGGAAGAATTCTATGAAGTTGAAGATGAAGATGAAGAGGCTGAGAATGGAGATGATGATGTACAACTCGACGAGGACGAAGGCAATGATGAGCAAATTGATGAAGATGATCAAGTAGACGGTGAAGAAGAACAGGCTCCAAAAGCCAAGGGGAAAAAACAAAAAAATAAAGGTGAAAAACGTGGAAAGAAAAAGAATGGACAGCCTAAACCTCCTTCTTATTACGATAAAGAAGGAAATTTCCAATGGAACGCAGTTAGTTCCAGCGAGGACGAGGAAGAAATGAACAAACGCCTTGAGTTATTGAACGAATCTGATGAGTACGACGAAGATGTTCTTCGAGAGCTCGATGAGAATCAAGGACAATACAAATGGAGCTCTGATGAGGATGAAGCGATTCCAAAAACAGAACCGACTTCAAGACTTGCGCTGGTGAACTACGATTGGATGAACATCAACGCTCAGAGCATCATGCTTACTTTGAGCTCGTTCGTTCCAAAAAATGGCTTTATTAAGAAAGTTTCAGTGCACCCTTCGCTGTTTGGGCTCGAGCGAATGAAGCAAGAACAAGCATACGGTCCTACTGCGATTTGGAAAAAGACTAATAAGCAAGAGAAAGAGGAAGTGGAAGAGGAAGAGGATGAGAAAGAGAAAGCAAGTAAACTTGAGCAATCGATCGTCGAAGCCAAAGACGAATGGATCGTCAGTGAAAACAAAGAAGGTGATATCGATCCAGAGAAGCTTAGACAATATGAAAGAGACAGATTACGGTACTACTTCGCGATAATTGAATGCGATTCCGTCGCAACGGCTGATAAGATTTACGAAGAGTGTAACAAATATGAGTTCGAGAAGACAGCTATCAAGATCGATCTTAGATTCGTGCCTAAAACCGAGAAAATCACAACGGATCCAACGGAAGTCTGCACGGAAGTCCCATCGAAAGGAAAGGTCGCCAATTTTTTAAACAGAGCTGTTCAGCACACAAACGTGAAATTAACGTGGGAAGAACCCGACTACAAACGTTACGAAGTATTTACTAAGGACCTGAAAGATGAAGATTACGATAAAGTCGACGTTGATGAATATCTCGGAGAACTTAGTGAGAGCGATGAGGAGGATAATGGTATGGTAGAAGAGATTCATGATACGATAGAGTCTGAGAAGCCGAAGAAAAAGAATATAGACTTAATTTCGACTGCTAAAACAGAGGGAAGCTGGAAAGACGCTTTTGACAAGGGGAAACGAAGACAGAAACGTGATGAGGAGTTGGTAATCACGTTTAATCCGGGATTTAGTACAAAAGGAAACAGCATTCTAGAAAAGGAAGATGACAAAGAAGAGAAAAAAGGAAAGAGATTCAACCCTCTAAAAGAGAGGAGAGGAAAGAATAAGCAAATCGAAAACGATAAGGATTTCTTTATGGAAGACCCTCTTCGAAAGGAGGCTGAAGAAGCCGATGAGAAATATAAAAAATCCTACAAGTACAAGGATGAGTTAAGCTTGCTGGTGGACAATCCGAAGAATGCGAAGGAGTTCAAAGCCGATCTTCAAGATCCTAGATTTGCTCAAGGGCTGTACAGTGATCCAAACTTCGGTATTGACCAAACGTCTAAATACTACGTAAAAGAAACTGCTGAGAATGTCCTCAAGGCTCAAATCAACAATAGAAAGAAGGTGAAGAAGTAATCTTCAAATTGAGTCATATGTAGTGTAGATAATAGCTCGTAGGATTAGTATTGTTTATCATCTCCTCTCTTTTATCAACGTGTTATTTGTTGCTGAAGTAATTTGATTATTATGATAATAATCTCTCAATAGAGTTCGAAAAGGGTTTTAAATATCACACAGCCAACCTATGAAAACATAGAAATATTTGCCAGTGCTCTGAAAACCTAGTGGATTAGGGTTCACAAGCTTGTTGGTTTGGAAGGTGTGACCTCGATTTTCAATTTTTCTAAGGCTTTAGTGTTGAAACGCATTAATACGTTCATGGAATACTATTGGTATTAACTTTGAAAAATACTCGATTAGCGTTCAGTTTCAGATAACGAGAATGACATTTTTATATAAAATTGTGCTAATCTCACGTCAGTAAAGCAACTCGAATCAGCTCATATATAAAATTAAAAAAAAAAAAGTGAGAGAGAGAAGTTGGCACAGGAAAGTTTGGAACATAAGTTTTTTTACAATGATTAAATCGCTTATTTTGCTGTCGCTTTCACGACCGAATCAATCCAGGATTTCCGATGAATATCAGCTGTATCTATCCGCGTTGGCTTTTCCAAGAGCCATTTGGTCACCTGTATGTATTTCAAATGCTCTACAGGGACCCCGATGTTGCAAGACTGGTTCAGCTCGCTCATCAGCCCATACGGACCTTTGTCTACCAGAAACTTTAGACTCATACGTCTAAAAGTTTCCTTCATTAAATTTTCATTCATCAGCGTATTCACCTCTTCAAGTAAGACGCGACTCCCTTGATTGTTTGCCAGAGCATTAGCATGATCCATTTTGATAAGAATTGTTTGTATGTTATTAGCAACATACGCATCCCTGAAATCTTGTTTCCCATAATATCTAAACCTGACTTTCAAATCTAGCAGCCATCTTTGAAACTCATACGTTTTCTGAGCCAGAAATTTTTCTTGAAGCTCTCGATTGAAAGCAAAAACAACGGCATTTTCCTCAAAAAGGATTACTTTCAATGTATCTCTGATAGACACAAGGCTATTCATAGCATAATTCATGCATTTTTTCATATGAATCTTCAAGAACTGCTTTCCTACATCTACCTTATCTTCGCTGAATTTGAGGAATTCTTGACTGAAAAACGTCTGAGTGTAGCTCAAACAGTTTTCAGAGTTTGTATTTTTCTCATGAATATACGTGTAAGAGTTATTATAGCGAGGGCGAAGTGTGTATGGGTCATATTGCTCTGGATCCGAGTAAAATTGAAGGAGTTTAACCTCTTGTGGCGCAGGCGTTTCCTTCACGTAATACTTATTGATCAACAGATTTTTAAATTCTTCTTCATTCTCGTCAACCAAAGGGACGTTTATAATCAGTTCTTCAGGGGTGTTAGGTTCCGCTTGAAGAACCTGCTCAGATGTGCTGATCTGCTGGGTCTGCTTCTTGAGTTCGATAGTAGAGGTTCTGCTTTCAATCTCATTATCAAAAAGGCTTTTTTGACCTGAGTTTGAAAAGCCAGAATTTCCGAAGTAAGTTCCAGGCGGGGATATCCATGGAAACAAAAAATCAGCGTTTTTCGGTGCGCTTTCTATTTCCATCATGGACGTACGTTTAATCATAGATAAAAATTGTGAAATTTCAATCGGTTCAATCCTTGTTCAGTGTTTTTGCTATGGATTTCAACGATTGGTGATGTACAGCGGGTGTAGCTAGGGGTGGCTAGTCAAGGATTGTGACAAAAAGTTGGCTGTGTGCTGGAAAAAAGTTTTATTTTAATTGAATGTTTGGAAGTATGTAGATGCGAACTGATCTAGCTTTCTTATAAAACGCCTCAAAAACCGGATCAAAATTCTTCGAAAAGAGTATTTTAAAACTCTTTTAAAAAAACAAAATTAAGTTTTTTCTTGAGCCATCTAATTTGCCAACATTAAATTCGAACTGAGGAATAAACGAGCGACCTGTGGTGTTTTTCACTTCGAGGCTCTTTCTTGACGAAATAGCTGCGCGATTGCTCTAGAGAGTTAGCAAAATTGCCTCAAAACGAGTACAACAAGTGCTTTATCATAGGCTAGGTACATCTCAAGGCTAGGAAGAAAATAGTACTTTGTTGTACTTTATAGTGTGCCTTGAAGCGTTAGAGTGCTTTGATAGGCTCTGACTGTTGAAAATATTCAACAAAAGCTAGTGGGGGAGAAAGAAAGAGAAAACACCCATTAGTTGTTGGTAGATCTAATCCTGCCTAACTCGCTTTATCTTCACATCATATCATCTCAATAGGTTTCTTTCTCTCGTTTTCGGAAGAATTTCTGCCTTTCTTTCTCTTTTTTTGGGAGTAACGAACTAATATCTGCAACTAAATTCTGAAAAGTCCTTTGATATTGGGAAGTTAGTCGAAAAAACGGGAGGAATGATGTTTTTGGCATGTAGGCTACTGTGTGATGTAATATCTCTCTTTCTCTTCTCATAGAAGGAGGGCAATCCTTAGATCTCTAAAAGAAATTATAGATATGAAACCTTAAATATTTAGATAATGCATGATTTCTCTGTGAACCAATACAAAATATAACTTTATTATGATCAAAACACCTCAAATTTTTCTGCAAATGTTCCTTAAAACGCTTAAATAGAAATATTGATAAATAAGCAGACATTCGTAGGCATTGGAATAGACTCCGAGAATCAATGAAAATCGCAATTTGCGTCGCGGATGTTTATGCTTCGGGTCTAATTTCAAGCCAGGTCCAAGCATCATCATCGGATAAAATTATTTAATCTCTGACTTGCGAATTGCTTGGGTTGCCGCAATCATCATCAGATTAAATTCTTATAGAATTTGATAAATACAATTGCAGTAACTAAAACTCATCGCAACTTTTCGTATTACATCTCAACATTGTTATTCCCTATGGTATTTATCTATATCGATATACCACAGTGTGGGCCACTTTTGACTTCTACTGGCAAATCATCGTTCAAACCTTCTTTATTTTTCCTATTATAATTTTATGAAAAACGAGCAAATTTCAAAAAAAACAAGCACCACACAATTAGGTGATTTCAGAGATGTTCACATCAATTTTACAGCGTAATTTTGTTGAATAAGCATTATAATAATCTTTTTTTCCTTTCTATAAGACTAGCCTCTGATTAAGATGCTGACAGATTAATGTTGCTATACTATAGAACCAGCATTATTGTTGAAGAATTTGCCCGTTTGATTTCATTTCTGAGATAATAGCGTAATAAAAAAGACAATTTATTTCTTGAAAATCAGCATACAAAATGAGTACCTTAGCTGCGGCAAGAGCAGATAACTTCTACTATCCGAAGAATTGGGACCCGTCAAAGGTACCGCACACATCTCGAATCAACTGTCTCTGAAACAACACCACCTTCTCAAATAGGGATCACTCAATAAATTCCATAAATCTCATCCTCTGGGTGTTCGAGCAAAAAAAATCAAAGAGGGAATCTTGGTTATAAGGTGAACGCCTCTCTGGCTACAAATTAACTAAACCGCTGGATAGATTTGAAGTCCCGTTTCATATAAGATGCACTGGATGCAAGAATATGATCGCAAAAGGAGTTCGATTCAATGCAGAAAAAAAGCAGGGTACAACCTACAGTTTCTAAGCAAATTAACCTCTTTCCTTTAGTGGGCAAATTCCACACAACGAGAATCTGGGAGTTTTCGATGCGATGCCACAGATGCTCAAACAAAATCGTTTGCAGGACTGACCCTGAAAATACTGACTACAAATTTGTTGAAGGGGCAGAAAAATGGGTATACTTCTTCGATTCTTGTGCAGAAGGCAATAACAATCTCTTTAGCTCTCAACTGAAAAGGCTACTGATGTTGAATGGATGCCAGAACCCGATGAAGTAAGAAGCTTCCTTCTTGTTAGTCTGGAGACTGATTTGGTTGATTTAGAAAGCAAAGATGGCGGACAATCCATTCTATAAATTAGAAGCTCAGGCGAAGGATAGAAAAATTGGAGAAGAGGAAGCGCCTAGAATACAGAGCATTCTGGAGATCAATGTAAGCAATGATAATTTGCTGATTTTCCTAAACATTTTCAAAGGATAAATGGAAAGATAACTATGAAGCCAATGCATTGTTAAGGAAGAAATTCCGCAAAGAAAAGAAAGAAATTGAAGAAAAAGAGGCTATCGCCGCAATCCCTAAAAATTTCGGGCTGCCTCTTGGAGAAACGAAACTGATCGATAAGCTTGCAGCAAAAAAGATTAGATATAAGAATATTGACCCCGCAAGAATCCAGCGACTGATGAGAAGGGAGCATATCAGAACTGAAAGCATTTTCAAGCACTCGAATGATGTAATTTATCTGCAATGTCCTGGTGAATTTTGAAATTTTTTTCGTGGAATAGAAAGCGAAACAAGAACTTCGACTAAAGGAAGGGAAATTGCCAGCTGATATTAAGAGCAAACTTAGACAAGTAAGTGGATCATGAAATACATTGGACTAAGAATGTATAATATAGGAAGCGGCTGAAAAAAGTTCTCACAGCAGTTTCTTGAATATCGGGGTTACATTCGAGAGCGACAAGAAACAAAAATAAGTTGGAATGCTTGAAGAAGTGAAACTTTTGTATATATTGCAACTTAAGATTTGATTAAATTAGAAATAGTTGCTTTTTATTAAGTACTGCTTGTAAAATTTCCGAACTAGGATAATTAAGAGATATTTTGAGTCATCTTCATAGTTTGGTTATTTCAAGAAATTTAAATTTATTCGCATTTATGCAACCTCAAATGACGTGATTTGTTTTACTTTTCTACGGATAATACTCAATACTTTGTCCAGGATCTCTTTGCTATCCAGTAATCATGCTATTCGATGTTAAATATATTGTAAAAGCACGTAATGGGAAGAAAATGGATACGATCATACATAATAAGCATTTCTATAGGGCTACCATGAGGCTGAACAAACAAAAAGAAGACCAAATTGATGGTACATCGAGCAAATTTTAATTTTCAGTAGAACTGTCGTAGATTCTTACATTCATTTCTCAAAATAATACAACAGATGGATTTAATTATTCGAAATAAAATCAATATGAAAGTTGTTCTTGTTGTTTTTTTGTTCAGTCTGGCCTTCGGCTGGCAAAAATTTTCAATTCCAAATTCTAATTTATACCGGGTGCATCATACTGCTGTCACTTATCGAACTTGGTCGCAAGCAGATGTAAAAATCTTTCAATTTGACCCAAATAAAATTCTCTCTCAGGCAAATTCTCTTTGTCCCGGAAGCGAGGATTGCGGGCCTTATTGTATTACTACTTCAAGCAGCTGTGCGAGGAAAGATGCTCGTAATCTCACAAATGTTCCGTCTCCTTCAGGTAAAATATCGCGAAGAGTGCCTCTATATGTAGAAAAATAGGCGCAACCACCGGACTGACCAATACTCAACCAGGATGTCCTGATAACTGTTGCTCAACAGAAAATTGCTTGAGAACTATCAATAATGATGGAGATCCCGTTCCTATTGATGAAGACGTATAATAATAATCATAGTTTCTCAAAGTTTACCGAACGAATTCTTTTAGATGCTTCTTATCTTTGGTGGAAAGCTATATCCATCGCGGACTCCAGGCGTGGCTTTTACTGATTCATGCGAGAGTAACTTTACGAAACCGATTCGGTTTTTATCAAAATTTTAAGCTGTGGCACAAGCTTTAAGTATCAGTGGTTCATGCGAAGGGACGCTCTCTAATGATATTTGGATTTATGCAATCGCCAGGTTAATAATTCGTTCAATCACCGATTGATGAAAATATTGTAGCGATACTTGGTATTCAGTTGTTCCTTCAACTAATAATGGATATACTATCCCCCCTGCTCGGTAACAATCAAATATAAGCTAATGACTTAAATATCATATTACGAATAGATATGGGCATAAGAGTGTGCTTGTCTCTCTTTCAATGAAGGATTCTGTCACATCAGATAAATATACTCGCAAATATATGTATGTTTATGGCGGTTACAGCAGCAGCGGCTGCTCTGGTTTTTGTAATGATTTTTGGAGATATGACATACCGTAACTAACCCACGATATTTTTATATCATCATTCATCTTATGGAAATTAGATGGGCTCCTCAAAGATATTATCCGCAGTCTGGAACTTACTGGAACAGGTTTCTGCATTCGATGCTTTTTTGGTTGCTGATTGTTAATTATGACAACAGGGGGAATATATGGGAGCAAATAACAACAACAGCGAGTCCAGGGAAGCGTGCGTTTTTTGGCATGGCCTCAGATGGCGCATCTGTAAAGTTTATGTCATTTTTTCCTTAACAATCGAAAAAAGAAAATTTATTTGTTCGGTGGAGTCGTTCAACCTACCAGCGGAGCGACAACTTTTGCGAATGACTTATGGGTCTTTGATATCAGCCTGGGGACATGGACAGAACTTGAGACCTCTGGTGTGAAAACTGTTCAGCGTGATGTAATATCACAACAATACCATAATACTTTATTATTATTTACAGTACGTTCTCTGGGATAACACCGTTCAATCTCAATCCTTTCCTTACAACACAGTCCCGGTAAATTTTGCAGAAGCATTGATTTGCTAACGCAATTACGATAATATAATAGCAAAGCGGAGACATCCTTATCAACGAGACTATTACGACCGGGAATATCTGTAATAGCAACACTGCAGTGCTCATTCCTGACTGCCAAGCATTTCTCTCATTGGTTTATTCTGAAAATATGCT
>ENA-UOUE01000106-UOUE01000106.1-compost-metagenome-genome-assembly--contig:-NODE-106-length-62967-cov-12.403562_pt1 | contig 62967 bp, 47 predicted proteins | sample MGYA00238146_ERZ747223 | MGnify/ENA primary metagenome ERZ747223 (study PRJEB28781, sample SAMN06268865) | compost metagenome | isolation source: single cell | place: USA: California, Emeryville, Joint... | reverse complement strand
TTGATGTTATTTTCAATCTCTCTCTAACCATTTTTCATAAATAGTTAACGATAATTGAACTACGAAAATAAATAGTACGTTGTCAAAAGGAAAATCTCACTAATCTTCTCTAAACTATTCAAAAATATTTAAATTGATTGAATACACCATTTCAATTTTCAGGTTTTTTTATCTATACAACGACAGTCAGAACCCATTAAAATATATAAGATTTAAATGCCCAGTAAGGTAGTTGAGTTTTAAACACCATTCCTCTATATTTATAAATATAAGAATGAAGCCAAATCTCCTGACAAATTGACTGCTCACCTTCTTCATCAGTGTATTCTTTGAGATTAAAATCAAAAGTCGGAATATTGGTATTGCTCTCTTCGATTTCCTCAGATTGGTTCTCATTGATGGTTCCATCTGAGCTAGAAAGCTCAGTCATGAGGTTCCTGTGAGGAACTCTACCGCTACTGCTGAAATAGTCTCTAGTGCAAGGTTCAACTGCATGTTCTGCCCTCATGCTCTCTTCTTCAAAGTTTGTTTGCAATGTATTGTCGCATTCTTCGTTTATAAAAATTGGCTTCTCTTCTTTGATTCGATCAATGATTTTGTTACCAATAAATAGACCCCCATATTTTCGATCGTTAATGATCGAATGCCCCAACGATTTTAAATGCACTCGTATTTGATGAGTTCTGCCTGTTTTTGGATGACCTGTAAAGTTCAATTTAAAAGCTAATAATCAAATTTTCAGATTACATTCTACCAATGAGGTGTTGGTAGTTTCATCATACCACCGCTTTTTGAAAGTTGTAATAGCATCTTTCGCATCTTTCAAAATTTTCTCCTCTTCGTTGTTCTCACAATAATCATATTTCCCCACTTTGACACATGTACAATATATCGGTTTTTCAACAATAATATCTCCATCAGGGAAATTTCCAATTACTCTGGCTATATACATCTTTTCGACTTGGTGATTGATCAGATCTTGCTGAAAAACTACTGTCATATGCTGAGACTTGGCGAGTAGAAGTACTCCTGAAGTCAATTTATCCAACCTATGAAGTACTACATAGTAAACCATGAATAAGCTCTTCGAGCCATGACTAGACCTTACAAAAAAAATTTTCATATCCCATTTCGTACTTTAGGATCCCTGTAATAGAGTTATACATATACTTGCCGCATGCGTGCACCTATCATTTTATCATTCATGATGTTAATTCCAGCAGTAATTGAACTTTACCGGCAGCGAAGGAGGTTTACAAACAACTAGAAAAGACTCATCCTCATGGATTATTTGAATGGGTATATTGAGAACCGGAGGTTCCTTGCGGAGTGTGGTATGTTCAATCCAATCTTTGTTTCTATTTACTTGGAGAATTCAAGGAAGAACAAAAGTTTACTTAAAGATATAATCAAGCTCAACTCTTTCCTTGTTTACAACGATTCGACCCTCTTGTATTGCCGTTTTCTAAAGATTTTTAAAAGGATTTACCTTTAAGGATTTACATAGTACTCTTGTGGAAGAGCTTTAAACTCTTCACTAAACGTTTCCAGTATCCTTTTACCAAGCCAACGTCCTTTCGCGAACGATCGATAACAATAAATATAATCTTTCACTTTGCGAAATGCCCCTTCAAAATAATATTGAGCCTTCTTGTTCATCAACAAAGTCTTAGTTTGCTATTGCTTTAAATTTATATCTCTCGCGGCTACGTCTCAAGTTTTATTGATAGACAATTATTAAAATGTTACTGTTGGTAAAAAAGAAATTTGAATCTTCCAGCAGAGAGAAATCAATGCAGAGTTGACTCTTCGTTTGACTTGTGAGAGTTTGCTATTTAATGTTTGAAAACACATGCTGTTATTCTTATATTTCCTTATCCAATAAGCAAGAAAATTAAATTCTTTTCACTATTAGTAATTATCAGGTATGATATGCATAAAAGTAAAAAATCTCTCAAGCTTCTGAAATTCGTTGTTTTTTTTTTTCTTTCTTTAAGCAATTACTGGATGAGCCCTGGGATCGGCTCCTGGTGTCAAAAATCATCTTCCCCTTTAGCATAACTGTAAATAATAGTAGATTGAATGTTTACCTTTTTTCGATTTATCCATGTCATTTGTCTGTGTGATTTCTTTTTGACTTTGGTGTTTAATGTTTGCATCTTTGACTTCTTTTTCTTCTTCGATTCATTCGTATCGTTTCAATGCTTGTTCGAGATGATCTTGATTGTTGGGGATAGAATGGATGCCACCAATACGATCAGCACTTGTTCCAGCATTTTCTTCTTCGATTTCCATATCATGTTGTCGAGGTTTTTCATCTAATCTCTTCCTATTCTCAACTTCCTCACATTTTCCGGAATTGCTTAGTTGTGATTCTATTGTTTTATTGAACTTATCTTCACCTTTTTGTGTACTGTGAATCATGGCTTCTGAAATCGAATCATGCTGCACACTGGTGCTCTCGGCTTTTATCTCCAATCCTCTGCGAGAAAGAAAACTTGAGAGTAGTTTTCCTTTAGATTGTTTAGCTTCATATTTCCTGTTTTTTAGGTTTTCTAGTCTTTCAAAGTCCTTAATATTATTGGTCTCTGGGGTTGGATCTTTTAGGTCGATGATACTTTTTTGCAAAGGCTCATCTATTTTATCATGAAGCACTAGTGGAAGAATTTCTACTTCTTCCTCCACTCCATCTCTCTCAGCAACATATAGAGGCGAAGAAGAATCGTTTTTTAGGTGAGTTGGATCTAAATATGCATTTCCAAGCTTCGGATCATCATTCATATCGTGACCTTTAGTGCTACCATATCCATGATAATAAGACAGTTTTTGTTCACTCTCAAGTTTCTCGGGACTGTCTGATAGAAAAATTATGTTTTGGCTTTCTTTTTTATCCTTTGAGAATGTAGAACGACTTATTTCATCTTCTGGAGACTTCATTTCCAGAGTTCCCCAATCTCGTGTGAAACTTACTGAAGGTAGCGCTTGGATCGAGGGTTGCGTATGTGTCTGGCTTTGGGAGTCATTAGTTGCAAAGTTATTGTTTTTTTCGTTTAGATAACCATCATTGCTGCTCATGGATTGGTTTGTTGGTTCTGGAATTGAAAAATTATTCATTTGATTAACTCGTGGATCTTCCGACAAGCTAAATAATCTGCAGGATATAATTATAGAATTTACTACATTTTCACATACGCTGGTTTGGCCAAATCACAAAGGCTGATGAGAGGGTTATTACTTTGATAAAAGAATTCAATGTCGTTCACATTGGTTTCCAGATAAACGTTTACTCTTTCTCGAGTGATCCACATCTCTTTGGGATATGTCTATCCAGATTTCAACAAAATTAGCGATTGAAATGAAGTACGAATTATTACATCGCACACATCTTGCAGCTGAAGTCTCTTCACCCACTCAGTTAGGTAATCGTAGAGTTCTTCCATTTTCGATCTATTAAATACTGTTATGATGATCCATTCAATTATAAAGCTCGTATACTCAGAAAGTCTGATAGATCTCACATATAATATTGTGGAAGGTCCTTTTGAAATGAAGTCCATACTTTCCAATTTGCACTCAGTTCATCAAACACAACAATCAATTTTTTAAATTTCTATTTTTTGTAATCATCAGGGTCATTTGTAAAGTCTACACTTTATTGTTGCGAGCAGTAACCAGAAATTACGGTTCTTTCAAAAGCCAGTGACGCAGATCAGAATTTTTCTCTTTGAAGTCAGTGAATAATCGTTAGATAGAAGTGCGTTTTAGTGGCGCGCTGGACTAAAAAATACTTTTTCTTATTGCTTATGATACTGAAGAATTTGAGCTCTGTTTAATTCCGATAAATGGGCACATAGTGAGCAAGGAAAATAGGCGGAGAACCTGAAGCATCTTCCCACCATCGAATTTACTATCTTGAGAGAAATAATCATGCAAACATGAAGATTGGGGATCATTTTTCATGAAATCTTGATCGCTGGACCTTCTGAGTATTCAATTAAGTATCCAGAAGAATTTGTCCATGAAGCTTTCTCCCTTAATATCTTGGCGTGTAGAAAAAATTTTGTTTTAATTTTTCGCTCTGATCTAGATTCATAAATTTCTTCTCTGCTATTTAGAGTGAAAAAAATGTTTCTTCTATCACAATCGCGAATTTAGAAGACATTAATTGTAGTTAAAGCAAATGAAGCTGCAGGTTTTAAAATAAATCCCAGTCAAAATTTCGAATTTAATACTTTTAAATGATGCTTATAATTAATCCGTTTGCCAATTGATCAGTAATTAATCAATTCGAACATCCAACTCAAACAGACAATTTCTCAAACACATCTACCCTCCTTCTTGAATTCGAAATGCAACTCAGAACCGTTTAGAGAGATTGCCAAGAATATATTTCTATGTGATTTTGGCATTGAGGGGAGTTAATTTGATTAATAGATCCTCACTTTATTATGTATGTTAGAGACTAACACAAATATTTAAACTTTAGGCTCCAACTTTTGGAAGTCGCCTTCCAAGGAAAAGAGAGCCGTTGATATGCCAAAGTTTTAACGGGAGCAGGCAATATTTTTCACTTCAAGAGGAAAGAACAGCAACGATCAGAGAGTCTTATAGAAGACATAAAAAATGCGAAGGTATCAAGGCTTTTTGGTAAAGGATTAGGAATTTTTAGTCTTTATTCGCTCCAGGTTGCTCAATTCAAATTGAGTTTGCTCGAAAACCTAAAATGATTCTTTAATAATTTCTCTCGATTAATGAGTGAAAAGCCCAATATTATTTCGAATGAGAGAACTTAATACATTATTTCAATTGTTATAAGCTACTACTTGCTCAGTATTGAGTTTAAGTTGCTCTCGCTCTCTTAAACTCTATCTATTTTAATTTTTCCCCTCCTCTCATGAGAGTGAGAAATTTTATTATGTGATCAGTTAGTGTCAGCTTCCGGAACGAAAAGAAGTTCATCAAAAGAACATCCCTCAGATGGAAAGCTATTTTTAATTTCTCTTAGTCACAGAGTGCAACATAACTTAGAAATGAATTCTGAGTATGTGATCCCTAAGTTTTGGATTGTTCATGCTTTCCTTTGATTTTTGCTCATATAAATAAGCAGATTTTTGAAAAATTTTATGGGATAGCTAATTCATTCTAAAATTAAGATATTAGCCTAATTTTGTCTGTTTATTTAAACAAAAACTCTCTTTGGCCTCAAAGTGTTCTCTGCAGATAGATAGCTGTTGATGCAAAACGAATCAGCAATCACTTCTTACCGCCAAGATTAAAGCGGCATTGAGCCAGTGAAGCAAGCATTTTTAACCTATAGCAAGATCTTGATGGTATCATTGAAAAGATTAGTGGATGACTCACGCAATAATTTCTGCAACTATCTTGAGATGTCGAACATTCCCCGCAAAAATGCTCTAAAATTCAGATAGAGCTATCCGGTTCATTGTAATTGATTGTATCACGACTGAAAATGCCTTTATGGAGTTCTACAATCGCATTTATGCCTTTTTGGTTGCCATTTCAGTTTAAAACGTTGATCAATAACCCAAGAAGGAAGAACGTCTGGAGGGACATTTCAATCTCAATATTTGAGAACAGCTCAAGTTTTTCGTATATACTGTAAAATATGCAAAGATGGTCAAATTAAGTTCGAATCATTCATTAAAAAACATTCAAAAGGAAACTTTCTATTGTGTCAACTTCATTTATTGAAGTGTATTTTCTGCTTGGATATAAGTGATGGAATAGATATTAGTCATAATCTTGAAGTTGATAGAATGAAACGTCTTGCTCAAATTGAGAATTTTATTTAATTGACTTAATTTTATTCACACAGAGCTACTTTTCAAGAAGAGATTTTCAGGCACTAACAATTCATGGACAGTCCTGCAGGCCTCCTTAAATCAGCAGTAAATCAATTTTTCCCAGGGTAAATGCTATTTGTAAAGATATTTGAACAAGATGATCATAAACGACTGCAAAAGGCGTGCAAAGCGTTAAAATCTATCTCAGAATTGCTTCCATTCGCGCGACGTAACTCGTTAATCCTCGAAGACGATGATTTGTTCCGTTCTTTGCTTTTGATCATACCTATCGTGCCATCTACTGTAAAATAACGATCACCCGTAAAACTTATCTTATTTTTGATGCCAGATCGACATGGTACTTGATTCAGTTTTCGAAACTTTTAAGACACGACCACAATTTTGGAAAACTTTTTGGAAAGGAATTGAAGCTATCTCAATTCTAGAAGAACGAGACCAACCAAATGGTGCTCGACAGTTCTCTCTTAAAACTTTAGCCATGAATGTTGTTAAAAACATTCAATCCAGAGTCGACAAGGGCCTTGATGCGACACCCACGAATGCTCATAATAACGATGACCTTTCAAAATTTGAATATCCCAAAGAAATTATTTCAAGTATCCCACAGATAAAGTTGAGATGTCTTGATTATCTGCAAAAGATCCTGAGAACCTATTCTCAGGTAAAAGCAATAATTATTTGAAGTATCTAATCTATGAGTCTTACAGAGTAAAGGAGATGATCGATGGGTTCCATACATCACTGCTACGCCAAAATTAATACGCAAATTTATCGAAGTGACAAACTCCGAAAAAATAATAGAAAAAAGTGCTGCTGCAATGCAAATCCTAAAGAATATCGCAGATGATCCTTCCAACCCTGAATTTGACCTTGAAGAATGTAACTGAGTTTATGAAGATTCCTCTTACATGAGATTTCAGTGATAAATTTAAAACGGGGAATCAAACCAACTCCTCCTGAAAATAAATTGGTGTTCCCAAGTTTCGTGTCAGACAAAAAGAAGTCTCCGAAAAAAGGCCCAGATTCTGAAAGGGATTCAATTATGAGCAAAGAGAGTTCTTCAGAAAGTGACGAAGAAGCTCATTCAGAAAAAGAAGGCGACGAAAATGACTCTAACTCAGAAGGACCAGAAGGAGAAGAAGAAGGAGACGAAGAGGAAGAGAATCGTGAAAAATTGCTTACGATTTTTCAAACTTTTCTTTGTAAAGGTACCTCTCAAATCAGAAAATTGTGAGTCTTACCTCCATTCGCAGAGGATACTCCCTTGTTCGCAAAGGATGAGTTTCTAGCTGAAGCAATGAAGTCGTCTGTTAACTTCGAAGTTATGCTGGCTCTGATGCTTGATCCAAAGATTCAAATAATTCATAGCTGCGTAAAAAAATAATTTATTCAGAGAATATCAATGACTCATGTGAATTAATTTTTTTATTGATCAGTGGGGTAAAACCTTTCCTCATTTACTGAGAAGTCAAGATCGCAGAGGAACAATGTCTTATAATCTTCAGCTTTCTGTAAAACGGAAAGCAAAGTTCAAAGAGCATCTGGATCTACCGTCATACCAAATCAGAAGTTATAAAGTCGTACAGACACTAGCCGATGAGAGAAACTATCGATTTTTGGTCACTTTGCACCCCACAATCCTCGAAAATTATTGTAATAAATTTTGATTTTCTTGCAAATCACTTACCTTCGTTTTATTTGTCTCACCTCAGTCAATATGGTTTATATTTCGCTTGCAAGAGAAGAAATAAACTGCAATATGAACCACGTGATGGGACTGACACTAACCTTCCTTCAAAAAGAAGAGGATATTTGCTTTAATTATATCCTTCATTTCAATTTACTCTACAGATTCATCCAAGGCATCGAGTTCCAGCAAGCGCAGCTATTCATTTTAACGCTTCTCCAGTTTGACGAGAAAAAGCTTTTGAAACAGAAAAATGCCCAGACCATGTACAAATACTGCAAATACTCAGAGTTTTTCCTCGACTTAGCCAAGCTAATTCTTAACGGAGAAGAATCGCTGGACCAAAGCAAAACGGATCAAAGATACAAACCAGGTCGAGTGAAGGAACTAATCAAGTTAACATCTGAGGCGACTTTGCCAGAAGTTGAAACTGCTGCCTTCGCGCCAATTAAAAGGGATAAGGCTGCTATACTTCCTGAAGATGATCACAATTTTGAAGCTGACATCGATCTTTGCAAAGCGTTGCTGTTGAAATCAAAACAACGGAAAACTAGAAAAAAAATACCAACAAAACCAAGTCTATCCAGAAAAGATGTCAACCTTCAGGATACATCACAAGAAATTCAAGCATTACAACATCCAACGGTTCCTTCTCAGACGAAACTTGAGAAAATGAAAAAATACCCATCATTGAGAGAGAAATGGAACTTAATCGAACAGCAAGTGGGAGGAAAAGAAAGTACTTCGAGAACATCTTTAGAGGAAGAAAATAAGAAGCAAAGTTCAAGTGTTGATACTCGCAGTCCTTCCAAGAAAACTAGCAATTTTAATTTTGATCGAACAAGAAGTACTGTCAGGGGGACGCAAATACTTGCTGGACAAAACAGTACTGCAGCGGTATTGGCCTCGAATGATGGCAAAGAATCGCCTCCAAGGGCCCGAAATCAAACTATGAAGTTCTCAAACACAATAGCAAGGCAGCCAGTAACTGCTCAAGCTTCTAATCAGAACAACACTTCAATGCCAATAAGAGACTCCTCTCATTCTGAGATCAGCTTTGATACCTCAAAACAAAATATTAGTCTCTCAAAAGACGGAATTAACCAAAAGCAGGTTCTCAAAGCTAACATATATGGTTCAATTAAAGCCAATCCATTCACCCTTGATGAGTCGCTTGAATGCAGCGCTTTATCAACGCTGAGTACTCTCTACCCACTCTCTACCCGGGCCTATTTCCAAAGCGACTTGGATAAAGAGTCAAAGCATCCAAACTTTCAACCAAACTATGTGAAAATTCACGACAATTTTTCCCTCCTCATCGCTGAAATGGTCCATATAATGATCAGAAAAGCCTTCGAAAGCGAGCAGCATGTTGACTTAATTCAAAAACTCAATCGGCCTCTTATTGACTATTCGATGTTCTGGCAAGCTGTTTTTGAACCTCAAAACTGCAAATTTTTTGAACTTCTTTTTAAGGTATTTTTCTTAAAGATGATCAAAGTCATGACAAACTCTCGTGATCTTTTTAGAATTACCTGTTTAAAATCCGAGTTCATCATATGAAGGAGCTTAACAGTGGTTACGAAAGTGGCGAAATTGTGAATCTGATACTCGAACACTGGTGAGCTAATTCATTGAATCTTTGAGACTCTAACAAATTTGTGATGTTAGTCGGTCGAGTTCCTATCTTAAAGCTTACATTCCCACAATCATGGAGATATCTAAAAAATATTTCTCTTTTATTGTGAAACAAATAATCCATAGTTATGCTTGGCTGCATCGGAAGGATTTGAAAGTTTATTTACAGACATACACGGTATGCTAATACATATATATTATGGATGTGGTTTATTCCTCTTTATTATTGCTGTAAATAGGTCGCAGACTCTATTGGAAGCGCGAGAATCATGCTCTTGAGGACGCTGAATCTGATCCTAAAAAATCAAAAAAGAAGAGAATCTGATCTACTCGCAGAAATCAACGATACTTGCTGCCATACACTAGTTTTGTGGCTTTTCGAATACAAGTTAACAAATTCTTTCCGACATCTTTTCTGAACTCACCATTCAAAGGACAAATAACTTATTTCACAACGAGCTCTGTACATTCTTGGATCTCACTTTCAAGTTAATGGGAGAAAAGCACATTTTGAACATCGTCTTCAAACTTGATTTACTTAGCAAAATGCACAATTTGATTGGAGATATGTATCGAAACGGAATTTTGGTCTCAGTTTTCCCCTCAGATTCTATTGTCTACTGCTTCAAGAGAATTATCAGCATTATTGAAACTGCAATGGTAAAGAAAGATCAAAATAAGTTCTTATATCACTAATATATGAACTTTAGAATGAGAAGTCAAATGAAAACCTGAGAAATCAACTGAAAGCAAGCATCGGATGGATTGAACTTAACGAAAAATTGAAAAGAAAGCCAGTTATCTTCAATAATTCTATAGCTGCAAAATTGAAGAAAGAGAATGCCAACGAGAGTGTGCTTAGTCCGATATTTCCAGCTCATGGAAGGAATAACTCACCTGATCAATCGCCAATATTTCCTGTTTCCAAACAAATAGATGATTCTCCAGTGAAAATATCAAATTCCAAAATAGTTACTTTGCAACCTCTTAAGAATGCTGACGTGCAACCAGTACTTCCTAAAAAAGTAGTGATAGCAACGCACTCTACCAGAAGTTCAGATTTCAAATTAGGGTCAATTGGAACGCAATCTATGAGGAATTCAGAGTCCCAGCTGAATAGTCTCAAAGTTACTACTACTATAGCTGGAGCCCAATCTACTAGAAATTCTGAACCGCAAACGGGTTCCCCTTCAAAAGAAGAGTCTTTTTCGTTCTCCAAAGGTCACGCAAGAAATAATCGCTCGGTTGACCTTAAACCTCTCATAATTAACCACAAGAGCACAGTACTAGCGAGTATGGCTCAAAAGAAATCTATTCATTCAAGGCAATTATCTCTTTCAACTTTAAAAAAATCCTAAGCTTTTTATCATGTATGGGAAAAATTCGTTTTTGATGTTTTTGAACGCTTTTAGAGAAAAAATGAGTAAGTTCGCCTTCAACTACTAACTAACTTCGCAAATTTTTTTGCAGACATTGAAATACATATTAATCATAATAAGGTAAACTGATGAAAATTTGCTAGCACTCCTTCGAGCAATTAAAGAGGCGATTATGCCCATAGTATTACATACCATCTGACCTTCAAGTTTCAAGATATATTTTTTGTTTCAATTTATTAAGTTTTCTATTTAGTCTGGGCAAAGCCCGATTTTAACCCGCTGGAAAAATTATGGTCCCAATTACAACAATCTTTGTGGGAAAGGAAGGAGTCAATAGTAGATACTGGAGATCTTTGGAGGGAAACGAGAAGAGTCTCTTGTGACTTGCTTATATTGAAAACTGTATATTTCTCTGAAAGAATCAATGTTAAATAAATGTGAGGGAAATAGAAGGTGATTGATGTAGATTCATTCTATATGTTTGCTTGCAAATTTCATCCCATTGAAGAACCTTAATTTACTGTCAAGCGAAAAAAAGTTTGAAAATTGAAGATCCTAACTTATAATGATCAAATATGTTCTGCTCTTAAAACGTCCCTATCAAAAAGTGAGAATTCTTTTAGTCAGTTTTCGAAAAAGAATTCATTAAATAATACGTTTCAATTTCTTCAAATTAGCTCTGGAGCTATTTTTATATTTCACTCAATCTCATTTAAAAATTCACTTCTCATATGTACGTTATCCATATAGATGATGCGCGATTTCTTAGTCAAATACCACAAACTTGAGATCCTAGTTTTTTAACTTCATTTCAATTTTTGGTTAATTAGCAAGAACTAGCCAATCATTATTTCAGTAAAAGGAGATTTTTTAGTCAAATTCCTGAATCATTCATTTTTTTATACTATGTTTGAGGGGTTTTGCCAATTGACTGATACATTGAATTCTGCTACTATCTCATTCATATTTATTTCGAATGAGTCCTTAGAGTAGTTTGTTTTAACTTTACTAATTTTGACTTGAGTTTACTCTAGCAAATTTATTTGAAATACATGAAGAAGAGAGACAATCTTTATGGAGAGCCGCGTCAAGACGATTTAATTATATTAAGGACAGATGTAAAACTCATTCTCGCCATTGCTGCAAGCTCGAATAGGAAGACGAAGAAGTTGACGGATATACCGCAGAGGCAGAATATCATTATAGGAAAAATAAAGTTGTAAAAAACGACAAGCTGATCAAAAGATTTGAGCATCTCCAAGACCAACTTGAAAATGAATACAAAGGACTCTCAGTATTTGTTTGGAACGTCACGAATAAATTAATTTGAACAAGATTCAATTTGAAGAAAGATATCAAGAACTTATCCAAACCAATTCAGAAATTGAAGAATTGGAGCGGAAGTTGAGGGATAAAGCTGCAATCATGGTTTATATAATACCAGATTTTAAAAAAAGATACTCATTTTTTGTAGGACATGAGAGGTGCGAGTGTGAATAAACGTACTGTTAAGGAGAGAGAGCTTCACAATAGTACCTTCGAAAACCTTCAGAGACACATCAATCGTCTCATATTCAAAATAAAACAGTTTGAATTATCAAATCGTATGTGATGATATTCACGTTTCCACATAGTGGCGAGAAGGGAAAGACGAAGAAATCCGAAATGAGTGTCCAGTCAGTCTGCATTAGATTTGTAATCAATATTAAGAAATGGGTAGTGTTAATAGTATGAACTTAAAATTAGTATGAAAGAGATCCAACGGATCCGAACGAGAGAGATGCTGCTAAAAACTATTTGCTAAAAGTGTTCTCGTAAGATGAAAAGCTGTTTTGAGATCTAAATAACACATTATCCTCTATCATTAGATTGTCTGACCACACAACATTCGATGATATCTATCGCATGGTTTGTGAAGAATATGTAAGCAATAAGTGCTTTCTTTTTTACCAAAATTTGACAGGGGATACCAACAACGAACAGCAATTGGGTTTTGACAGATATTGATAACAACGATTTGTCTTTGCTAGGAAACGTTAAAATAAATAGCTTCTTCAAAAACGACAGTTATGGCTCTGCAGTTCTGATTTTTCGCCCTAAAAACACCGAATTGGCACTGCTAACAAAGCCTCAGGTCAATGGTATATATATCGATGAGTCAGACCAAAAAAAATTTAAGTTGCATCAACACATTATATTAGTTATTCAGAAGATTAAAGAGGAGGATCATTATGATTCTACGATTAAAGCATTACAGGAAAATTTTAACAATTTGATTGAAGCCAAGCCTGGATTGGAAGTACGCACTCCAGATCGCTCCAAGTTAATTATTTAGAGTTATACCGAAACTGGAACACGAACCCAAGCCAGATTAGATCGGATAGAAGGAAGCACGTTATCATTGCTATTGTATTGCACAATTTTGGTAATACATCAGCTCTTTTATTTTTTCTACTCAGACACCTAACGAACTAAATAGGCATTAATGTGGGCCAGCCTTATACGATCTACCATAACATCTGATCGCTTTTTTGTAAAGCAACCAATCTTCCAAAAATAGTAAGTTATTGGATCTCCTTCCATACAAGCTCAAGTTCTAATATTTCAATGCAATAGTTTTTTATCTGACCTCCGTGGGTTCGATTCTATTTACGAAAATATTGCATCTTACTATGATTATGTGCGAATTTATAATAATGCTACGGGCAAATATGAGACTGAACCTCAATTTTACTCGTACTTGGTTGTTGGACCAAAACGTATCGTGCAGGTGAGCTCGCGGTCATTCCATCCTTTTTATTGATGGTTGCTGGCAGGCAAGAGTGAAAAGGCAAGATTGCCTTAGGCCAGAAGGTGCAAGTCAAGAGATTTGTCCATATGAGAGATATTACTCTACAGCAACTAAGGGTAGCAAGCCTGTCATAAATGTTACTGACATCTATTAACAGCTACGGACGATTATGGAAATTTAACTTTTCAGCAGCATAAAAGCTCATCGGAGACCGATTTCCCTACAGTAACATAAAAGCCCTTTTGCTAACGAAAATTAAATTTCTGTCCATCAGCTTACAGGTGTTTTTTCGGACTATGGAGGTGGTGGGTACATGATTGAATTCTATAACACAACGTAAATATGCGGTTGATCAATTGATTTCTGAAAATTTTATTCCCCAAATTGGCGCAGAGACAAAGATCTGAGACTCTTAGTAGTTAATCTCACTCAAGAGCAATTTCTCGATGAAGCAACTAGGGCCATCACAGTTTCCTTTCTCTTATACGAAGTGGATCGAGATCTTTTTGTCCAGTTCACTCAGGTATTTTCAAACTTCTTTCTACATAATGCCACATAAACTCTACTTCTATATAGTTGATTGAAATCAGCTATCTTGGAGTCATCGAACCGAATGCTTTTATTCAAGTCTTTAAGCTAAACTACAAGGATGACGATACGACTCTATTCAATATTGACATTGCTAAGATTACGATATTCACTCTCATGGTGTTTGGAACTCTCATATTGCACGTAAGATCGACAGATATGGGTTCCGTTTACCTTTTACATCTGCAACCAAGGTCTGGAATCGGGGTGGAAAAAAGAGAAATTGGAGATATATAACGAGCTTTTCGAACTTATTTAATTTCTTAATTTTTACTCTCACTCTCACATCCCTCATTTTATTCTACAAAGTACCTTCGAAATCGAAGGCAGAAATCATAAATTCAACGGAATTTGAGGTAAATTAAGAACTTTGTTTGATCTGAGTTCCTCAACATCAAATTTAGCAACTGTATGATTATGGAGAGAACTATGACACTTCAATTGCACTTCAATGCTGGGCACTGATTCTATTGACACTAAAGCTTATCATGACCTTTGAATTCGGTTCGACGATTCGGCTCTTGTTACTAATAATGCGAGGAGTAAATATTCAATGCAAATTTCAATTGCTCATGAGCTAATATACAAAGTCATATAAGGACTTAATTTACTATCTAATTCTCCTGGCCGCCATTTTATTTGGAATTTCAATAATTACGATACAAGTCTGGGGAGTTTACCACAAAACTTACTACACGGTGCTTGCAGCTTTGTATGGGCTCTTCTCAATTTTTTCACATAGTACTGGAATATTTTTACTCTCATCATTTATGTCTCGAATTTTTTAGATAACCTCTCAGCCAGGAACGAATTATTAGAAACAAATAAAAGCTTTGCGATGGTTCTCATAGTTTTTATCGTATTTATGGTCTTTTTTAGTCTGAACTCAACATTCATCGCTATCATCATGGAGAGACTCAGGATAATTACGCTTCAGAATGAGAGTCAGACTGGGCCGACGGCTTTCAGAAAAAGAATAGATCGATATCTCAAAAGGTTAGAAAATTTCTATGAAAGTATCAAAGCAAGAATTTTTGGCCGATCTAAATCGAAATCCAACTAACATGAAAAGAAGTTTTTTCATTATTTCTGCTATATTGTGCATTTCATCGCCGCCCTCTGATCAGAAAGATAAAATAAATCTTTTTTCATATGCATTTTGGATCTTGCTTCGGCAATATATATTTCAACTCTAACACAACATCCACAGAAAAATAGTTCACATAAATATGATGCTTGCTTGTTACCTACCCATCACGTAAAAACAGACTGAATCTTGAGGTTTGCTAGCCAAATATGGCTTAAAAAAATGTCGAAATATTTAATTTACTTTGTAAACTATACCAATCTTCTTTTGTGAAGGAATTAACGTGAGAATTTGAGATTGATTACTGCTTCTTATGATGACCTTTATATTCTTTTTTTAATTGAGGATTCCTTTGTTCTGTATCAATATCACACTACAAATTATTCAGCATAAATTTAACTAATTTTGAAGAACCTCTTCGCTGGAGAAATACTATCTTTGCTTTGTTTTAACTCACAGTCTGTGAAACCAAAAAGATTTGTTGAATTACCTTAGACAAATTTTCTTGAGGCCACAGTTTTTTTTGACCAAATTGAGCCAAAGCATACCAAAAATACAACCTTTATATTCAATTACAGGCATGGCTTACAAGTTAGTCGAAGAAGAGTACCCATACTCTAAAATCTTCTTTATTTATTATTATATACCATCTGTCAGCATTATAATCGATACTCAATACCATCGCCTTGATTACTTACGGATTTTTTTGGGTTTTTTTTTGACAATTATTAATTAACTTTGTGATTATTTGTTAACTCGGTTAAACAGTAATGCAAACTAAAAATTCTAATATCATAGTGAATATTGTTCTATGTAACTTCAGTCATTTTATTATGATTAAATCATAACACTACCTCACAGTGAGCAATAAAGACATAGCAAAACTACTTCAGTGGATCAAATTTTCTAAAATCAATCGATACCATAAAATCTTTACTGCCGATATGATATGGAAGAGCAAGAAACAAAAAAAGAATCTCCATTGCAAGCTGCAATCACATTGTGGATCTCCTGAAAAATATCAGCTTGCAAATAAGCAAAATAATTGAAAATAGTTGATGCTCAAGCTCAAATGTCTGCCTGGGGCGGGCATCCATTGAGGTTTTTGGAGATTCGATTGCTGAATTCAGAACAAACTTCTCTCAATTTTTCCTCAATGAGGGGTAATCTTCAGGAAGGGCTTTGATATCTCTATATTGTCATTTCATAATTATAGTAACTACCACTACTAAACTACTTCAACATGGATACACCATTGAAAAATTTCCTTATTTTTCTGGTTAAAGTCGGGATAAGCTTAGCTCACTCTCTCAATACATGCAATGAGTCAATGATTATCACCTGGCTATCAAAACCATAACCATTGAGATATGAAAGCTCTTATACTCGATTTTATATTGACCAATGAAAACGGCCCCTGCTTCGGGGTTTTGGGCACTTCCGCTATCGCTTCCATGCCCCCTACCAACAAGATAATTGCTATTTTAAAATTTTGTCAACAAAATAAACTAACATAAAATTGAATTATTCTCAAAGATACTTTCGAATGCACACTAAAAGGGAGCTAGCTGTCTCGTAGTGAGGTGTCATTCTGATATTTATGCCGTGAAATTCAAATCGATAACAATAATTATTATTGAAATTTTGTAAAGAAAATGAAAGCTAAAAACCAACAACAGCAACAAGAAGAAATCAAGCAGGAAGTCGAATCTGAGGAAGAGTCTCCTAATTTTAATGAGATAGATAAACTTCAACAATTTGGAATTAACGCTGCTGATCTTACAAAACTCAAAGCTTCAGGTAACCTTGACTTTTTCTATCACTTATGAAGAGAAATTAGGTTACACAACTGTGATGTCTCTGATTATGGCCACCAAGAAAGACCTTTTAAATGTCAAAGGAATTTCTGATGCAAAGATTGAGAAGCTGCAAGAAGCTGCTGCAAAACTTGAAACAATAGGATTTCTTACCGGCAACGAGGTCTTGCAGAAAAGAAACAAGGTGCTTAAAATTACTACTGGGTCCAAGAAGCTCGATGAGCTGCTTGGCGGTGGGATTGAAAGTATGGCATTGACAGAAGTGTTCGGAGAATTTAGGACAGGAAAAACACAATTATGCCACACTCTTTGTGTTACAGCTCAGCTGCCAAAAGAGATGGGTGGGGGAAACGGGAAGGTGGCCTATATCGACTCTGAAGGCACTTTGTAATTTATGTTCGTTGCAGTGAGATATTTTATAATTTTTCTGACTAGCCGTCCAGAAAGGATTGGAAAAATCGCTGAAAGATACGGGTTGGATGCGGAGTCTGTCCTTGATAACATAGTTGTGGCCAGAGCTTATACTCATGAGCATCAATCAACACTACTGACTCTTGTTGCTGCAAAGATGTTTGAGGAGACTTTCTCTCTCCTGATTATCGACTCTATCATGGCTTTATTCAGGGTCGATTTTGTTGGACGTGGAGAATTGTCAGAAAGGCAGAATCATCTCGGGAAAACGTTGAGCAAGCTGATGAAATTAGCAGAGCAATTCAACGTAGCAGTCTTTATGACAAATCAAGGTAGATTCATTTTTGTCTAATCTCACCCGAATCTTTATGGATTATAGTCATGGCGGATCCAGGGGCAACAATGACTTTTATGGCTGACCCTAAAAAGCCTGTTGGTGGAAACATTCTCGCTCATGCGAGTACAACCCGTTTGTATCTGCGTAAAGGAAAGGGAGAACAGAGGATATGCAAGTAAGAAACGTTTATTCAAACACAACTTAACACAACTCTGACTTTATTGAAGGATCTATGACTCTCCTTGCCTTCCTGAAAGCGAGTGTCTATTTCAGATCGGAGACGCTGGAATCGTTGATGCTGTCGAATAAGAAAGATTAACCCGAATGTCTTTTGCAACACACCACTACTACTTGAGCACACAACAATCAAAACACAGAGATTGATATATGCATTTTATACACACTTGAAATTATGGCTTTTTATCAATAATGTATTCAAAAAGATTTCTATTTAGCCAAATCCCACTGCCATGTGTAGACATTAATCTGTGGTCTTTAGTACCTTTGTTCAGTTCGAACATAATAGTCGAATCAAATCTGCGTGGCTTTGAGAGTCGAGAGATCTGATCGTAATTCACATAGTACGGCTTCTTCATACACAGCATATTGTAGTAGTTTACTTCAAATTTTCTTTGCAGTGGAAGCCAGTAAATGGAATGAACCATTCTCTTCCCAAAAGCGAAGGTGAGATATGTTCCCAATGTCCCGCTTAAGACAGCTAGTGTTGCGCTTACAACCATTTTGCGTTTCTTCTTGTAAACTTCATCCTTTTTGCTTTTACTTAAGTACTCATAATTTTCTGGATTGATTTCATGACGCCGACTATAAATCATGTACATAGTGTAGAGTCCGATCCCAATACAATATGCAAACACTTGAAATCTTGTAACGATGAAGATCGCTTTATAAAACCCTCTCGCCTTGAAGAGTTGCACTTTTTCATTCTCCTTGCAAACTTTCTCTAATTCGGCAAAGGCTTCTTTACTGTCAATATTTTTCTTATTTTTGAATAAGAAAAGATTTATCTTCTCTGGATTATCAAACTCAACATACGACCTTCTTGCCACATGAATGAGCTGCACTGGTCTTACACGCTTTAGGGTGCAAATCATATCTTTTTTTTCCTCTTCTAAATTATATATTTTATTTGACAACGAAATATCATGAAAGCTTGAAAAAAAAGTGAGTGTGAATTTGAGATATCTGATTTAAACTCCTCATGAACAAGTACTGATTAGGAGAAAAGAAATATCTGAACGAAGGCAGTTTATGACTTGAGAAAGAAGCAAAAATTCAACGAGAGTATTGCAAATATTATTAAGGACTACGTGAAGCTTTGGCTTATTTCAAAGTATCGATTCGTTGGAGACAAAACCGAGACACTTTGCTTTAGAATTCTTATTTACCATACTCAAATCTGTGAACTTAATTTCATCCTTTTGGTCCATAGTTTCTCTTTGGCTAATAAAACCTGGCAGCTGAGATTAGAAATTATTAATTGAAGATTCATTCATAATTCTTCAAAGTACCAAAAAATGTGCAAAAGAAAACAGATCAGATGATTTACATGATGCGGAATAATAATTCTGATCAGTCGGTGGTTTATCAATTATCTCAAAGTGATGCTATGGGATATAGTTCACGAGTCAAATATATAGCTGAGTTACTAGAATGAGTCTTCTTAGTTTTCATGTTTTAGAACCCTTTTTTTATTTAGGTCTCATAATGAGATGTACATCTGCTGAGCTAGAGCTCTGCTTCGAATGAGCTCAAGAAATCTGAAGCGATTCTGGAGAACTGCTCGAAGTCAAATCTTTCGTCACTTGTGTCGTCAAGGTCGTCGAAGGCATCTGCTGGTGGATTTTCATCGACATAATTTGTGCAAATTTCTCTTATGGCTTTGCTGATATTCCTCTCTTCAATGAATCCAGACTTACCTTTCTCATATTTTTCGAAGGCTTCTCGAAGTGCCGTTTGAACTTTTTCGGGATTACCGAGGAATTCTTTGAATTTTCCCATTTGGATTTTTTATTTAAATACAAAATTCTGAACTCTAAAGATTTTTTTCTTTTATATAGCTTTTAGATCCTCATTCCGATCAGTTCTTAACACATAATTATCCAATAACAATTTTGCAAAAACTAACAGCCCGTCCAATTTCGACAACAACTAACTTTCCAAGTTTGTATAGAGTAGGTGAATTCATAAATTCATATTCTCTGATCATTTTGTTGCCATCACATTCAACACGGAAGATATAGGCATTTTCATGAGGACCAAAATTCTTGTTTTTAACACTCGGAACATGAAACTACATCTTTGATTTCGAGGCCGCCAATAGCAACCATTCTTTATTCCTCTTTTTATTCGATTATTGAAACACGATTTCAAATAGTTTTTGGAGGAACACTGATTACTCACACGAGGAATTGTTCAAGTCAAAGGACCTTTTGCTCTTTGGACACAATAAGGGAAAAAATGTCAACTTAAACTCCTTTACTTCAATTATAAACTACATTTTCTTCGTGTAAAAGTTGCTTCAGACAAACGCAAATAAGGGAAGATTCTTCCGTTGAGATATTGTTTTCGATATTTAAAAAAGTATGAATAGAAGTCCCTATTTTGTTCTATTGTTAAATTACCATTAAGTAGGAGCTCAAAGTGATCATTTGAGATCAGTGTACATCAAATCAAACGAAACCATTTCAATGCAGTGCAACCCAAATTATTTTAATGTGTGAATGAACAACTTTGCCTTAATTGTAAGAAATATCACAGTTTTAATTTGATATGTTGTCAAGTGATATATTCATGAATCAATGAATCATTGGAAACAAAAATGATGCTATTCTTGCTTAGTTTTCAAGGCCACTCTAATTAAAATTTCGTTTTTTAAAATAAATTTGCTTGAAAGCAGGAATACTCTAAACAACAGAAAAAGTGAACCTGAATGGGCTTTTTTAGCACTATGTTTTATGTCGTACTCCCTGCGCTAAGTGTACCTGTCTATGCCTCGTTCCGTCTACGTATAAAACCCCAAATCTAAATGACTTACTTATGAGGGTACATCAAGGTGGTGAATTGCCGATAGCTTCAAGAAACTTAGGAAGAAACATTGGAATGGGATACAATTATTTTAAGGTGTTGGTAAAAGTTTTATCTCCCAAGGATCACAAGCCTGCAGAAATCGTTGACATTATCCGAAAAGGAAATCAACAAGTAGCCTTACTTTGTATGCATCATTTCCAATTCTTCGCATCGCTTAGGCCGACGCTTTCTCTCGAGAGCTTACTATGAACATCAAAAATGCTCGAAAAAACATCAAGGAATATGTGCCCAAAGAAATTACAGAAAATCCGTTCCAATTCCTGAGTATTAGTGAAACATTATTTCCTCGACTAATTTCTAATAATAGGGGTAAAACCTGATGAGCCACTCAAAGAACCAGGTATAACATTTTGAAAGTCGGGATCTGATCTCACTCTTGACTTTGTATAGATCAATTAATGTCAGGAACAGAGTTACTAAAATATACATACTTGGAGAGAGATAGACTTAAGCAGAAGAAGAAGGAAAAGAAAATTAACCAGAGCTTCACAAGAAATATTTAAAATAAAACGTTAAAGAGTCGTTGAGGAGAGCAACACTTTATGTCAGGAGATGTTGAGGCCTCGAGGAAAAAACTGACTTCCCTTTGGATATTTCAGTGGAGAGGAAGAGACAATGCGAAAAGATATTGTTATCCCTTGACAATTGAATGTGAAAAGAATGTTTAAATTTTGCTTCAATATGTAATAATAGCAATAATGGCACCATTAAGAAGACATGTAATACAATAAATAGAATGAGTTAACAAAACAAAATCTCTATTGCTAACATTCAAATAATCAATTCTCTGGAAAGAGAAGAGGCATCAAACGCTACTTGATTTAGAAAATTTATTGACAACTGAGCGATTATGGAGATTGTTTGCTGAGATTTGGAAACAAAATTAAAGTACACAAAAAAAGGATCTTTATCATTTTCGTAATCTTCCTGTTACATATGACAATGCTTAATAGATAATATCATGGAGACAACGTTTGAAAGATAGAAAATGGCTATTTACTTTTCCCATCAGCAACGAGAGAAATGACTTATAGTTTACATTATTTTTCCCAGCTCTTCAATTAGTTTTGCATTAGGTTCTTCATCGAAATTGACGACAACAAATTTGTTTGGCGCTGCTTAAATTCTTCTTTCAACTAGAGGAAATAAACTCTTCTATCAAAATTTTGGCTTGTTGAGAACACTTTATAATAAGAAAATTTTTTAAATTGAAATCGTAAATGTCTTTCGAAAACTTAAGAAGAGAGTCTATTCAGCGGACTCAGGCAGAACGATTGCTTGATAGAAACCTCTTGAAGTTTGAAAAGGTAAATTACAAGCGACATTTGATTGGAAAATGTGACTTGGATTTGATTGCATAGAAACAAATAGAAGAGAACTTCGAGGAGTATGTGAACAAAAAGATAAAGAAGGAGGAACTCACAAAACCTGTAGAAGTCCAAAAAGAGCGAACTAATAAAGGTACTTAAAGCTTCTCTCTTCATCCAGCTCATTTTGACTAGATATAAAACCACATGAAGCTCTGAATAAAATTCTTAACCATCTTTCCAACCCAATGAAATCGCAAAAAGCACTAGAGATGATCCGGACATTGTTCACAACAAATTTCAATGACCTTGAAACAGATCACATCTTTGAGGTAGTTTTTGTTAAATATAATTATGTCTAATTCTGCAAAAGACTCTGCACAGAATCATGAAGAACATAGACAATTACATGACAAAAGAAGCGAAAATAGCAGTCGCAGGTAAAATCCATGATTGCGAACAGATTGTTGATTGGGTATTAACAGATATTTTCGAACTTTGCAAGAAAAATGCTGACTCAATCTTGATCGACAAGGATAGGGAGGAGCTCTTCAAAGTTTGGACGTTAGGATCAATAGTAAATGGAAGATTATTTACAGATGATTCTTATCAAGTATTCAATAACGTTGCTTCCTTTTCCTAACTGGTTATATCATCATTAGCTGAGCAACAATGTGAGATTGATGAGAGAGAGTCTCGACTTTTGTGAAAAGCTTTTTAATGCAGAGGCTGAATGCTTCCCTTTTGAATATGAACTGGTTCCTATTCAGACCGATAACAATAAAGAAAAACAGGACGATTCAATCACAAAATCTGAAATTAATCCAGTTCCTGAAGATGAACCAAAAGTTTCCAAGGCGAGCTTGATTGCTAGCAAACTCAAAAAGAAACCAGAAGGAGCTGAAGATGCTAAAACAAAAGAAGCTGAGAAAAAGGAGATATCTGCAGATAGACCTGATGTGGAATCGATCCGCGATAAGTTAAAAAGAGGAATGGAGGAAACTGAGAAGAGCAGAGAGACGGATGCTCAAGTCAAAGAGGAGAAAAGCAGCAAACTGGATTCAATCAGGAATAAGCTTTCAAAAAAAGCTCATGAGTCTTCCATTGCGAAACCTGTTCCAATGGACATTGTTGAGCCGACAAAAAGGCGCAAGTATGAATATGAATTAACAGAAGAATTGAGAAGCCTATTGGTAAAAACCTCCTTTACTTCCCTAACTCTAACTCGTAATTTTACAGATTTCTCCCAAAGCCAAAAATTTCCTAACAAGAAAATATCTTTTCAACTGCATCAAAGATCTCTTCCAAAAATTCAAGGACCATTGGGCAAAGAGCATTGTTCAAAATTTTTTCCAAGACATGTTTTTCAGGAAGTAAGCAATTTTGCATTTTGATTGTGTTTAATCTGGATGATAGGCAATTCTTTACTTTGGACCAGATAACAGAAATTGAGCGAATGATGGGTGATATACAGAAAGGAAAAATTGGAGAGACAGGTATATCATAATTTTTCAAAGTTTTTTAATAGTGACTTATGAATTTTTGACATAGGCTCCACATTCAGGAGAGATTTCTTAGATTCTAAAATTCATTCAACTCCGCTTGTTTCAACAAACGAGGTGAAAGACGGTCGATCTGTAGCTTTTGCGATTGGTGGTGCTGATTCCTGGGCATCCAAGCAAGTCGGTTTATAATGAGAGTAATATATTGTCTGTGGCTTCTATTTTAATTTCATCCATGCAATTCCATGTACTCCAAGTTTATTTTGTTGATAAGTTCTGAGTGTCTGAACTTTATTGAGCGGTATTCTGAAGATCCAAAAGCTCTAAAAAATCCAGAATTTTATTAAGTTTGAGCTTAATCTTACTAATAAAGAATTACAATAATATTAGAAAATGAGAGTGTAGGACTCATTGCGTTAATTATTCATCACAGGGCGTCATAATTTTACATTCAATGTGGGCGATTTTACTCCTTTCCTGGAATACAAGTAGAATTTCATTTTGCAAATAGAGAGAGAGAATTGCTCTAGAAGCATAAAATCTAATCATTAAATATCCATACCTTTTTTTGCTGTTTTCAATCAGTCTTCAGCTCCAATTGCCGAATGTTGCGAGATTACCCTATAATTGTTGATTTTTCCGAAAAAAAGAGAAAGCCATACCACATCTTAATTTCTGAACAGAAGCTGGTTCAAAAGCCTTTTGAAGTCTCCGATCAGAAAATCTCTCAGGAGCTGCTATATTACGGTATTGGTGGAAGTTTGATTTCAAAATCATATTTCACTTTGCATTATTATTGAATCTTTCCAACACAGAGCATACATATCATGTAAGCGCAAGCTGCTTCAAAAAGGAACCTTTTCGAAGAACTCATCAAATTGGGAGAAAATCCAGCACCCATTCCATCGAGAGGAAATCGAGATTTTCAAACAATTGTTACAGATGAGATTTGGATTGCCAGTGATGTGATTACTAAGGAATAAGCAAAATTACTTGTTAAGTTGAGTGAAGAAGAAGGTTATGGTGATGCATTGTTGACTACAGGCATCGGAAGTGGTACCAAATTTTAGAGAAAGAAAATAAATAAAAAAATACTAGGAATCATTGCTAAGGATGTCCGAGATAGCAAACGTGTAATGATAGACGACCCTCTTACAGCCACCTATTTATTTAAAAGGCTCAATAATCTCGTTCCGAGAGGAGGTATACTTCTAGAAATTAACGAGAGACTCCGGTTTTTGAAATATGATGAACCTGGCAACAAATTCGTGAAACACTGCGATGGCAAGTTCCCTCGCACTAACTCCGAAGGTAGTGTGATTACAATTCAATTATAACTAAATGAGGAAATGAAAGGGGGAGAAACTACTTTTTTTGACGAATGCTTCTCAGAAGTAGGCACGAATTTCATGAAATATAAGCTTACACTAATTTTTTAGGGTGAATTCAGATATAATCCGAAGACTGGACAAGTTCTTTTGTTCAGACAATCGTAATGAAAATTGTTGATTTTACAAGTTAATTTATTTGTGCTATAGGGGCTGGCTGCACGAAGGTTCCCCGTTGATATCAGGGGTGAAGTACACAATTCGGACAGAGTTCATGTACAAATGATTCAAGAATTCTGAAGCTGAAGATATAGTAAAAGACGGCAAAACCCTTAAAGAATGCGGCATTTGTGGCAAAATGCCAAAATTTGTTAAAACCAATTGTGATCATGCTTTCCCCATTCAATTATGGCAAAAGAGAAAAATACATTGGGATTTGCTCTGTTTGCAACAAGAAGTTCGACTTTCCTGAGGATGTCGTCGAGCATTTGAAAAAGAAATATTCACAAAAGCGAGTCGTTGTGGACTCAAAGAAATCTGGTTGTGCTATTTTTTGATAAGGACCTTTTGGAAGCTTCATTATCTTGTCTTTGCCTCCAAAAAAATTTTAAAAGACAAATGACTAATTAGTAGTATAAGCCGCTGAAAATTGGAAGCTTAGACATAAATTAATGCATATTCTGCATATTCATCCCACTAAATTGTTGCAATCAAAGATTGGCAAATATTATCGTTGAATTAGGATTGTGGCACTCTCCACCTTTACAATATATTTCTCTGAGTCAACTGAACAGTGACGAATAAAATTCAAAATAAATAAAAATACAATTTCCATACCAGCACAACATACAGTGCCATTTTTAGTTCGAAGACTTCAGACAATTGTTGCTATAGTAGTTCGTCATTTTGCTTCTGATACACTATTTATCGAAAATTAATTCTTAGCAAGCGTTTGGGAAAAAAACCTGTGGAAGCGGTCAAGAGCCATGTTTCGAGTCTCTTATTGTAATTAGCCCAGTTATTCATCCCCACTATAACATATAAACTTTTATTTTTTCTAATAGTTGGGCGAAACCCATACAGAATTTTGAGCACAATTTTTTTGACCAACTTTAAGCAACTGAGCAGAGTGATCAAGACTTTCGAGGAAATTATTAACGATGAGAGGATTATCTGTAACTCCATTCATGTTTAAACTGACATGATTCAAGAAGCTCCAAGTTTAAGTAAATTCAGCTTCCTGCAAATTCCCAAACGAGCAATGAAAAAATAAAAACTCTACTATAATTCAGAAATTTGCAACTCAATTTGAATATTTTTCACTCGCAAAAAGAAATAATTCCAAAACTCAATAATTTTTGAAAGCGTAAATGTCATGTATTTTTCCTTTTTAATATTTTTGTCTTTGTTGTCATGCAGGGATCAGTTTAAATGACAACAGCGCATAGACCTACTTGGAATGCAGCCGTGGGAGGTTCTGAGCAAGGAGGCAGCAAAATGTATGTGCCTAGTCGCCAATATTCTGCAAAAGATCTTCCAGGCCAAACCAAAATGAAAGAGAGACCCCAGATAGACATTGATCCGAAAAGCAATCAGTATAGAGCCGAATTGTTGAGAAGGGAAGAAGAGGCCCTTGCAAAGAAGGAAAGAAGGGAAGCTCGGAATCTCGATGATAAAAATCAAGGACCAGAAGCTCCGGATCTGAAAGAAATTGAACCCGAATTGAGCAAAAAGCAGAAGAAGGATTCTGATGATGAATCTGAAGATGCCCCTCGACACAAAAAAACGTCCAGAGATGACTATGCGAACCCTTTCCCAGAAGATGAGGACGATGAAGATTTTATGAAGTCCGATGATGAAAAAAGTGAGAGCAGTTCGAGCAAAAAGAGGTATCTAGCTTTCTTAGCGATGAAAGTATCTGAACTTTCTCAATCTACAAGTGAAGATAAGGACGACGATGATGACTCGGATAGTGACAACGAAAGACTTCTGATAGAATATGAAAGAGTCAAAAAAGAACGAGAAGAAGAGCAAAAACGCAAAGTAATTTTCTTGCCTTGATTTTCCTTACACCAATTTCAATAGGAGAGAGAACGACTAGAAGCTCTCGAAACTCAAAGAAAAGATGAAATAATGAATGCAAACCCACTCATCAATAACTTGGAATATTCGTTAAAGAAGAAGTATTCATTACATATTCTAACATGCACCGGACTGTAACAAAATTATTATAGATGGTTTGAAGATACTGTGTTCAAAAATCAGAGCAAAACTGAACCGAAGGACAAGAAGAGATTTATTAATGACACTGTCAGAAGCGATTTTCATAAGAAGTTCTTGAATAAATATATATTCAATTAGCTTCTACTCCAGAAGTGACAGAGATATAGATTTTCATAAATTTACTTTATCATGTAGCCTTTATTGTCGTGTAAACATTATGATTTCTTAACGTCAAAATTGGGTAAAGCAGATGAGAGATGGTGCGTATATCCGCTCTCTTTCTTTGTTATTTTGCCGAGAAAAAGGAAGCATAGAGACACAGAGAAACGGGTGCTGCGGGTACTAATAATCAACTAATCTGCGAATTGTGTGGATTCACAAATCGGAAATGTATAGTGTACAAACCAGGAAGTTATTGATTATAATAAGCTCAAAAATATTTATTTTCCTCTCGTTCTTTTATCATCTCAACAGGGTAATCATGAGAAACTTCTTTTTTATCTACTTCGATAAAATTCATTAAGAGCAAAGGCGCTGGCAATCTTCATGCAGCCCTTCAAATAAGATGTAATGAATTTCATGACTCTACAGACACACACAAACAAAGAAGATAGGGCTATAGAAAACTCCACAAAAGAAGGTTTCTATGGCTAAAAACACACAATGGTGGAGTTCTTAAGGCGAAAGGCGCTTAATTGACCAACTTTGCGTTTCAGAGTCCAATGAATATTGGACACGATCGTGAAGTCTCGAAGTTCTCCCTTGCCTGCAAATGATAATACAAGTATACCAAAATTCGAAACAAAAAGTAGTATTTACCAAAATTCAAATGATATGGGCGAAATTCTCCATCCACCCCAAAAGTCGGGTTTCGGAATATCGTCAGTGTCTTTGTACTTCTCTTCAAGCTCCTATTTTCCCAGAGTATTAATCAGATTCCTTTTGCAACTATATTCACTTTATATTTCTTCTCTAACTCCTCTCGAGTAATTTCAGTACTTTGATATTGTGAAGCCCAAGCCCCAATTCTTGAACCTTTAGGCCTTGTTTTGAAGTAAGCTTCGCTCTCTTCTTGAGAAACTTTCTCAGCTATGCCTAATGTAATGATATATCATAAACATTATCGGTTATAATTACCTTGTATTCTCACCTGCCGATCTCTCCGATCCCAGAAAAATAGCAGACTGACTTTCGGATTTTCTGTCAAGTCTTGAGATTTTCGACTATTGTAGTTCGTATAGAACACAAATCCTTTTTCGTCGAACTCCTGGTTCAGAATTTGGGAAGATTGTTAGTTTAGATAAAACATTTGTGGAGGTGAAACTCACTTTAAGAAGTACGATCCTTGAAGAAGGGAACCCGTCCTTGGAGACAGTGCTTACTGTCATCGCATTGACTTCACGGAATAACTTCGAATCCATGGCGTCTTGAAACCATGCTTTGAACTGAGCGAATGGATCTCTTTCTACGGAATCTGGGTCAAGGGTTCCTTGCTTATATTCGACTCTCATACTCGAGACATTCATTGAAGCTTCCATAGTCCCGTTAAGTTTCTGATAATTATTATAGAAACCTTTAATTCTTTATGAAGAGTTTTTAAAGAATCTCTTTGCGTGGTAGAATTTTCCTATCTATAGAAATAAAAAGTACGGTTTTTCTATGCTATACTTCTCCCATTAAATACACAAACGAAGTCATGCAGCGAGACTACTGATTCAAGCTGTGAAATCGTAATTTGATCTTGCTGATCTCTTTTGTAATAATAGCATGGATCTAAAATATTCTTTGAGTTATGAGCAGTTTTTATTTTGCGGGAGTACAATGTAGATTAGATTTGTGGATTAATTTAAGAATTCATGAAAATCTTACCTCTGGTTGAATATCTTAGCCTATGTGTCTTGAATGTGATCTTCTAATCTGGACTAGAAGAATGTTTCAACTGATCCTAAAGGTTTCAATGGATTCCAATTTTTCGAAACCACTTTCTCGATTGTCTTGGTGCCAATTTTCACAGGGGAACTGCTCTTACTTAATTAACTGATATATTATAGTTATATCCAAATTCAAATTAAAACTCCGCTGAATTTCAAGTTTATCGATGCCAAAGTTGTTTCTTCTTTTGCTTTCGATGATCCTTTCTTTACATACTCTCTCTGCACCACGTTATGAAACTCTCGGGGAGTCAATCACTTCTAAAGGAAAAGGTAAGACTCTTATTTAATTCTATTATTCTTTGCCTCATGGAATCAAGATGAGTATGAGAAATATTTGAGGGCTGCAAAATCGAGCTCTTGCATTCAAAAAGTAGTAGAAGAGTTGCTGACGCAGTGTCGAGATATTGACGACCTCATACAATCAAGAGTAAACCTAAAATATCTACAAAATTTTCTATTCAAAATCCAATTGACTCTATTTGCAGCTGGCATTGCAATTTACAAATTGCCATCTTCTCAAATCAAGCAAACCCACATATCCTTGTCGTCCTGATGAAGATTTCTCAATTTGCAGTTCCGCTCTCTCAGGAGACGCCTGGAACACCTATACAGCTTTTTATACTCATTCCCAGTCGATTTGTTTCTATTATAGAAGTCTTAGTTGGCAAGAGACAACTGAGAGCACAATTAATATCTTATCATACTACTCCGCGAAGCTCTCTGACGTGATGTAATTATATTGTTTTTCGAGAGTCCAGCTGAGATGTAAAATACACTGATAACAACATTCGTAGGTCGAAAAATTACGAAAAAACTGCTGAAATGTATTCTATGCAAAGTGAACTAGACGCTTGGATGAAAGAAAATTTGCAACTTACCAAAGAAACGGCAATTCAACTCAACGTAACATCGTTTTTCTTGTTTATTACTTGAGTTCAAATGAATATTATAGCGCACAAACAAAGAATTTGAAGACTTAAATCTTAAGATCAATTCTTCTTACAGTCAAATTCTGTCCAACCTTCAAGATCAAGGAACAAGCTTTGCAAGTTTTTTTCACGCATTCAATACTCAACTTCTTGGAATTAAAGAAGCTCAATATTGGATCATCAGCCAATTCTTCGATGTTCAAAGCTTACTCTATTATGCTTTCGTTATAATAGTGACATTTTTCTTGACTTCTTTTCGAAAACTTTCTGAAGCAAGAATTTATTGCTTGCTGATTATTATTCTGAACTATCTTATGGAACGGTCTATTCTCTACTTCACTATCGAGTTTAGTCAGTTCAAAGAAATCAATTACCAACTCGAGCAAAATTCTAAGTCAACTATTAGGTATTACACATTCTCAGACAACATGCTGACAATTATACTTTATGTAGGTATTTCTCACTGCTACTGATATTTGTAGTGCTTGCGAATACGTTCCGAAATTATAGAGATGCGACTCAGATCGTACTCCACCATTTGGAGAGGATTGAAAAGCAGCAAGATTATCTAAATCAGACTCCAGTTCTCAAGCGAAAGATTAAGCAAGCACTATGCTCTCTTGCTAAAGACTCTTTGAAGAAATTAAGATTCAAAAAGACGGACTCTGACCGACAGCTTAAAACACATGATGGAAGAAATTGGTACACACCAAAATCGATTGTGTATAAAAATCTCAAGATAAGAGAACTGAAACTCGGATCAGATAAGTGTAAATAATTCCTCGTCTTCTGGGGAGGAGAAGCTTTCGACTAAGCACTCAAGAAACGATGCCTGCATTAGTTTACATGTCATCAAATATTTATATAGAAGTATATATATATCATTGGATTGAGATTGTCTCTTATTTCATTAAATCATAAGATTCAATCACCAAGCAGCCTTTTCATTCAGAACTCCTCTGGATCTCTATTCAAAAGCTTTTCAAGATTATTGATTAAAACCGGAGAATTAATACTTCCCACGAATGTAAGCTTAGAAATATACGGTTCATGGGATGGTTAGGGAGATTTGTGAGAGTACTATGCAGTAGAGGAAAAAAGCACTTCTAAAATCGAACTTTGACTTGCCTCAATTTCCAACGGCAAGAATTTCATGAATGAAACCCGAGTCGGAAAAGACCCACTCTATCTTCAAATTTCGAGTTCCTTTTAGTTTTAAACTTCCTATGCATAGTTTGATTATCTGGAAAAATTAGACTCAATGGATATACTGGCTTGACTAATGAATAGAGGCTGATGATTTATGAATGTGGGACCAATAGCAGCCATGACAACGACGCACATAGGTCTAAGCTAATTTATTTGTTTAGCCAAAAACTTCACAGCAATTCATGATAATAAAGCTCGAATGGTTCGGTTAATAAAGTTTTTTTTTGGAGAGTGTTCGCGACTTTTTTTAATCTATAATAAGACTGAAAATTTTGTTTAATGTTGTGTGTCAACTTTCACATCATTACATAAACAATTTCAAATTTAAAAAAATCAAAAAGAATTCGTTATACACAGCAGCAAAAAAATATGGAAACCACACTCAACAGCAACCTACCTTTATCCAGTGCGAAGAAAAATATTTCTAAAGATAATCTCGAAAGCGCCAACATGGATAAGAAACTTGATTCTTTAAAGAAAACCAAATTTTCAAATCATAAAGAATCATCCAATCAAAATGTCTCAGCAAGGAGCTCAAATATTAGCCGACTAGACGTCTGTCGCTCTCCAAGAAGAGAAACTTATATGGAGAGGTAAATTCTAACAAATATTTTTTATTCCTCACTATTTGAGTTAGGAAACTCCGCTTGCTCGATGAAGAAGCACGCAGAGCTTTCGGTGAATTTGATTGGGCAAAGACAAATCTTTCCGATCGAAATATGGGCAAAGCAAAAGTGTCCATCGCCAATAAGAACCCTTCACCCCCTAAAAAAGACGCCACAGCGGATGAACTCCTTGAACCCACTCTTTGTAAAAAAGTAAAGAAGGGAGAAACTTCAGCTGAGACCGCCAATGCTGTCGACGATGGTGACAAGGAAAATGATCCAGGAATTCACACCAATCAGGTCACCCAGGAAAAAGTAGCTTCAAGAAAAACACCTTTTGGAATAAGTGATATTGAAAATTTACCGAAAAAAGAAGCAAAACCTCTCTCCCCAGAGTTTTTTGGAAGCTTGGGTGATTTAATGGCAAACAGTAAAAAAAGGCTTTCAAGGCTTGAGCTCGAAAAACAAAAATTCAAAGAAGAACAAGAAGAAAAACGGAAAAAGGAACTTCAATCAATAAAGGACCGGCAAATTATTGTCAAGTTAGATTTATCATCATAATGACATATTATTCCCTGATTGTTTCTTATTGGATACTACAAGGAATATGAAGTTTTTATCAAAGATTCACTCTCAATAAATGTATTGATGAGATCTTCATTCATTCGTGTCTGTACATTTTAGAATGAGATGCTGCTTGAATATTCGAGAGGGCGATTGTAAAAAATAGATTGATGTTTTATTAATACTGGCTTTTCTTCAAGGTAAGTTTAAAACAGATTTTCTTTGGAAACTTGCTTAAATTGTTTGCAAAAAATTTCCACACATTGAAAATATTGCTAGATTGCTGGTGTTGGTAGAAAAATATTCAAACCCAGCTCTAACGAGGCAATTAGAGCAGCTCTTCATTTGTCTTCTATTTCTTCTCTGAAATTCACAATTGATTCATAATTAAAATCTCAAAAATTGAAATGAGAAATAAATATAATAAATAATCTCGCTCTTCTTTTTTCCCTCACATGAGGCGATGCGATTACGCTTATTATGTGCTTCAAAAAAAACCAAAAAAAACAAATGAAGAGTTCAATTCATGATTTGTCAAATCAAAAGGTTAGAATTTCTCAGCCGTTTCAGAGTGCTGCTAAATTATAGACCAGAGGTTTTAACAGAATTTGAACCAAAATTAGGCTTTAATTTGCAACTCAAATCAAGATTACGACTCAGTGCTAGCTCTCTTGGAAAAAATTTTCATACTAGGTTTTTATTTGAGCAATTGCGAAGATAGATTTGTGTGTAATCAAGACAGAAGTTTCAACTCAATTTGAAAGTGTTTAGACCATTTCACTACTTCTATTTATTCACTTCTAAAGGTAAAAAGACGAGGGGGGTTAAAATCGTTAATCATGCCAGAGGAATAAGATACATTATTTGAAATTTTTCAAATTAATCTAAATTCAATAAGATTGAAAAGAAAGCATTGATCTGTCGAGAGGATGGAGATAGCAAAATTTCAAAGTAAAATTAGGATGCTTCGGTGCTGATTCTTCCTATAGATATCGAAAAAATGGTTGAAAACCTATCCGTGTATTATTACGATGTCTCTTCGAAATATCAAGGTATTTAGAAAATATTTTTGAAGCTATTGATTATCGAAATATTCTCCATAGATCTGATTCAGAGGAACCTCAAGGCAAGTGAGCTTAAAGCTAAAGAAAATCGACGAAGCAAAGAACTGCCTAGAGAATCTCAAGAGTTGGAGGCTCGGATACGTGCAATAAATAGATCAAATGCAAATTTCGATTCAGAAATAGCTCACATCAGCCGCTTCATACAAGCAGAGAAGACAGAGCTAAGCAATAAGCTCGCAGGATCAGATTTTAGAATCGAAATTGAGGAGTTTGTACAAAGAATTTTGAATACTGAGACTCGTCTCTGCGCTGAAGTTCTTCAAATAGACGAAATGTAATCCATCCATTTTGACCTCAACTAACCTGCTTCTTACAACAGATGCAATAATTTAACGACAGCAGCAAACCAAAAAATTTCAGCTCTATTTGAGAAGGCTCAAAATGAATGTGCCAAGCAAATTTTTGACATGGCTCTTTACAGCTGCAAAAGTAAGATATATATAATTAGCGCTATCTGGTGCAATAATCGATTGAATATATCAGCTGTGGAAGAAATGCAAGACAAAATCCAAAAATTGAATGCAAAAAAAACTTCCAGCATGGTAGAACCTGAAATTTTGGACTGCAAGCAGAAGATCCAGCAGATTCAGAAAGATTTGAAAAAGTTTACAGAGAACTCTGAGAAGGTTCTATTTTTAATGAAAAAAAATGCAAGAATCTCTCTTGACATGCTCCCACAAGTAGCTTACTTATATTATTACTCAATGAGTGTTTTTAAAAATCATCAGGAGTTGCTTGTTCGCTCTAAAGTGGGAGCAAATCAATCTGGGACCGCCACAAAATCTACAATGAGTGCTTCTTTAGATACACATTCTGAATATGTAAAGCACGTGTCAACCTCGATCAACGAAAATATAAGCCTGATTAATCAACTAACGGAAGCTTCAGACGAATTTTCATTTGGAACGAAGCATAACTTAATAGAGTTGCAAGTAAAACTCGACACCATCATCGAAGGTCCTAAAAACCAGTATTGATCTTGTTTAATGACTCGCATCAACTCACAATGGCTTGTTGCTACTTTTAGAGAAACGAGCATGAAAGGAGCGCCGTCTTCTAGAGAAACAGAACAGGATCTGAAAAGCCCAGATAGCCAGAAGAAAGCTTTCTCAGTGACATCTCGGCCACCAAAATTACATTCGCCAAGCGCAATTAGTATGGAAAGCAATATGTTTTCGAAAACCTTTTCAGGCTCATTCAGAAACAATTTTAACACCAAATCTTCAACACCTCAAGCAGCATCTTCAAAAGATTTCTTCAGCAAGCGTTTTGCAAGTCCTCCTGGAATGACAAGAGAACAGCACAGGAACCGTGACACTAGCCGAGGTACTTTAACACATGAGAGAAGCCCTGTGCGAGAGGACTCTCATTCAAACAGCTCAATTTCTCATCGAATTAAGCTACTCCGATCAGCAGTCAAAGGATTGATTGCGTCTTCAAATAAGCTGCTAAAGTGTGCTAATTCTAGTGCACCAGGGTATTTGTTTATCGTTGAGCTATACGAGAAAGACAAGCGATATGTCGAGACTGTTTTCAAAGAATTAGTAACTTTTGCCGACCTCCTCTTGTTACATTAACGAACAACTAGATTGAAATGTCACCTGACATTTTTACATTCCGCTCGCCCTCTCCAAAGAATTCACGTGGAAATTCTCCTTCTTCTGGAGCAACTCGCTACGTTTGGCCAAAAACTGGATTAGCGCAGAGTCCCCAAGCTCTGAACACTCAAGAGATAGTTTACACATCCCAAAATGAAAGTAAATTTTTTCAATGAACCTTCTGTTTCCAGCTAATTCCTAGAAATGCAAAGGCAAGAATCTCAGTCAGATATGAGCGCTGAGCAGCAGGGATCTGCAGAATCAAAGCTGCATCGAAAAGTCAACAGTCAAGGAGAAAGTGAAAACAAAGCGTTGGCCCAGAAAACGGAGCTTAAGCATTCTTCAAAAAAAATTGAGGACGAGGATCCAAGAATATCTCCTCAAAAAGATACAAGATCTCATGAAATTTCATACGGATTACGAGCAGAAAAGCAAGAGACAAATCAATTCTCACAAAATACAGAGAATAATACAAAACTCGCATTTGATTCTTTGAAAAGAAAATACGAAGAGTTGAAGAAAGAATATGCGAACTTGGAGATGCATTACAAAGGAAAGACTGTCCAGAATACAACACTAAGCCAAAAACTTGCAGAAATAAATGTCTCATATGCTCAAGCGCTCGCTGACAAGAGCAAGCTCGAAGAAATGTGTAAGAGGACTCAGAAAAAGGCTGACGAACGGAAAAAAGATCTTAAACAACTTTTTGAGCTTCTAAAAGCAAAAGAAAAAGAATTACATAATATGCAAGACTTGCTGAACACCACCCCAAGGACAATTTTAGGCAACAATAGCGTAGACTTTTCAAGAGAGCAAGAGAAAGAAATGAAAATCAGAGAACTGGAAACAAGAGTGCAAGCTAAGGAAGGCGACCTGAAAATGATGCAAGACAATGTTCAGAGGCTAATTAAAAGCATAGAAACCGAGAAGCAGCTTGAGGGCAAATCACAGATTGATCTAGTAGCAGCACGAACGAAATCGGGAAGCAGAAATATGAATGTTATTGCCGAAGATACTGCTGATGCTGAGTCAGGATTAGTTGATCAGCTAAATAGCAGTGAGAAGGACGAATCAGGTCAGCAAAAACCCGAAGGTGCAAAGCAAGAACTTAGCACCCCACTGAGTTCTACGGTAGATGAACGCACGAAGAAATTTGATGATTTCTTAAGTAATGCAATGTTCCCTTACCATGGCTTATTAATTTAAATTATGTTGTATATTCAAAGGAAAAGAAAATAGCCCGTCAAGGAAGTCAATGCCTCAAGAGATGAGAAAAAATTTTGTGGCTCTCACCGCTGAACAGATTTCAAATATCAAAAACACTCCTTTTACTTCAGAAAATTTCGAGAAATTTAAAGGTCCTAGCTTTTGTTTCCAAAACTTTGCATTAAAAGTCCTTATTATCACTACAGATCTTATGATAAGGAAAGATGTCCAAATTGAAAATCTGGAATCTCAGTTGCAAGATTCTCTGAAAAAATATCAAGAATTATTATCAGATGCTCGAGCTTACCAAGAAAGTAAGGCCAAAAGAGAGAACGAACAGAAAGAAAAGATCAAAATGCTTACAAGCAAACTGAGAGAGCTAAAAGATTTTGCGAAAACTCTTGCAAAAGATGATTTGAAAAATTCCGGGGTGAATAAATTTTATGTTGCTGGAGACAAAAATTCATGAAAATATGTAGGCATTGAAAGATGTTGAGCAGATAGTAGATCTCATGTGCAAAGAGGCTGGAGCTCGAAGTAATGAGATTAAGGAAATAGGTTTGAAAAAGAAATTGGGAATTCTCAGAGATATTCTTTCCGCTATGAAAAAGGAGTTTTTCAAGAAAGCGCAAAAAGATTCTGCAATGAATCAAAGTGACAAGGAAAAGTTGGAGATGCATGAGGTAAAGCTGGCTGGTGAAAGATTGTTAAAATCAACAAACATTTTACTTAGGCGGAAAAGAGGTTACTTCAGGAGCAAATTTCCAAACTCAAAGAACAATTGGAGAGTAGCAAGAGCTTGTTTTCAAGGCAGCCAGAAGAGCAAAAGCAGAGTCCAAGCCGCGCAAAAGATTTACTTGAGTGCGAGATGGGCCTCTGCAGCGTTATTCAGAAATTCTTTGTTGCAGATTTTAATTCTCAAGGAGGAAATTGGCGCGATTTTCTAAATCTTTTGGAAGAAAAACTGGAATCATTTAGTAGAGAGCTGTTGGAACTTAGAAACCAAAATCATTCCGCTCATTTGTCGGACCAATCTCCCCAGAAAAATTTGAACTTGAAGGCTCAAATCACTGATTTGTCAAATTCAAAATCACAACTTGAGGAAGAAACTCAAATGCAAAAGTCTGTGTTAGATAAACTTGAAAACCAAATTAGAATCCTCGATATTGAAAATAAGGCTTTGCGTACACAAGCGCTCGATTTGCATAGTCAAAATAAGAAACTTGCACAAGAAAAGAGTCGACTTGAACAAGAAAGAGTGACTTCAGACCGAAATCAAGAACTTCAAAATCAAATTTCAGGTTTCAATAGCCAATTTATCAGTCTCCGAGAAGAAAATAGTTCACTCAAGCAATCGAATCAATCTCTTGAAAAAGAAATTCAAGCATTGAAATCACAGAACTCCGACATTGCTGCAAAACTAGTGCTCGAAAAAGAACTTACTCGAAAGCTTGAGGCTGAAAGCAAAACCCTGGAGAAGAGTGAGACCAAAATTCAAGAATTGAAAGCAGAGTTGAAGAAACAGAAAGAAAATAATCTCAAGTTACAGGAAGACAATCAGAAGTTCAGTAAAGCCATACAGAACTCGAACAGTCAAAATGAGGGGCTCAAGACTCAAATCAGACTACTCGAAGAGCAATTAAAAGGAAGAACGCAAAAAGATCAAAATACATTTGAAATCAGCAGAACTGAATTTGAGGAGATCCGAGCAGCACTGACTTCTAAAGATATTGATTTGCAACAAAGTGTAGATAAGATTCAGGAATATGAGAAAGAGATTTCAGAACTCTGCAAGCAAAACATGGAATATAAAGCAAAAATTAAGGAAAAGGATGCTGTTCTAGGGCAAGCGATCGATTTGATTCACGAATCTCTTGAAAAATTAAAGCCTCAATCCTCAACTAAGATGAAAGAGAAAAAAACCACATCTGAATATTTAAAAAGAGAGTTTGATCTTCTCATCGAAGCTTTTGAAGTTTATATTGCTGAATCTAGGCGAGAAATCGAGGCCGAAACTAAGAGACAATTGCTCGAACGTGACGAAGAGTTGAACGAAATTAAAAAACATATTGGTGACTTTGAGGAGATTCAACGAAAACAAATTGATCAAAAAGAACTTCTGTTGAAATCACTGCAACAAACATTAGAAAAGCAAGCTAAAGACTACGCGAGTATTGAATCGGACAAGGCACGCCTAGAAATTCAAATCATTGAGTTGAATAAACTGATTGAGACCCAACAGAAAAGAATTGAAGAGTTCAGAACAGGAGGAGAGACTGAGTCACAACGTGTGGAGAATCTCATTAATGAGAATGAAAGTCTAAGAAAATCAATCAATCAAATGGAAATTCAATTATCTGCCACTAAGAAAGAAAATGTTAGCTTACACCAAGCTAATACCGAATTAAGAACACAGGTGGGTCAGTTGAGCAATGAAAAAGTTGAGTTGCAATCTGAACTTGAAGACAGAAAACAAGAATATAGCCAGCTGTCTGAGAGACTAAAATGGGCTGCAGAAACCAGCGATCAGTATATATCACAATTGAATCAACTCCAAGATGTGATAGCCTCCAAAGACAAGGAGTTAGCTTCATTCAAAGAAAACCTCCAAAATCTAGCAAAAAATGATTCAGACCTCCAGAAAATGATCAATAATGCTCATGAAGAGATCAAGAAACTGAAGGACGAAAATCAGGAACTTTTAAAAAGCCTCAAAAATAGAGAAGCTGAAAAAGATGTGCTTCTCGAGCAAGTTAAAACTCTTGAAGCAAGACAGGAAGAGACAGAAGATCTATTGCAACAGTCGGCAGAAAATGAGCAAGCAGCAAACAGGAAAACTGAAGCTCTGATTCATGAAAAGGCTAAAATTGAGAAGGAAGCTGAAAGAATGGTCAAAGAATTCCAAAACCAAATCGATAATATAAAGAAACAATCTGATGAAAGCCGTACTACATTTTCTGAACAGCTTCAGAATGCCAAAGCCAAAATAGAAGATTATACAAACTCTATAAAAAAGTTTGAAAACCTACTACTTGAAAAAGACAATCAGATTTCAGAAAATAATTCCAAGCGCTTGACTTTTGAGAAAAAGTTGGAGGAAAATGAATCTTTAATCCGAAAACTAAACGAGGAAATAACACATTTGGAGAGCAAGAATAGCGAGCTGAAGCACAAAATTAATGAGTTAGAAAGCACTCAAAAAGCATTGGCGCTGGAGAAAGAAAACAATACATCGACCCTCACTGAAAAGGAGAAATCATGGAGCCAGGAGCATGCAAAGCTGCAACTCGCATTGCAATCTACTCAGGATGAGAGAGATAAAGCTGTTGACCAGTTGAAAAAGCAAACTAAAATGAATGCAGAGCTGACAAGCACTAATCAAGCTCTTAACGAAGCAATTGAGATGCACACTCAGAACATTAGAGTACTAAAGAGCTCTTTAGCTGTAAGAGAACAAGAAATAAAGACTCTTCGAGAAGAAGTTGCCACTCTACAAAGGATTAAGCAGGAAGAAGAGGCAAGTCTGACGAAAGAGCATGAGGCTAAAGTTAGAGAACTGAATCATCTACTTGATCTCAAGCAGAAGACTATTGAGGAGCTCAAAATTGGGGAAAATGAAAGACACCAAAGCCTAGGAAGTTTGGCCACGGAACTTGAAAATGCAAGAAAATCTCTAAAACAGATGGAAATGCAATTAATGAGTAGTCAGAAAGAGAACCAGACTATTCACAAAGCAAATGATGAGTTAAGGAAGAAGCTGGACAGTGAAAATAACGAAAAAGAGCTGCTGAAATCAGAGCTAGAAGAGAAAAAAAGCGAATACAATCAGCTTTCTGAAAGATTTAAACTAGCCATGGCCATCAATGAGCAGAATGGAATGCAAATTACCGAGCTAAAGGAGGAAGCAAAGACCAAAGCCGAAGAGACCGACAGACTAAAAGATAGCATCCAAAAACTCATTCAAAGTGAATCAAATCTACAACAGGAGGTGAATGATTCTCACAATGTAATCAACACTCAAACAAGCAGAATAGAAAAATTAGAATTATCAATTTCGCAGTTTAAGATGAATGAACAAAACCTCCAGGCTGAAATTGAACGTCTGAAAAATGATTACCAAAATCAAATTGAGGGTTTGATGCGAGAATTTCAGCAGCACCAATCTGTGCTTGAGAAGCATATCCATGAATTAGCCCAGAGAGAGACTGAAATATCGGAATTAAAGTCGATGAAGCAGTCCTTAGAAAAGAACCTTGAGGAATCAACTGCTCTCACGCAAAAATCACTTGAAGATCTCAAGGGAGTAAACGAAAAATACATTGCTTTGAAAAAAGAATTTGAGACCGCGAAAAAGGAACGCGATCTTGTTTTAACTAAAATTTCGACACTTACAGCAACGCTAGAAACTTCAAACCAAGAAATTACCCGCCTCATTCAAGAGAACACGGGTTTGAAAGAAGAAGCCCGTAAAAACTCCAGTCAGAATCTTTCCGAGGTTGACACCCTTAAGGAACATGTAGCTCGCTTAGAAAATGATCTCAAAGAAGCAAATTTCTCCAAAGAAAAAATAGAAAAAACTCTCAATAGCAAAGTCGACACCCTCACAGCAGAAAACTCAACCTTAGAGCAGAAATTACATTTGAAAGAAACCGAGTTAGCGGAGCTTAAAGAAGACAAGGAAGTGGTTAGACGAGAACTGAAAGCGAAGGAAGAAGCGCGAGCTTCATTGCAAAACGAGAAAGAGCAACTCATCAAAGCTCTTAAGCAACAACAAGAAGAAAGAAAGTTCGACTTGGAGGGGCTAGCAAAAGATAAAGACTCAGTAATCGAAAGCTTGAGTCGTAAATTGATTTCTCTGCAGCAAGAGTTTGTGGACTTCCAGCAACAGAAAGACCTTGAAAAATCTAAAAATCAATCCTCAATTAAACAAGCTCTCGTCGACAAGGACCAAGAGCTTCTTGCCGTCAAGAAGAAACTACGAGAAATGGAAGAAGCTGCCTATACCAAATTCAATCAGTACGAGACACTGCTGAGAGACGTGGAGAAAGAACTCAAAGATGAGAAACTTCATTCTGATGACTTAAGCAAGGAAATCCTCAAACATGAGAAAGTGAAAGCGGCCATCTTCGACGAACTTTTCGACATTATTCAAGAAAAAGGATTACTTGATTTCGTCCCAGAAGAAAAATTAGAGAGTCCGAAGGAAGAAGCCCTTATTGATATTACGAGGCTTGTATTTTCAAAGTTATTAGAGGCACTAGAACAGCAAAAAGATGAAAAGGTGAAGCTTGAAAAAGAGCTCAACTTAGCGAAAAAGAGAGCTGATGAACTAAAGGAGCAAACAAAGCCACTGGAAGAGGCCAGAGAACGAGCGCTTGTATCAGTTAAAGATGAAAAAGCAAGAGCTGAGAAGCTGGAAAGGGAGAAAGCCGAACTTCAAAATAAACTCGATGAAGCGAAGCTCAACGTGGAGCAAAGAGAAACCGTTATTAAACAGAAGAACACTGTAATAGAATCTCAAGAGAAGACAATTCTTCAGCTTCAAGAAGAACTTAGAGGCTGGGACGACAGGCTTTCAAAAGTTCTTAGCCCTGGGTCAGAAAAGCAAGATGCAACTGCGCCTGAGAATGATTCTGGCACAGTTAAGAAGTGGATTTTGAAAATAGATACAATCATTCATGGAATCATTTCCGAATTGGATCCGACAACAGCGATAAACGAAGAAATGCGAATCATATCAGCTGAAGACGATGTACAAACGTGTGAACGCATACTCTTTTCCAAATTAAAGCTTATAGTCGAGAACTACAAATCAAGTTTTGATTGGAAGATTAAATTCGAAAAGTATTAATATTTAGTTTAGATAGATACCTCATTACTAATATATTAATTCTAGATTACTAAAGGAGTATGAGGAAAAACAAGATGAGATCATCAGTCTAAAAGTTGAAGTGGACAAGTTGGGGAAAATGAACGCTGAGATAAACTCAGAGAATGAACAGTTGAAAGAGAAAGTCCAAGAATTTGAACATAATCAACTCTTCGAAATTGGCGAACTGAAGAAAAGCAGGAGCAGTAAAACAGAGTTTGATTTGGACCAAAGAGCAATTGATGAAGACCAACTTAGAGCCTTCCTTAATGTAAATTCTTGGGTCAATACTGGTTCTTACTTTCATTCTATCTTAGGAATCTTCGATACATGAAAATAAGATGGATAGTTCAATTAAAGCTACAAATAATTTGGGATTAGAATTAAAGATCATACAGGAAGAAAATGAAAAGCTCCATCTTGATGTTGAGGAACTAAGAAACACCAATGCTTATCTCAAAAATCTAAATGATATGCTGGTGGCAGAAATCAAAGACTATGAGAGTACACAGGAAAAGTTGATGTTGCAAGTAATTGGCTTTGCAATCGAATAAGACCACTAATATCTTTTTAGGAAAAACTCTTAAAGCAAGAAATTATTGAAGCTCAAACGAAAAATAAAGAGATCAGTAATTTCATGATCGAAAAGGAGCACCTAAAGAATATGTTTATGAAATTTTTGGACAATCTTGCCGAAGAGTAATTAATTTGAGCTTTTCTATTGATATAGCTTGGATCATTATTTTTAATTTCCATAGGAGGAAGGATGCTGCAGAGTTACTGAAAGTCCTTCTTTCTTTATTCAATGTAAATGATAAAGAAAGGGCTGACTTCCTTGGTCGACTAAAGAGCAAAGGAAAGAAAAACGTGATGGGAAAAGTTTTATGATGGATTTAGTTCAAGAATTTCAATACTCAATCAAAGATATTGTAAAATTTAGTCTCTTCTTACATGAGAGGATCTTGTTTAATCATGGTGTTTTACTATCATTTCAGGTGTTTTAGGAAGTTGAATAGGTTTCACCAATTGTATGTTGCCCTAATTTCCAGAGTTTCTATAATAAGATATTAATCCTGAATTCTCTTTTCAGTTATGAGATCCCAATAGCAGGAAGTGGGCATTTTCGAGATACTATTCTATTCAAAAATCTCACAACATAAATGATTTTATTAACTTTTGTTTCAAATTTAACATCTAAATTATCCCTCTTTATCTTGAGACTTAATCAGTTTAAGATAGTGGAAATATCATGGATCACCAGATTGGAATGCATTTTGATTTTGTTAGGTCTTACTGGAGAGAAATGGAGAGAAAGACATTCATCCCAGATACTCCAACATTTTCGACTGCCATGCTCCATATCAGAACAGAAATCGGATCTTTAGACTCTGAATTCACCACTCCAAGCATATGACTCACCTAAACTCATCAATTTTACTGTATCTTCAAATAGAATTACTCTCAAAAATACAAAAAATACGAGTTTAAATTGGATTTGGTTTTTTTTTAAGAAGCCTTTTTAAGCCTTTCAATACTAATAATTTTTGACCAAACTGGTTTCAGTCATTTTTAGAAGTAAAATGTAAGAGGAGGGTATTAAGAGGATTAGCAACTCTCAATAACGAAAGTTAAATAGGCACTTAGGCTTACTCCAGAATAGAGGCTGACAAACGAACTTTAAACGACGAAATAATCGCTGATCATGGAGATATTGCGTCTTGGTTATTAACTATCAGGAAGGGTTTTCACTATAAGGTAGCTTCAAAGAAACAAAATAAGGCTTCCCTAGGGCACAAATATTTTCTTTCTTACATGCTCCACTCCGTTGAGCTTCTTTTTCATCGTTGCTTTGGTCGTCAGAAATGTCAGAGTAACTAAAAAAGAGCTAATATGACTTCATATGAAACTCCAAAATCCAATCTGATCTCCATCTCTGACCAAACTGGAATTGTATCCGAAGTGGGAAAGTGAACGGAGGTTTTTCTTCATTCCTCGCAAGGAGCAAATTTGCATTTACATCAATTTATAATAGGTGTTTTTTGATGATCTCATCGACGTCAGAGCTGACACGAATTCATCAGAACGGACGGAACTATATAGGATTCCTTAATTTATGATTTTTAATAAAATCAATAAACTACAAAGATGAAAGACAAAACCTCGATTGCGATCTATACAATTACATTTTTCCTCTACACAGCTCATTCGAACCTTGCTCCATTCTATCCAAAACATGCTATTGATAAAGGAGTGTCACAAACCGTAGTCGGGATGATATTTGGGTAAAACCTCTAAATTTGGTTTCTTTAATAACAATGGTTTCTCAGTGCCTCACCCATTGGTTCTTTTTTATTGTCCTTCGTGTTCGGAAAAAAAATGATGCAAATTGGAAGAAAAAGACTCATGGCTCTTGGAATCATCATGGAAGTAAGCCTTTCCTATTACCTCATCCTAGACAATAATTCTTGAAATTAGGCGACAGCCGTTTTCACTTTTGGATTCATCGAGTTTTTGGATAACACGAAACTTTACATTGGTATTTCATATGTCAGCAGGCTGATTATGGGCATCGGTACTAGTGGTTTCGGAACAGCTTCTTATGCTTTTGCTGCTGCTCATTATCCTGAGGATCTAATGTCCAAGATCGCTATGATAGAACTATTCGCTGGCCTTGGATTAATGGCTGGACCTATCTTTGGAGCAGCAGTCTATGCTGTCGGCGGATATGTCTCTGTCTTTCTGACTTTGGGCTCCCTATTCTTTGCTCTGGTTCCTTATCTTTGGAAAAATATTCCCATTGACAAGCCATACGAACCACCTAAAGTTCAGATAAGTTATTTCTCACTGTTGAAAATCAAGGTAAAAACCACTAAACTTTCTATTAATTTATCAATTAACTCCGATTGATAGAGGTTGCTCTTGACCTTTTTGGTTCCTACTTTCACGATTGCCGGGATCGCCTCTATCGAACCAACTTTACAACCACATCTATTAAATTATGGTCTATCGCATGAAGTTGCAGCGGCTTGCTTCATCATTGGTACTTTTAGCTACTCAATGGTGATGCCAATTGTCAACAAATTCCCCTCCTACTGGGACAAGAGAATCATAATAAACATTGGAATGTTCTTGGCTGCTGTCTGCCAATTTCTGTTGGGCCCCACACCAAGTCTATTCCCATCGTAAGCATATAATACGTATACTTTTTTCTCATAGAATACTTTTGTAGAAAATTATGGATCACAATTCTGGGATTATTCATCCAGGGCTACGGATGCGCAATCACTCTTATCCCAGCAATGCCTGAAATGTTGAAGGCTGCAGCACCCCATTTCCCTCACTCAAAAGATGAACTCTCTGATAGGATATCAGGTAAATCCTCCACTTAATGACGCACCTCTGATTACCTATCATAATAACAGGACTACTTACTGCCGGATTTGCGCTAGGAAACGTCATTGGCCCACAAATTGGCGGATATTTGGCCGATCATTATGGATTCCCATGGGGCTCTACAGCTGTTGGAGTAGTGACCTTCGGCTACTTGATAATTTTGCTTACGATTGGAGGAGGTTTCTCTGCATTTAAAACTTGTTTCCGTCCAAGCCATACTGAAGAAAACGAAATTGACACTGCAGATACACTCTCAACTTCATTGAACAAAAAGACCGAACAATATTCTGGAATCGAATTCCAAGACGCGGATAATTTCAGCAGAAAGTCTACCTACGCAAGCGTAGACACAGCAGAAACGGCAGAATACGTCTAAAAAAATTTTATTTTGTGAGGAAAAAAAATAGACCTAGATTCTTTTTCATTTAACAAATCAATATTCATTCATATTTATTGATTCTTTCATCATGAAATAAGAATCAGTTTGCATAGTTGATTTATTAACTGAGTATCTTAGGGCTTAATAAAACACAGCTTTTGCCTTTCAAATCGAAGTCTACAGCAGCTGTTCCTTGTCGCGGGCACAGACCATACGTTTTTGAGTTTTATCAAATACAATTTAATTTCTTCATTATTTGGGCTCTAGAAGCAGAAATTATCCTTGAAGCTTTGTACGAAATTTATCGGCGCCTGGCATACTAATCGTTCTGGTTTGCTGAAGCAAGATGAGCTTCATGCTGCATAAAACTTTATTTTGAGAAAGAAAGGGTCATATGTAAAAGGTATCCTTTGTATTGTTCCACCAATTTGTTTATTTTAGCCTCGACTTGATTTAGGCATAAATGATCTATTTTATGCCTCATGGATGTAAATAAGAAGGGTTTTGTCTGTCTGTTGATTAGATCTACAGGTTAGTATAGATTAATTTTATTTCGTTTCAAAATGATTGCGAATAAGAAGAAGAAGTCAGAGGCAAATTCAGTAATGAAGGATCTCTGCGAAGGATTCAGTCGTTATCCACACATCAGCGATAAATCGGCTGATTTTTTGCTAATTCCAGAGGTACGACTGAAATGTAGGTTGGCGCCAATTAATTGTGTTATAAGGGTACTGGTGAGCAAGGCTTTTGGGCTACAAAACGAGAAAAAGCTAAACAACTTAGAAACCAAAGGTTGAATATTGAGGACAACGAAAGCGAATATATGCTTATGAAAATGCAAGAAGAGGCTGATCCAACCAGAAATCATAAATTTCATCTGCTCCCGAAGATATCTTCAAGTGATTTTTTCTTAATTCAGCGACTTTTCGAGAAAATTGGAATCAATTCGAAGCTCGACAGTCTATATGTAAACCTGTCTCATAAAGAAAAAGTCGTTATTATTCCTATTAGTTTGTCTTAATTATGAGAGCTGTACTAAGCGATAAGAAACTCACAGAAGACGACATTATCTATGGGTCTCTCGAAATATTCGCATCTATTGACGATGATAAGTACACCATTTCAGAAATACAATGATTTCTCAACTCACTTACCTTAAGGGATGACAAAATAACATTTGAGATGTTTTCAACATTCTATGTTGATCAAGGTAATTCAACCTTTGTTAGCTGAGTGTATACATCATCTTGAAAGAAAACGAGATGAATCGTCCTGATCCAATTAAAGCTGAGCTCGTAGAAAAGAAATATTCTGAGAGCATTATGTCAGGATATGTTTCAAACATTATCTATTTTGAGAAGCCGGACATCATAGCAGCCATTGAAGAGCATTTAAAATCTATCAAATTTCTGGATGGGCTTGAGTTTAATGAACTTAGCGAAGTGAAGATCACAGGTGCGACTGTGGGATCAGTTGAATATATTCAAGATCATCATTGCTTCGCAGTCACTGGAAGCGACAAATTCATTTACTTCTACGATCAGACAAAATTTAGTCTTCAACGCAGATTCCAAATGCCTGAGACACAAAATTTCTTAACCTACTATGCTGCCACCGACACATTATTCACTGCGAACGTGGCTGGTAAAATATATGCATGGAACATGGAAAAGATATATGGAGACTATTTTATGGACCAGATCAAACAGAAAAAAGAAACCTACAGGATGGTCTTAGTCGAAGATTTTCCTTTGTAATTTCTTTCACATCCCATTCGTCGTAAAAAAGTAATTATTCATTATAGAACTCAAGAACCAGTATCGGTGCTATTAATACTCGATAATATGGGGATACTTGCAACAGGATCCTCTGATGGTTTAATCAGACTCTACGATTTGAGAGTATTTTTTCTGCTTGAACCAAGTTTGCGCTTATTTTAATTAATATAAAAGCTCAATTCTGAAGAGCCCAAGCTGCTGAAGGGTCATCAGAAAGGCATTCGAGCCCTGACCTTTGCTAAAGAAGCAAGATTTCTAATAAGCTCTGCTTACGACTTTGATATCTACATATGGAACCCTTACATAGACCTCCCAATAGCCAAGCTTTCTGGTACTACTATTTTTTAATCGCCGAAATTAACAGAAGCCGTGAAAATCAACATAGGTCACGAAGCCCCAGTGATCTCAGTCTCATGTGTTTCAGGAACGGGAATGCTGGTGTCTTGTGATATCAACGGATTTCTCAAAATGTGGGATATAACGACCAACACACAGATACTGGCACATCATATTGATGTGCTTCGAGTCAAAGCAATGACAGTTATTTCCAGGCACAAAAAGATTTTAATTGCAAGTAAAAAAGACTTCAGATCCACAAAGAAACTGATATTTATTATTTCTATTTCCAGCTCGGAAAATTCAAGTGCTAGAGTATACCAAAGCCCAAGATCCTAAATTTACAGATGACAATAGCATTATTTGTGCACTTTACAGCCCTATCAACTTAGAGTTTTATATTGCTGGCGGTCGTTCTCTCAAAGTCTGGAGTGCGACCACAGGAGCTATCCGGAAAAGTCTTGGTGAGATCACCAAGAGCGATATAACTGCGATGTGCTTGAATGAAAATCACAGGAAATTATTTGTTGCGGATCATGAAGGATCTATCAGACTCTATGATTTACTTACAGGACGCTTGTTGAAGGAGCTGAGCCCTCATCCAAAAGAGGTTTCTGGATTATGCTATGCCTACGCCGAAATGTAAAAAACATCAAGGATAATTTACATAATAACGACTTCCCTACTCTTCGCTCTTTCTAAGGAATATTATTTCTGTGTCATGGGACAAGTCAATTCGAGTACACAATGAACATGATTTGATGAGCAAAAATACTGCACAGGATGGTCTCTCTACATTGATTTGAATGCATTTTTAACTCAATTTCGATATTAAGGTGCTCAACCGAAGGCAAAGAATGAGCGTGGACTTGAAATTAAAAATGCAAATTTCTCCAACAAGTTTACTAGGACTGGAGGGATAGGCACTGAACACGATTCAGTGAATCGAAGCCCGAAAACTCAGAGTCAATTCATTTTTTTTTTTAAAACTTCTAACTCTTCAACAAATCAAGGCCCCCAGAAAACGAGAGGCGTGCATGGACTGGATGTTGCTGATGGAAGATTTTCTAAAAAACTTGATAAATCAATTGGAGCAGAGAGTGAACATGATTTGATAAACAAAAACACAAAGCTTCATGGTATCTTAATGTTTTATTTCTTGCTTCTAACTCTGTATTCAATGGAGGCGTTCAAAAGAATATATATAACGCACACGGTTTTGAAATTACTTGTGCTAAATTTTCTCAAAGGCTTGGGTTGCTCGCTACTGGTGCAAAAGAATCTGAAATTAGAATCTGGCATGCTTATTGCTGAAGAATTCTGCTAATGAGTTTTTGTTAGGGATTATCAAAGGTGCAAATTAGATGCCCAGCTTAAAATGGGGACGGCGGATATTAACACTATCAAATTCTTGGAGCCTTTTCCATTGCTTGTGAGCAGTGATTCAAGTAACACATTACACAGAATTATTTGTTTTCGACCTACATATCCTCAATAGTTGGAAATGTATGCTTGTGGGCTATTGGTCCTCACAATCTCGCGAATAAATGCTTAGTGTCTTGGAAGAACATGTTTAATCTGCAAAAATTTTCGCCGGTCTCTTATTTTGGAGAAGACTTTAATGACACAACAGGCAAATATTTGCTGTATGTTGGAGATGAAATGGGCTATGTCCGAGTATTCGAGCTTTCGGAACTCTTTGAAAAAGCCGAGCTGAAACCAGTCGATCCTAGCTATCGAGACTCCAGAAAATATCCGAGCAAAATTGAAGATGTAGAAGTTAGATCGGGATAGATTTCAACGTGTTTTTAGGTTGACTTCAAGAATTTGATTGAAGACATGAAATATGATCCAAACATTTCTTTCTCCACGCTACCCCCAGAACCTGTTTTTAAAGGAATGGCTGTAAAGCAGGTAATAATTTTTTTTAATGAGATCATGAACAAAAGATCATTTTGATCTGAAAAGATACTTCAATGGAAGGCTCACACTGACGCGATTAAATATATTCGAGTAATCACAGAAACGAAGGAGCCTGTGATTTTCACGGCTTCTGTTGACAGAATGGCTAAACTTTGGGCAAGATATTTTTAATTTTTCAATGAAAGCATAACATTATCTAATTCAATCAAAGGATTCTCAAGGAAAACTGAAAGGAACATTACTCCAGGGACGAATTATCAATCCAAACTGGGATTTTCCATTGGACAGTCAGCATCATCAAAAGGATATTCAAGAAAAGTTTAACACCGTATATCCAGTTCCAATCCAAATTGCTGACATTTCGGTATACTAGATAAAAAAAAAATTGATAGAGGATGAATTAGTCGTACCAATAGCTCATCGAATCAATAAATACGTCCAGGAGTATAAATTGAATGAAGATATTGAGCTCAAGCCTGTTTCAAACGAAGAGATTTTCCAGAACATCAGCGTATATTGATTAATATCTACACCATTTCCTGACAAGATCAATATCTTCATTAGGAGCTAGATAAAATATTAAACAAACCTGAAGGAATAACCAAACCGAAGAATGCTCGAATATTGTCCACTAAAAAAAAATTCATTTAAACTCCTATCACGATAGAATCTCAAAGTGAGTTTTCTTCTAAGTAATTTTTCCATACATGAAATCAATAAATACAATACTGGGAAAAGTGAGAGTTGAATCTAGAGAGAAAAAACAATTAAAAGTTTTTTACATCAGATGGTGCTTTATGAATAACTTACTTTCTGAATTATGATTTAAAGCTATAGCAATTGTCCTTTAGCGTTGAACGAATCAAATTTTTAAGGTGTTCTTCCCAGACATCTTCAAATATAGTACGTATTTTAATCTCGTTTTCAGTCTCAGCGACAACATTTTTGAACAATTGAAAGGCAACCTGATTTTGGTTTTGGAAGAAAATTTAGTGTGGTCTTTAAAATATAAAATTACATTCTCGTTCGTTATATCATTATTTCCTTTTTCTTCATTAAGAACAAATAACAATAAACTAGTTGTTTCGAAAGATAATGATGAATACCTGATTTAGCTCCAGCAGACATTTTATTCGGAATAAGCAAAATTTTGTCAAACAAGTGGAATTTAGCTTTGGCGCAGGTTCTATCTGCTTCATTTAAAGTCTCATCGTTAAACTATAATAAGTCAACTAATCGCAGTAAAAAAAGATAAAAATTACGTCTTTTAGCTGTGTAAATCTGTACACGATAAAATCTCTTAAATGCTTGCAAGTGTTTACGGGATTTTTCTGGATTACGAGATTATCAAAAGTGATAACCTACAAATATTATTTAAACATATTTTCATTAAAGAATTTTATTTACTTCAAGTCGAGCGACTTGAAGAAAGGAATATAAATAGTTGTTCTTGAAGATCAATTTTTTCAATTTTTTGAATTTCTTCAGCAGTTGCAGATACTTAGACTGAGCGAGGTAATCGAAGACTGTATATTCAAAATTAATCTAGGTTGCGAAGCAGTCGCAATGAATTAGACCGAAATGAAAAGAAAATGTACTGTTTCAACAGTTTCTTGGAAGTTCTCTTGACTAAGCACGACTTCGAAGGAGTTTCCGTAGAGATAAAGAGTGTTTCCTTTTTCAATTTCTGCATGCCCACCCTGCAATAGACTTTCACGATGTAGTTCTCTTTTATTTGTAATTCCCTGAGCTTGAAGCCTCTATGAAATCCAAGAATCAATGATGTTGTTTCACAAAACAATTGTACTTGAATTCTTTGTACTTCTCTCTTGAATTGCTCTGAGATAATGGTTATAACCTCTTCAGGAAGAAGCGCTTGTTTCTGGTCTCGGGAAATGTTTCTCTGATGTTGCCGTTGACCATTCATTTTATTTTGAATTTCTGACAACCATCCATTCTCTGAAGTTGAATTAGCGGTTTTTCTTTGGTCCAAAATTAGCAGTTTTTTGTTTGATTCTTCGATGGACAGTTGTCCTAATGATATATCTTGCAGATGGGAAGTGAGTTGCTTGAAGTCAAGACTTTTTAGGTTTGGAAGAGTAGTCAATATATTTTTTAAGTAAACTCCTCGATCCATAGAAATTGGGTTCTCTTCAAGTGTGAGATCTGTTAGGCTGCTCAACTAAATCAAAAATTATTCAATTTTTCCGTTTTTTTAAATATAAACTGCAAGCATATACATTTTTTAAATGCGTGACTGTGCTCAGGTCTGCTATGCGATTCTGCGCAAGAAAAACTTTCGCTAATTGAGTCAGCGGAGAGAGATTCTCAATCTTCTGAATCTAATATGATGTTTTCATTCAGAAAATTCAAATAACTACTATTGATTTGAATGGATTACTTTGTTTGATCGCAAATTTAGCTCTGTTAGCTTGTTTAAACTCTCCAAACCTTCTATCTTGACTATTGAATTATTAGCCAAATTTAGAATCCTAATGGTGATGTCCAATAACTTTCGATTCTGATTCTGCGTATGTCTTTACCTTAGATGTTCAAGCTTCTTTACACCTTCGATTTTCGAGATGAAATTCTTGTGTAAATCAAGCACCTCAAGATTAACCTGTGCTTCAAGATTGCGAATTCGAGTGATATTATTTTTTGCAATCATCAGCACCCTTAATGTAGGCACAGTGTGAAGATTTTGTATTTCTTTGATTTGATTATCATAGAGATCGAGATAAATCAAGTTGGGCAACGAAACCACATTTTCGATTTTCTCAATCCGGTTACCTTTAAATGTGAGTAATTTAAGCTTCTCTTCTCCTTCCAGAAGAGGAAAATGATCCAGATCTTTATGATCGAGGTTAAGCCTGAATAATCATCCAAAATCAACGAAAAATTGTCAATAATTTGTCGTACTTTTCAGGATTTTGACTTCGCTCGGAGTATTTTCGATAAAAGACCCACACCCCAGGTATTTGAGGCAGCTCAGCAAATATGGTGCTATTGTCTGCTTCAATTCTTTTCACATTTCCATGCTTTGTTAAATATCTTAGAACCTTTGATTTGAATGGGCCACAAAAAAAGTTAGTTCTCACCTGAACCTCTCATCATCGTCGTAAGATTTGCTCAATGTTGGATCTTTGGCTTCTTTTTTAAGAAAAGCTTAGATATTGTCAGTTAATAATATCTTTGGCAACTTGAAAGAGAAGCTTTCGTTCCACCATGGCGTCCGCTGTCTGCTGCATCAATTGTTCTTTTTCTCTGGTCTGGATTTGCTGTGGATGCACGCGTGTAGCTAGGTATATTCAAATTTTTCGGGCTAAATCCAGTAAATTCATGGTGAGATGTTGCAAATGCCTGGCTTCTAAGGGGACTAACTTTTCTACATGTTATATAGAGTATGCTCAGTACAATCTGAAGATGAGAATTCACTTTACGTGTTGACTGCAACTTTGCTTTTCGTAACCTTTAGAGTCGCTGAATTTGCATGCTGAAGGATGGGTTCAGTACCAATGTAATGCCCGTTTTCTTTACTAAAGGACTACAAGATTGAAAGAATTTATGAAATGAAATGGAACTTGTGTTATGAAAATACTCTAGGAGAAGCTGATCTTTTAGTAGACTGAATAGTCGGGATATCTTGATTCTTATGATGAAAGTTGATTTCGGTGGCCATGTTGGTATTAAGGCTTGGAATAATTTTATCGAAATTTGTCTGCATTTAAATTTGAATCATCAACTAAACAAAAGTTTAAATTTTCAGAAATGCCAAATCGACTTATTTGAGCTCCTTGTCTCAGGAGAAACAAATTAAACTAAGTGGCAGAGAGCGATGAATATGAAAGAATTCATTCGAAATATTAACTCGATAGATCTTCTTGCGAGGCAGGCAAGGATTCAAAAAAGTAAAATGAAAACTAGAAGAAACAGATTGAAAATGGGGGTGGCTTTTGTACATTATTAAATTTCAGCTGTTCAAACTGTTTTTGAGTTCACAACGAACTAAATAATCAAACAAGGCTCGAGTAGATCCACTGTTTTTATCTTATTCAAAGCCGTTTTTGAGAGTGGGGAAAAAAAAATGAATTCAAGTATAGAGAGCTTCTAATTGAATGTTTTACAAGAGAATGTTTTATTTTAATCCAATTAGAAGCTGAGAAAATTGTCAACTTAGAGTGCTGTGATTCAAATTCGACAAAGAAAGTGAGAACGATCTGTAGAATTTAATTTTATTCTGCGAGTAATTTTACTTGATGACTAGTGCCTTGAGAGACGTTGCAATAACTCATAGTCCTAGCACTGATCAAATCGTAACAAAGCGAGTTGGAGGTAGAAAGCACTCTTCATCTTCCTCGCATCATTGATAATCTCACAGGAGTAAAGCTAGACATCAGGAGAAACCCAGACACAGTATTGGAAAGTTCTGGCTCTCATCTCATTCGACGAAGTATCTCAACTAATAGCAAAATTCAAAGCCCTCCAAAAACCGGAATGAGCTTTTTCGCAGTGAAGACTTGTACACCAATACGCCCTGAAGACAAAATAGACCTTATGAGTATGATCCGACAGAATTATACGCCAGAGTATGTCTCTGTGATCAATCATCGAGGTCGTAAAGTAATGTCCAACATTGGACAGTTAGACCACACAGTCCAAGAATTCCATGCGCTCGCCAACGTTTATCAAACAGAAGGGACAAGCATCAGACAGAGGAAACAGCGAGTACACAATAGTCTCCAAAGGGAATATAGTTTTTGTAAAGAATCTGTACCGAAAAGACAAAAATTGTTCAATTTCGAAAGAAGCCTTTTTCCTCTGGATACACCAAAAAAACCCCAAAATTATTTCAAGGATGAGCCCAGAAAGACATTGCTCAAATCAAAGAATTCAGCCCGTGATGTATTGACTTTCAGAACTGAGGAGATGATATGCAAGTCCGCGCTATCATTGCTGGACTCAGTAAGGAACTCATCAAAAGGTGATAGAGATTCCTTATTAAGTTTGAAAGGTATCTATTAGTTAATGAGAGATTAGAACTAAAGAGCGAGAATTAGGACCAAAACCGATAACCTCGGAAGGACTAAAGATCAAGCGATACGATTCGAATAGTATGGATAGCGACTTGGATAATTTAGCCATATTATCAGCAGGGCCACCTCTCACAGCGAGTACACACGCTGGGACTTTGACTCAAACTTCTTCAAAAAAATTCCAACCGTTTAGAATGCGAAATGAAGAATTCATAGGAATTTCATTGAAGTCGACCGCTGATAACCCTTATACGAATTACAAGGAAGTAACAGAAGAAATGCCAACACTAAACAAATGTGAGAACGTCAAATTCGATCATGAAGAACAAGAGGCCCACACTGACATAAGAGCAAGTATTCCCGAGAACGATGAAGATTTTGGCGAAATGCCTCAGAGGCATGCAACAGAAGGTGATGGGCAACAGCCGAAGCAGCGTCCAAAAACAAGGAAATCTAATGTGGATGACCCACTTGAAACAATGGTTTTAGTAATATTTGTTGTTATTGTTGTTATTGTTGTTAATATTGTAATTTTATCACAATTCAAAAGTACCAAAAACAAAAAATGCCATATTCTTTAGCTGTAATGTCCAAAGCAAGAAAAAACGTTCTTGACCAAGTACGCTCAAAGCACAAGCTGCCAGAAGTAGATGGCACTCCTCAAGAAACTCTTGAGCGAATGAATGGAGAGATAATCAATAATGAGGAGAGAGCTAAGCTTTTGAAGAAAGGTAAAAGCAATTTCTAGTAAAGGATTTAAACTAACCACTCTATCAATAAAGTTGAAATCCATGAAACCAAAATGCATTTAAGGGATCTTCATAGCAAGAAGATGTATGCGGGAGCATTTTATGATATTCTCTCGATGAATAGTACATCAAAGCAAAAACTCTTCACACGATTGGAGGAAATAGTCCCAGAACGGTCGCGTTTTCTCAAGCTTAAAAACGTCTCTCAGAAATCTGTATTCCAAGCGAGGCAGAGCTTTATTAAAGAATTTTGAATTCTTTTACTCCCATAGTGATATAAGCTGCTTGAGGAAATGCTACTTTCTCGAATATTGATACTGAAATAATAAATACTAGCAATTATATATTTTATATCTTATGAGTGGAACATATAATTTTTTGGGAATAAAATTAGCACTGTTAAAGTTTTGTTGTGCAAGCAAATAACATTGGCGATCTTCTCACTTACTTGACAACACTTTAGCTACCAGTCCTTCTCAATGTTAACTCTGCACATCGGGCACCGAGGATCTTGATCACACCATTGTTGGAGACACATTTTGTGAAACGTATGCTCACATCCTTCTACAGCTAACAATGTTTGGCCCTTTGAAAAATTCTCCCAGCAGATTGAGCATTCTCCTTGAAGGTTGTTCTCCTCTCTATTATTGGTAGCAATTAGATTCTCAGTTTGATTCGGAATTCCATGCAGTGGATTTTCGAGATCAGGTATGGTCGTGAGATTGACTACCGTAAACAAATTCTTTTAATTTGTGCTTAGGAATCAATTCTTGTGGTTGAATTCTCCGAACTCCGAAGCAGAGTGATAAAATGAACATCACAGCAAGGAGAGCAATGAGAAAGAGGCTTGGAATAATGGTCCCACCAGATCAGATTGAGAATTGTTAGCATCGAATAGCGCACAAGAGGCTCCGTAAACTGTGTACTGGGGACAACCAAGAATATACCTTTGATGCTTAAGAATAGATTTGGAATGAGTCCCAGAAGCATTGAAATTCCCATAATCTTGAAGTTACTTGCAGTATACACGAAATTCGTGATAAACGTGGCTATGTAAATCACGACGGACAACGTTGACAGGATTAGCCACCATGTGGAGAGGGGACATTTTGAGCCTTTAAAAAGATGGGCATGAGTCCAATACCGAAAACCAATCCACAGGAGATAAATATGTACAGCCTGTAGAACAGTTTTAATTGAAAGAAAGAGGAAAACGGTGTGAGTAAGCATGTGGCCACGTAGATGACGAGATATAGTCCATATAATTTCTCAAAAATCTGAACATTTCGAGCTGTAGATTGTAACCAAAGAAGCTTCTGGTATTCGGAATAGTTGTCAGCATCGTTGAGAACTGCTGATGAGTACATTAATATTGCAAAAACCGGCAACGTTGCCATCATGGAAATTATCTTAGGCAGTGTTTTTACAGTGGTTAATGTTTTATTAAAGAAAACAGCCTGTATAAACATTATATCAAGCGCAACAGTGGAAAGAAGTATCCAAATCTTTATATCGAAACCTGTGGAAGCAGTAGGAATAGAACTCCATCTTTGTATTGTCAAATAAGCTGGCAGTTGAATACTCAATAGACACAAGACAGCAATCAGGACTTTGCAAGAATCAAAGAAACTAAACATTTTGGTTTATATTTTTGAGTGCTTTCTGAAAAATCTGAGAAGAAATTCTTTGCTTGTTCCTTTTCCAACTAGGCAATTATTCTGATTAAATTTAAATTCATATGTTAGTGCTTCAGGAAGTTTTGTGCCAGGAAAATTCATAGCGTAAACTAAACTGAGCGAGCTTTTCAGACTTTAAAGAGCATGAAAAAATGAGGAGTTTGATGTCTATACTCCAAACTGCTGTGACTATCATACATACAAAAAAAAAGGTTTGAGGAAATTTGCCAGCTAGGGTTCAAGTACAATAACCACAGTATTTTGCGGTATATCAATTAATAAACGAACTTAGTGGCCACCCATATATAAGTATGCTCGTTAGTGTAGCAGCCATTTAAAAGCTAGAAGTTGCTTTCGCAGAATGAACCAGAGATATTTAATATTATCTTGTGAAATCAATGAGGCTGAAAAAATAATGAACCCCAAATTATCATACCCAAAAGTACTACGATTGAGGAAGAACGTGAATAGGTTCTCAACTTTCCGGTGAAATAAAGTGGCACATGACTGTACCCCACAATACAAATGATTGAGTGCCCCAAATAAGGCAGCAATGGATGTGGTTGTGCTAGCTTTTAAAGTTTTCGACAATAATTGGGGTAAAGAACTCCAAACCAAAGAACTAAATGAACATCAATTTGTTAGCTTTGTTAAACACAGAAAAGAAAGAAGCACTCTGCGTAGGAAGCATTTTGGTGAATTCTTTAACAAATTGAATCCCTTGAAAAGCTTTAAAAATCAGGAAGGCGAATTTTACACCCAACATGAAAATCCTATGAACGGAGTTTCTTTTTTCCCACAAACACAACAAATTTTTTGACTATATGCGAAGATATAACCTCTGAAGATTGAAATTTCATCATAAGAAGAGTTAATTCATTGACAAAAGTTGTTTAACAAATTATTTCTTTTTTTAAAAATTGTTTGAATCTGGTAGGAATCAAAGGATAAAGTTGAATTTAAGGAATGAGAAATCTCAAAATTTAGACGTCTCTAATGGTAAATTCTCTCTGATTAAGGACACTTTTTTCTTGATAAAATCTTATGATAAAAACCGTTCTAATTAGGGAGAATTTGGTCCCTCAAGTTTTTCATCTTTACAATTTCAATTTGCGATAATTATATCTTCATACCTAAATTACCTAATCAATACAAAAATTGCTTTCTGAAAACATTCAAGTCTAATTTTTGAAAACATTCTATTGAGATTTAATCAATGACTCTGATTTTTTTGGTTGGTTATTGTCCAGAAACCATGTTGTACAAATTTCAGGTCCAGAGAAAACAGATCTAGGCAGTGTATCTGAAGATTAAAAATATTGATACGTGCTTCACAGAGATTTTATCAAATTGATAACAAATCATCAAGCCTCAGATCACTCTCTGAAATATGGGAATTCAAGAGTCAAAAGCACTTTCTACGGCCTCGACAATTGCTTCAGACGGCCGAACTTCCATAACTCGCAGTTCGCAAGCCAAGAAAACGAAAACTTTTACTATATACAGACAAATATATGATCCTCGATATGGAGGAAATATAAAATTGGTGAAACGATCTAAGAATACCCGAGATTATCTTCTGATACAAAAACGTGTTGAATCTCAGCTCGCCTTAGAAAGAGAAATGAGGGTATTAAACAGAAGAATATTTTCTCCTCATCCAAACCAGCTAAGAGTTGATAGTTTCACCCATCACGACGAACAATCATGCTGCAACGTCGAATGGATCATTAATATTTATATTGAATATCTTGACAAAGATTTGGAGCAGGAGGTCACTGAGAAGCGTCAAAAGCTTTCATACTACCTCGAACATGAACTCATTTATCTCATTGAGAATCTCATCATGGGTCTCTTCTCCTTTCAAAAAAATCAGAAAGAGAATAAAGACTTACGACCATCACATATTTTTATTGACAATTTCGGCGTTTACAAATATATGGACCATGACTATATAAACTTCGATTTCGCAAGGACTCTTGAATCATCGAAAAAGAGACTTCTCGCTCCAGAGCTCCTCAATCCTCCACCAGAGAGCCTGACCTCAGAAGTTTGTAAGACAGATGTATTTTCTCTTGGAATGATAATGCTTGAAGCGGCTACTTTACTTCCATCATTCGAACTTTATGATAATAAAACGAGTAGAATTAACGTCAAAGAACTTCAAGACAGACTAAATCAAGTAAGAACTAGATACTCCCAAAACGTCTACCAACTCCTTGCTTCTGCTTTGGAGCTTGAACCAAGTCACAGAGCAAACGCCGAAACACTTTGTGAACGTCTCGCCGAATTAGGGGATTCTTTGGCTGGAAAAGATGCAGTGCAATCTTATGTGTTGGACCGTGTTCATGCTAACCAAGGAATTAGCATGAATGATCTTAGTATTGACAGAGGAATTACACTAGCGGCATCGGGCTCCCAGACCGTTAGAGACCACACACCTAATCAAAAAGGCACAAATCCTATTCTATTATCAGGTTCTCCCATATAAGCAGTCTCAAACTCATTCTATGGAGTGTATTAGAGGTATTTTTGCAGTCGAAAACAGTAAGGACAGCGAAAAAAGCAATGGGTGAATAGTTTTATATTATATTTGAGCTCTTTACTTCTGGCTGAATAGTCGCCGAAATTTTGATATTGAGTCATTATATGAAATTCACATTTTTTGGGGAGTGATTCCTCAGAAACAGACCACGAAAATATCCGATTGAAAATAGATCTTAGAAGCAAGATGGAAGCTTGATTAAATTTTCTTCCTCTCTTTGCTCATATAAATGGCTTTGCGGTGTAGAATCCCTAAAGAAAGAGCTATTTAGAGGAGAAGGCGCCCTTTGTTAGATGAAAATGAAATTGGAATCCTCCTAAAATTGAATCTATTCAAAGCATGATGAGAAACGATTTAAATGTGAACAATATTTTTTAGTTAACAAATATCATCTCATATATTCAAAACAAGATGAGCACCCAACCCATTCTTGATCTAGTTTTGCCATTGGTGCCATCTTATTAAGTTTGCCATGAAAATTGATTAAAATATCATTTCTTCCCCAGATAACAGTTCAGCATAAAGGGATATAAAGGAGAAAACAGAACCAATCCAGGATAATACGCAATTGGAAGCAATCAATTAAGCTTATTTCAGACAATGATAAAAAAGTTCATTCATCTTATTTCAGCCTGAAAAAGTTTTTCTTTCTTTCACATACAACTTAACAGAAGATTAGAGTTTAGGTTCCCAATTCAGAGAGAGAGAAAAAACTTGAATAACTTGAAACAAGAAATCATCAACAATTTATGTCATCATCATCAATAAGCATTAATTTAAATTGATTCAGCTGACTCAAATAACACAATTTACATTGACAAATATTTTTAAAAAGAATTGCGCCCTATCTTTTAGTGATCACACTGCTGATGAGACTTTTTCCGAATGACTTCAGCATTCCAGTAAGCCCTCCACTTTTCTGTGCGTTGATATTTGCAGCATTATACGTTTCTCTAGCTTGAAGCTCAAAAGTCTTTATCTTTTGTTCAAGTACTTTCTCTGAGCAAAGCTCTTTGAAATTTTTGCTTTCCACAACTTCTACTCCTTTGAATTCTTCCTTATCAACGAGCGGTTTTTCTGCATCTTTCGAAGACTTTTCGTACTCGAATATCTCCAAATTAAGGAAAAGTCTCGCTATATCCTTGCACGAATTTTCAGCTTGCTGGTATAAAGCTAAAACTTCTTCGTTAGTGTAGTCTGCCCAACATCGCGGCGCTCCATCTGAGTCTCGAACAAATTGATCATCAAATCTATATAATTGAATCAAATCGAATAAACATTTAATTCATAGTTATTTACGCTTCTTTCAGAAAGTATTGGAGTTCATTTGTTTTAGTCTGAAGAATCTCTTCGATAAGCTTTTCTGTGCGATTTCTTAATTCAAGGCTCAATTCTTTAGCTTTCTGAGGGGACTGCTTGTAGCTATTTATGAGGGTGTTTTGATACTGGCTCTCTTTCTGCATATAAAATTCGAGATAACAGTTATTGAAATCGAGCCAGAAATTTATTGTTAGTTTTCCAAATAGGCTCTTCAGTTTTTCTTGAATCGGTCCTGCTAGATGTTTCTCCAAAAAGTATTCAGTGTACTTCTCCATGTGATTTCTTTTCAGAATCTCGAATGATTCGTTTAATTCCTCACTTATTTTCAACTTGAAAGATTCCGTGTCATACTGAAGTTCTGGCGCAACAGATTTCTCGATCATCTCGAAAACTTCCTGCTGCAAAATACTCTTATAGCTTATTGCGTATGATTCGAAATTCTGAAAGTATTGCTGCTCGTACTTAATTTTGTTCGTATAATAGTTCATTTGCTTCTTCGAGTACTTAGCTATCATCGATAGCTGTCGGGTAAGAAATACTGTTAAGTGCTCTCTCAATACATCGATGATCTCTTTTCGATTCTTAGCAATCTCGTTCAGATCATAGTATTTAGTCTGGGACTCAAAATCTTCAAGAGATTGGTTATAGACTCGGCTGGAATCTGTTGCGAGATCTGAATATATATTTTCACAGAGCCGCTTGTCGATAAACTCGAGAGTTGGATTTATAGTCTTTTGAAAAATTTCTGCCTTAATTTGTCCACAGCGATAAATAGACATGAGTATCTTCTGATTAGGGAGGTCTAAGTCTTTGCATTCTCGTATTTTTTTCCAAACTCTCTCCATGTAGAACTGTAGCCCATCAAGTGGAGTATTAGCACTGATGCTGATGGATTTGAATAGATAGCTCTCATGCTGTGGATCTGTCAACCTCTGATGCAAATTCTTGATTTCTGAGCTAAAACGGCTACCACGGAAATGGCTCAGAGGAATAAAACAAATTTCGAAAAATTGCTCCCATCCACAGATTTCAAATCCTTTTGGCTAAAAGAACTTGAGTTCATAAAACAGAAGAAGAAGGAGATTACTTTGGTTATTTCTTTCCAAATTTTTCCCATGTCATCTTCAAATAATTTACAAATTTTCTCGTAGTTTTCGTTTTCGGGGTCAAAATCTCTGAAAACAAACACCAGTTTCTTCTTTGGATCTTTCTCTGAAGGTCTTGGATGCAGATATAGTCAGTTAAGACGTGGGATTGAAGATAGAAAAATGTACATATGGTTTTGGAAAAGTCTGAAATTAATTTCGAATATTGTTTTCAGCAGTTGTGACTGGGAGGCTTGGTATCTGCCAATATCCTATTGCCAAAAGTGACTCGTGTGCTAATAATGATCTCCGCTGCTTACCACAGTCCAGATGTTGATGAACAGAATATTCGACATCACCAGTGCAAATAACGAAGTGCTCTTAGCGAAAGCCTGTTAAGATTTCAACAAACAATTGCGAAGCAAGATTGAAGTACCTCTCCTTCTTCCCACCTCTCACGAGAATCAACACCTTCCACGTCATAGACTATAATTTGTTCATCAGGCAAAATAGCTTGCCAAATACCTAACATATGAGGGCGATTCACACTCTAAGAGAAGAGACTCGATTTACCTTTGGTAGTCTGGCAGCGGCCAGCTGTTTTTGCATCTAACTCCGCGAAATTCGTATTAAAAAGAGCATTCATTAGTGTGCTCTTTCCGCTGCTTTGACATCCAATTACAG